>Ga0307510_10004396_pt1 | contig 16581 bp, 26 predicted proteins | sample 12_EM_MG_FD_207224 | JGI IMG/M metagenome (GOLD analysis project Ga0307510, IMG submission 207224) | Populus trichocarpa ectomycorrhiza microbial communities from riparian zone in the Pacific Northwest, United States - 12_EM | ecosystem: Host-associated > Plants > Roots > Unclassified | place...
ATTTTGCTCACTGCCTCCTAGCCATTGCGCCTATCTCTGCGCAAAACAGCTAGTCAGGAAGAGCTCGTGGTCCTTGAGACCGATCGACTTCTCCGTGAACAAATCGAGGACGGATGCGAGCTTCTCCTTAGTTCTAATCAACCTTGACAAATCCGTGTACGCTTTCCACCTTGTGGATTTGATCACAGATTGTTGAGGCCTGGTTTGAAGGATCAGGCGTCACAGCGAGGGGAAATGTTTCCGACGACGGCTTGGGTCCATTCATAACTCGGTCAGGGTGTTTGAGTGAGCGTCGAAAGGTATATAGATAGCATCATTAGGAGACAAAGCACCAGGTAAGTACGTAACAATAGCGGTAACTCATGTATTTCATGCGACCAGCGCAGCGAGTCGACGAAGATGGGAGACGTTTAGATATGCAGGGACATAGGTCTCGAGTCCGTTCACCTCACGGGGTAAGGGTAACTCGTATGGACCGACTTCTTCTGCCTCTGGTAATAAAAGATGGTCGTTCCGGTCGTTCGCAATAACGCGCGATGCGACAATGCGCAAAATCTCGGGTGAAATAGGATTCTGAAACTTTCTGTAAGTCAAGAACTTTGATTTGCCTTATGTGACAACCATACCTCGTAGTCGGCTACGTAATAGTTTGTGCACATGCGTTGGATTTGCATGGGACTCAGCATCCAGCAGACATCGTAGATGATCTCAATGTCTTCAGCCGTTGCCTGTAAAGTTTCAGTGAGCTAACATGAGTAAGACCTTCAAGAAAATCCCTAACCTTCTTGAGTTGTAGCAATTTCGTTGCTTGCATCAAATGCTCTAATTGTAATGTACCCTCTGGCATATCATGAGACTTGCACCACTCTTCGATCCGCGTGATGTTGTACTGAATTTGCATCGCTAGCAACAGATATAGTTGGTAATCTTCGCGGAGAATCCCAGAACCTGGGAAGCAGACTTACCGCGCTTCCACGATGAGAAGTTCCTTCGCATGAGAAGGTCGTTAAAGCTGGTCACCCCGATCAGCTTGAGGAGTTCTGTCACCACCTGTTGCACGACGCTCTCCTCCATGTAGTAGCTCTTCAGGCTCTTCCACACCTTGTTCATCAAATTGAGGATGTCGTCCATGCTGAACGCTGGTTGGCTATTGGAACTGAAGACGCGATTGAATAAACGGCCTCCTCCGTCGCTTGCGATGAAACCTGGCAGGGACTGGCTCTCGATGAGGGCGGGTACAACCATTTTCGTGAGCTTCTTTTTCGTCTCTGTCATCCATGTGTGGTATATGTTGTATTCCAAGCTGTCCAAATCGTGCTTCACGACGGATACCAGGCGCTCGTAGTCGGTCCAGTCGAACGGCCGCACGGCGTTCTCCTCACCAGGTCCAATGCCCTGTAGCATGTCTGATTCGGCAACACATATGAAAGAGAGCATTTCGTGGACGTTCGACAACCAGTAGATACCCGGAACAATGGCCTCTTCGCCATTGAACGTCTGCAAAGACGTCAGATGAAAAGACAGTAACTGAGAGGGGAACACTAACCATCACATGAGCTTGTATCGTCTGCATGACGTTCGCTAGGAAACGTTCGCTCTCGGGTATTAGGCCATACTTCCACATCTCGTTTGTGACCAAGCTGATGAGATTTGCAGGGAACAAAATCTCCTTGACAGCTGATGGATTTGTTAAGCTTGGTAGGGGGATCTTGAGACCCTTGATGAGGCCCTCTAAGACGTCTTCGTCTAAGTTCCGTATATCTTGAAGAAGTCGGATCTTCTCCTCTGCAGGGTCGTCGTAGATGTCGGTCAGACCATTTACACCACGGAAGCGTGGAATGCCTTCTTCGCCATTGTACGCCACTGATACTGCACGCGGATTCGAGGCCTGTGTACGTTTCACGAACGACATCAGTTCATCGACCGAGGTACGGTTATCATTGATGCCTAGAGCATAGACCCCAGCAGAGCTGTGTCGTCGTTGATGCCGTACTGTTGGAGAATGATCACCATTTACAGCTTGGGCCTCTTCGGGTGCTGCTGGATGGTCGATATGGCGTAACGTGGGCGCAAACGTGGGAGAGACGGGGGGATCCCGCGCGCCGCGGGTGAGGGATTGAAGGGCATGCGCGCGGTTGAGCTGCTCACGAAGGCTGCTGACCTCATTCTTAAGAGTGAGGATGACGGAGCTATCCTCCGCTGTGCGGATGGGCATACTGTCAACTTGCTTGGCACGGTGCTCGAGTTCGGCGGCCTGGCGCGTCAAATCGTCTTCGAGCCTGCGGATTGTCTGGTCCCGCTCTTGGAGAGTGGCTGTCGCTTCCTCAAGACGCTTTTCGATGGCCCCCTTTTGGCGCAGAAGCTCATCGCGGCGAGTCAGCTCTGTCTGGGATACAGCGAGATCAGAAGTGAGTTGCTTGGCTCGCGCATCGACCTCTTCGTGTCTGGAGATCCAAGACTTGAGCTGGAGTTCGACTGTAGCAAGCTTAGCAGCCACTTCATTCTTCTCTTCCGTTCGCTTCTGAAGGTTCTGCGTGAGTTCCACGACTTTATTCTCCAGGCGGTAAGAAATCTCCTTGAACTTGGTGACCGAACGAGCCTCGGTCTTGAGGGCTTTGAGCTGTTTACGGGCCAGCCTCCTGCGCATGCAAGATTGTATATAGACCACATGACGAACGTCCGAACGAAATACTCTTCGAGCAAGACTACAGATCTTATGTGAGTATAACGCATCGAGCAGTGATGTACGTTGACGAACACTCCACGGAACAGGCTCTGCAAATGTGTAGTTGCGTGAGCATGTCGTTGTTCCTGGTATCGGCGACGAGCCTGGAAACCCCGAATTCCTGGATGGGATCGCAATCAGAATCGGCGGAGGGGGTGGACACATTATACGTACGGCTCTGGACGCGCACCACGGCAGCCCGAACCTCCGTGAATCGTTTCCTTTGTACATAGCGTCGTGCGGCCTTCTGGAATCGGATAGCAGCAGTCTCCCGGCGGACCCGGGCCACAAACCGCCTTGCCAGGACCCCACGCCACCATGTCTGGATCTTGATGGCAGCGACCCGCATCTCACGGTAGCGCTTAACACACATGTGCCGCCGCATATTCTTTTGAACCACAGTGACCATAGCGTTGAGTCGATCAGCGCGTAATGTTTCTAGGGCAGCGAGCATGCCCGCACGGAAGAAGATCTTGGTCTTTCCGTTCTGAGATTTATCAGGGTCGTTGATGGTCTTCCCTAGGATGAGAGAACAGAGGCTATTCAGCTCCATGTTCTGGATCATTGGACCCCACTGAGACGACGGTACAAGCATGTAGTACCTATGACCGTGAATCAGTTACGGGACCCTGGGACAGAGGGACAACAAACCGCTCAGCAAACTCCTCATAGGTCCACCTTGTCGGGTAACCAGCACAACTAATCCGGATGGTCTCAAGTACACCACAGGCACGAAGTTGGCCTAGAACTTGTTGGGGGACGAATTTCCAGGCCTCTTTTTGCTCGTTCGGTTTGATGCAGCGAATGTAGTGGACATTCGTAATCTTGAGCGTTTCCATCAAGCTGGTCAGAGACGCCTTAAAGATAGAAGCTTGAGTCGGTTTCCGCGCAGCTGCACCCTGGCGTCTGGGTCCAGATGTTGCTGAATTCACTAAAGAAGTACGGCCGGGGTCGGGGATGAACGATTGCCGGCGAGAAGCTCCGCTCGTATCTGAAACGGCTGGAGAGTTGGGCATGGGGCTTTCCGGAGCTTTGGTTGAGGCCAGAGCAGCATCAAGCACTTCCCGAAGGAAAGTATTCTTCGTAGATGCCAGGAGAGTCATGTGTTCCTCGGGGACGGTATCGCGATTCTTCTCTAAAAACCCTTCAGCTTCGTACGTAACGTCGAGGGCATAGTGAGCGATGGTAAAGGCAGTGTTGCCGAACCGAGGCTTTTTGAAAACGTCTTTTGTCTCGGGCTTTGCGATCTGAGCATAGAGTTTCTGGAGGAAACTAGCGTCCGTTCCGGCTGGGAGACGAGACTCTTCGTCCAAAAGCGCAAGAACGCCCAACTTGCCCTCTATGACATCAATGCAAGGTTGATTGTCCGAAAATTCGATAAACTTCCAATGAATCTCCTCCTTGACATATTCCTCTTGTTCGAGTTTGAAGACGTGTGCATTAAACTGCAAAGCTTGTTAGGCGACGCATTGGTAAAATATAAAGTTTCCACCGACTTCTTGTTGCAACTTCTCATTCGCGTAGTTGATGCTGAACTGTTCAAAGGAATTCTGAAAGGACATGTCACAAAACTAACGCACTGCACACAAAACATTTGACACCATTACCTTTTGGAAGTGCTCAAAACCGTAGATGTCAAGGACACCGATGAACATCTCGGCGCGTTTCTCTGCCTCGCCGTTCTCTCCGGCCAAGCTCTCATTGACAATGGCAACGAGCCACTCGAAAAGACAAACATACACGAATTTTGCAACGGAATCGCGGACGACAGTCGCCTGTGCGGCATTGAGGGCCGTTATGATCTTCTCCGAACGTGTCGTGATCTGCTTTTTGACGGTCCATTTCTTGAACTCTGTTTTGTCGATACCCAGAAAGCGTGTAGCCAGGAGAAGTTCTGTATCGTTTTCATCTATGGAGGCGTCCGATCGCGCTTGCGTGATCTTAACGTTGCCCAGATGAAGCAGAGCCGCTAGAAGGCGGAAGACGGCCCATTGCTGTTCGACGGAGATGCCAATAGTTGAGAGGGCATGTTGAGTAGTTCGAAACTCTTCCGCGTCGTCGACACCGACAATGGGTGTAGATTGAGGGCCACCTTGTCTCAAGTAGTGGAACTTGGTGATATCAGTGTCTAGCCCAAGATCCTTGCGTTCCTTTAGAGGTGCGCCGGCGCATAGTTGGTAAAAAATATGATAGTTGCGTTCAGTCAAGGGCTGGAAGACGATGCGGGAACGTTCCAGAAGATAGGTACGGATTCTTGCACCACAAATCTCTTGCCCTCCGTCAAAGAGAATCTGGAAGGAATGTTCTAAAGTGAGCACGCCTAGTACGCATGGCACGAACCTGAATATATTTGCCAAACCGCGATGAGTTGTCATTACGTGTAGTCTTCGCATTACCAAACGCCTCCAGGACGGGATTGGTAGCCAAAATTTGACGCTCTACCTCGCTCGATTCGTCTAAGGAAAGCTTTGTTCTCGTCTTCGCGTGCGAGTCGGGGGGATTAATTGATGCAAGGTAACGCATTATATATTTCGCCTGCACGACGCTAAGTACCTGGGTAAGGATACTGTACGAGACACTCACGGATTCGGTTTTCCCTGCACCACTAGGATAGCCTGGGGTCAACTCGACTTCCATTCGCAATCATGCCACGCACCTTTCGCCGGAAACGATAATGGTCTGACCAGTTCCCTCTTTCCTCATAGCAGTATACGCATCCTCCGCGATAGCGAACAGGTGTGGCTCCAATTCTCCCCGCCTTCGACCGCTGTAGGCCTGGATAATCTCAGGGCCATACTGGGTGACACGTTGGAAAGGGTTCATAGCGATCAAAACGATGCCACTATAGGTGTAGATACTATGTTGTGCATAGCGGTTTCGAATGGTATGGAGGACTACACGGATATTGAAGGAAGTAGGAACGATCCGGATGGAAAAAGCGTACCTGAGGGTTCATTAAGATGGGATAGCGTAGCGAGATCGTCAGCTGTCTCCAGCAAAGGAGGATTTCGTAAAGGTGGCAGGTCATCTTGGCCGTCTCTGATGGCCTTGACAGTAGTGTCGATGATGATTTCCTATAACAAGGGTTCGATGAGAGCTATTATCAGTGATAAAAAAAAAGGGTCGCGCGGACTGACTTTGCCCCGGTCGTCGACAAAGGTTAGCTTGATTTTGTCGTTAGACCCCTTTACAACATTTGTGACCTCGCCCGAAATCCAACCCTGTTCTTTATCTGTGAACCAGACCCTGGTTCCCTTGCTGTAAATGTTCTCTGCCATGGGTGGGCCAGGCGGATGTCGAGACGATTCCCTGACGCTGATTCTTGTTTCTTTCCCCATTAATTACCGGACTTTCTCACGACCACCTGACCCATAATGGTTGATTGTTCCTCTCTCCACCAACCGGGGACTCCACTTTCTTTGCTCCTACTTTGCCCCACTCCCCTCACACCCACATACCAATGCTTTGCTTTGAATGGCCCTAATTTTGAGTCGGATCTCCGACTTTTTTACACGACGCGTCCTCGCTCGCCTGCTTTCGACTTTCCTATGCTGCCTTGTTCTCGTTGTCAAGCCATGGTCCCGATTCGGGGGTCATTCTGCCTTTTTACTTCTCACGCTTAAGGAGCTCGTTTTTTCCGCCCAAGAAACGCTTGCCCAACATTTGGAGGCTACCATTCTCAACATCACGGGAGCCCTTTTTGGCATCGGACTTTCCGCTTTGGCGAGATTTCTCGCTTCTTTACGGCCTGACCATTCTGCGTCTTCGAGGGCGATCCCTGCTGTTTTCCTCGTTTGTATAACTTTCTTTGGTGCGTAAAGCCCTCCGTTTCCTTCGTCCTCACCCACTGATGTCGCATTAGCTGGCTGGGCTAAAAGCCGGCTACCTCGCCTGCAACTGTCCGCTCGTATATCATGCTTCGTATCCATTTGGCTTCTGACCACCAATGTTGGCGAATCTAGCGTCAGTGCTTCCTATCGCTACCCGTAAACCTTCTTGCAGACTCAATGCCGTGATGAGCAGGGTTCTGTGCACGCCGCCACTTTCTTTATCTGGATGACGCTATCGGCTGCATCAATATGCCTCATTAGCGACGTGCTACTCTTGCGATGGTTTTCGACTCACTTTGCCAGAAAAGTTGCCAACGCGTTTTCCAAACTTCATGAATGTCTTACGTTATCTATGGACGACTGCTTCGGTCTCGATGAAGTAAAGGTATCCCCAGGCATCACCTCACGAAACAAACTTCTCGATGAGCTGATCGCGGAATCCGTCCAACTGGACTCGGTTTATTCGATCGCTGCTTTTGAACTTCGGCTTGGTCGGATAAGTGGTAGGCTACTTTCGTTCAATCGCTTGGGATGTTCTGAGCATTTCTCAGTTCAGTCCATCAACCCCCTTATCAGAATAGTAGAAAATACCCGCAGGGAGTTATCGTGGGGTAGCCCACGAGCAAAAAGGAGTCGCGGAGAGACTTTGTCATACTCCACCACGACACCAGCAGTGAACCTCGGGCACGCCATCCTGACATCGATGAAACATGTCGAGGCGACACTGTTATTTGTGTTTGAGCACGCCACAAACGCATCGGAGCCGAAACTTTCTGAAAACGAGACAACAGCCCAAATACTCGATCGACTCGATCAAGCGCGGGATGATGCAAGGGAGGAATTTGCCAAGCTACCCCAGGGTATGAATGGGGATTCGCAAACAACTGATGCCGTAGGGCTGGCCGAAGAAGCTTCAAACGAATCCCTCTTCCTTGTCTCCCTCATAGAGGTACGACTTTTCACTTCCGCGATTACCCATGAGTAGAAGTAATTCCATCATCCAGATGGCCACTGAAATGCACCGGGCATTGCTCATTGCTGAGAAGATTCTTCATCTCCACAATACCTCTAGTACTCGCTTGTGGTTCCCGCGCCTTTCCTGGGCGTGGTTAGGCATGGCCCCTCCCACCATCGTTGGTGATGACCGCGATCGTGTGATGTCTGATGACAATGACCCGCAACTCTTCGAAAACGAAAACAGGCTTAGTATGGCCGAAGCACGGGAAGGTCTCTCTGAGCAGGCTAGATGGAGAGACTCCACCCTATCTGCACCGATATTTCCCTATTCTGGCGCGAGATTCACCAGTAGAGAATCTTTGCGTCTCCGCAATATCATTTATGGGCCCGGAATAATTCGTCTCCGGCTTCTATTTGCCAAATGCGTCCGGGCTGTTACGCACTCTAGCCACCTGCAACATGCGGTGAAGAACTCGATTGGTGTGATGCTACTGAGCCTGCCAGCTTTCATGCCCAGAGGAAGTCCAGGTAAGAATAGGGTCTTCCACGAGACAACGGCCCCCTTCATTTTGTCTGTCCAAAGGTGAAAGGTGGTTTACCGAGGCGCACGGACAATGGATGATCATCAGCTATGTGTGGGTACTAGAAACAAACACTGGAGCGACTTGGCGGGTGGCTTACCTCCGCATCGTGCGTCTAAACCCCATAGTCAGGCTTTTTCACTTATCACCCTTTGCTAGGCCGGTACAATATTGGGTGCCATGTACGCTTACATCGTGAGTGACGTCAGGCACTTTAGCACATATATTTCCCACCCCAACCATCACGGATGTGTCATAGACCTGGCTGATATGTCGTACGAACCCATATGGCCTCGTGATGATGGTGACGGTTCGTGTGAACAAAGGGACCCTCGAAGAAACGTGTTTCTCACATTGACTGCAGCTCGCCGACGTTCCGATCAGTTGGCTGATCACCAGAACAGGGGTATCTTCTCTAGGCGTTGTCGCGTTCGTACCACCCTCATTAATTGCAGCACGGCTCTCGGTATCTAACCCTTACCCCGTAAATCGTTAGGTCTGTGACGTTACCGCCAGTTGTATTTTCTCGGTATCTTGACTCCGCTGCCGACACCCCGATCATTAGTGCGCACTCCGCTTTCCTTTCTTAATGCTTGATCTGATCCCGCGCTCAGTACTGGCAATCTTGAGAGCGGCTATGATCACTGCCGGTGTCTTAACAGCGCTCTTGATGAATACGTTTGTATTCCCAAAACATTGCAGGGTGAGCAACGCAATAAATCGAAGCGAAGAAACTGTAGTTTCCCTGACCTCTCCGCGTCGCCACTCAGATGTTATTCATGCGAAATGCGAGCCGTACTCTCGGTTTGTTGAGTCAGCTGTACCTGACGCTCTGCAGGCATGTTTCATGTGCCACCTTGATGGGCACTTCTGATTGTGCGGCGGAATAGGGACTTATTCAAACGTAACCGGGCGTTTACACCCAGCGATAGGAGACGGACGCAAAAGCTGGAGCTCGAAATACGGAATTCTCTGATCCGACTTTCTCGTCTTATCGTCGCGCTTCGCGACGAAATGAGCCTTTTACCGGTGCGTACGGGAATCGCCACCCAAAATGACAACATTGAAAAATGCCCCCTGGACAGAAACCCATGATACAATATCGCAATACCATAAGTTCCATGCAGGCGATGCTAGATATCCTGACCGGCCTCCGCAAAATAAGGGAACGTATACCCATAAAAGAAACCATATCCGGGGTCTTGAATGATCGGCGCGAGTTTGTACGCAGGTGTTCATCCTTCGGTTCGGCATTAGTGTTTCTGATGCACGAGGCCACACCAACTTAGGTATCTTGCATATGCATCTCGTTGTACGCCTGTGAACATGCTTTCAGGGGGCGCCAGCCTCTGCCACAGTTCCTCCCGTCCGCACGTCACGCGCGCGCCACGCTCGTCTCGCACATCTCACAGTCCATGCGCGATTCGCAGCGGGCCCTCGGTATGTCGCACATGTATGCGTCGGCGGAGGGCGAGGTGTTGGCAGACCTGGTCGATACCCTCGAATGTTTGCTCGGGATTGGTCGAACGCTGTTCGGTACCGCCGAGTGGCTGACGGAGGTGCCATTGTCGCCTGACCCGGAGGTGGCGCCTGCGGCGGAGTCCGAGAAGCCCAATGAGCATCACGGCGCAGAGTGATAGGCAAATTGGAATCACCGTGGGAGGAAGGTAGAAAATTTCAGCTTTGGGTATGTCGTACTTTCAAAGTTTAGAGGGTCTGTGGACCTTATCATGACCTTATACTAGATAGATGGATCTGGTGCTATACCTTGTATCATTTCTTGATGTGTACTTCTAGGGGATTCCGCCATAGATGATATTTGATTATACAAATGGTTGTGTTATCGGGATGCATCTCAACACTTCTCATGCTGGGCGTAAACCTTTGTGGGGGTTACCGGGAGACTAACCTAGACATGATGGGTAAGCAGGCAACGCCGACGTTTTTTTGATATGTCATCCTAGGTCAGGGCCATTAGTCTCACCCACCATGGATTGAAACGGAAGGATGTCTTGTGGTTGACACTTGATAACCGCTCGTGCAAAATTTGAATGGGAACACTCCGGCGTGCCAGGGATAGGATTATTGCTGGGCCGAAAATTCAATAAAGTTTACGTTCGTCCGGGAACAGCGAAGCAGATAATCTAGGGTTTCGAATTGAAGGCCCGCGCATGACGATTCGAGGCTAGATTCGACGTGTGGCAGCAGGTGTCATCATCATAATCGCCTTTTTTCTTCCACCGAGTGCTTTTTGCGGTGCGGCGGTGGACAAGAGCCACAGACCGTTTGGGACAAATTGCCCTGTGCCGCTCTTTCTTGGGATGGGGCGCTCGGGAGATGGTGACAGTTGCTGGAACTGTGCGGGGGATGCGTTATTAATCAGGTTCCGAGGCTCGATATGTTGCAGAAAGAGCTGTGGGATCGAACGGATGGTGTGTATGGAGGGGAATCAGGACCCATCAGGAGATCCATACGACCATATATACATCATCATCAATCTATCAGGGTGGGGGAGGGACAAATGAATAGAAGCCGGGTAGGCCAAAGTGAGAGTGGGTACATGCGGGCAAATTTGACCGTCCGGCAACTGTTTTTAGGTACCCGGGCTTTTACGCGGGTCGGCTGAGATTTTTATGGATCGCGGCTGGGTTGCTTTGATTTTTTGTCCGCATGTCGATGGCTCCGTGATGAAAGGTAATACACTATTACCGTGCCTTTTTTGGGCCATGAATTGAAATTAGGTAATGAAAATTGATTTCCCCAAGCGTATAGATCGACGGACTGCATGCCCATCGAGTTTGAAAATGGCTGGCTGAGCGTCGACGGACTCGTTATTGCGCCGATGGGGGGTGAAAACATGACTAATGGGACAGATAGAAGAACGGTTCTGCGGGATGAGTCGAGTCGCGATCGCATCTCGATATGGGAGACAGCGTCATCTCGCATGATGATAATAACCGCGGCAAGGGGCGCCGGGCCGCGGAATCGAGGTGCAAGCGGGGGGAATGGTCGGCAATACGGAGTGGATGATGCGGCAAGACGAGGTAGCCGGGGGGTTACCAAGAGATAAGGAGCCTTGGAAGAGGAGAGATATGGAAGTGGAAAGAGCAGGGAGAGAGAGTCTTGGGGGAGGAAGGGAAGGTGTTTGTGCGGGAAATGATTAGAAGTGAGTTGATTGAGCCCGAAAGTGGAGCCGGCCGGCAACTTGAAAGGGAAATTCGCCGGTTGGTTAGCGCTTGTTGCTTTGGTTTGGGTTGCAAGTCCAGGTCAGGTAAAGTCAGGTCCCCGCTCACTACCGGGCTTGACACCCTCGCTCGAGGTGCCTCCACCTTCCCTTTGGCTTGAACTAAAGTTCATTGCCGCCACCTTTCAAATCTCGCTCTCTCTTACCCGCCTTTTTCTCGCCGGCTATCGCACATACACCGGCCTCGTCGCTCCTTCATAAAATGGATTCCCCTCAAGACACCCTCTCCGCTGACCATCACGATGATCAACAAGCAAAGTCGTCGTATGTCGCCCGTATCTCCTTCCGTCCATTTTCCTTCCCCTCCTCTCAGTCCCTCCCCACCCCATAGTGGAAAGACTCCTGTCGTCAGAGGTGCCCGGGCTTGCACAGTATGCCGCGCCGCTAAAGTTCGCATCATCGCATATCGAAATTCGTTTCACGTTTAACAAATCCGTTTAGATGAAATGCGTCGGTGCGGAAGACGGCACCCAACCCTGTCAACGGTGTAGGCGCACCGGTGTCGAGTATGTGGTGTTCCTGATGTCATCTCTTTAGTACCCGTCCACTCACTCGCTCTCACAGGTGTGTGTTCGAGAGACACAGACGCGGTCGGAAACCGGGCTCAAAGTTCGTTTCGTTTTTGCCCTCAGTTCGGTTTCTCATTTTTGTATATAGGTTATCCGAAGCTTCCAAAATGTTGAGACGCCTCGAGAAGGGTCTCAACAACGCCAAGTTGAAATCTCAAACCCTCGAGGCTGCCTCCTCTGTCTCCCCGACTGACTGGCGTATGCGTCGTGGGGAACCTCGCCCCCATTCTCCGGGGCGTTATTCAAACGACCTCCCTCGCCTTAACCTCCCCGCTTCCTTCGATGGGGATGACCGGGCTGATCCCAAACTGCGATCAGCCACGGACGAGGAGGAAAACGAAAGCGAAGGAAAGCCAGACGGCATGTTCCCCGTGGATCTCATCCGCAGGGAGAACCAGCGCCACTCCTTTTTTAAGACCATCCTCAATCCTTCACATGAGAATCCTGCCACCTCTCTTCGATCGGATCGGTCCAATTCGACATCCTCCTCCCAAGCGGCAGCACACTCTTCCGCATCCCACGTTCTCAAAGACCCCGTCGCCGCGGGCATCTTGGACGAATCTAATGCCAAGGTCTTGTTCGACCTAGTGTTCTTGCGACTTAACCCTTTTGTAAATCTCTTCGACCCTGCATTGCACACACCCGATTACATTCGTTCAAAATCTGCTTTCCTCTTTACCGTCTTGATCATGGCCGGATGCAAATTTTTCAAACCCGAGTCGTTCAAGCCATGTCAAAAACTTGCTCATGAATTCGCCATACGCGCTTTTGCGGACAACGTCAAGTCGGTCGAGATCGTCCAGGCCTTCGCTTGTCTAACTTATTGGAGAGAACCAGAAGACACAGTGGGTGCTTCAACACGTATCGATGACTCTTTGGCTCACGCTATCGCAGCGAACATGGATGTATATTGGTCTGGTGCGTTATCTCCGCGGTCATGTGTCCCCCTGTTTGCGATGTCTTCTACAGGCTTGTCGTATGGCCGTTGAATTGGGCCTTAACCGCTACGTGTCGCCACCACCGTCAAACGAGTCCGAGTTACAACTCCGGGAACGTCGTAATCGCGAGCGCACCTACCTCGTATTGTTCGTGCACGACCGGAGCCTAAGCATGCAAACAGGACGTCAATGGATGCTTCCGGAGGTAGGATTCCCTTCACATCAGAGATCGGTATTTGGGTGATCTTGTCTCACGGCCCCCGTAAGGATGACCTTGTCCGGCATTCGGCTAATTGGCACGAAGAGGGGGGGACCCCACTTCGTCCGGAAGACGTGATTGTCGCCGCATTTGTCCAGCTGCGTCGAATTGCCGTGCGTGACATGCCTTGTCCTCTTTCCTTCTCGTAATCCTGATTCGTCACGAGATAGGCTGAGACGACAGACGTATTCTATCTACACAAGGGCATCCCTGGCGCAGCACACACGGACGTCAATAAAGAGGTACTACTGCGTAATTGTAACGGCAAGCTAACTCAGTGGATGGACACATGGCAACACGAAATGCGGCGGGCCAACGGCGAATCCTTTCACATGTCATTCCTCAGCTTCTTCAGATTGCATGTACGGTTGTTTTTGAACAGTTTTGGCATACACGCTGCCATGTCCCCCGTAAGTTTCCGGCTCCACTCCCTGTGATCCGAATACTGACCGATATTAGTCAAGCCGCTCAACACCCAGCGTCCAGGCATTGTCAGCGTGCTACACAAGCGCCAAGGACAATATGCACATTGTCTCACACGATTTCGCATCAATGAGCATGCTTGTAGGCCAATTTACCGCTCAGGTTTAGGGACTCGATATTCACACCCTTCCAGCGTTACGGGCAGGATTCTATCACGGTCATGACGGCATATTCTGCCGTCTTCCTGTTGAAGGTATGGTGATGATCCTAATTTTTCTCCCAGTATGGTATTTCGTCTGATCCATCCAAATTCTCAGCTTCTTCGCAGCTCAAAGACTCTGGCGGAGTTACACGAGGGGGCCACTGGCGAAATTCACGCGATTATATCAAAAACGGCCGATGCTTACGAGGAAGTGTCGCATTTGTCGCCAGCGTGTACGAGTGCTGCTTATCATGCGCGGTTCTTGCGGGAGCTGGTTGCGCAAGACACTTTCCGGTCTCAGCAACACAAAGGGTGGGAAGACGGCCAACCCCGCTGTAAGAGTCACCGCGCGCGCTACGTGATCGATGGCACGACTCATGAGATTTTTTTTTTCCCCCAACAGCCTCACGGCGAGAGTCGACGCTATCTACAAACTCACAGGTGTCGCAGCCACCAGGGGTGTACCCCCCGCAACCGCTTGATGATGTGCAGAATCCAACCGTACATAATCCCTTTCCCTACCCAATCTCACCCACGCAATCTAGCGTAGCTGTGGCCTCCCAGGAGCCAATGCAGGTCGATTCCGTCCGGAGCGCCTCGGTGCAGAACTCTAGCGCGCAACCGTACGGCAGCAATACTTACGCACCGTCACCACCAGCGCCTCAACCACCCCAGGTGCACCAGCCAAGCCAACCAGATGACTTGAGGTATTGGAATAATATGTTCCGGGATCTCGGCTTTGGGGAGGCCGTCGACCAGAATTATCCACCACACAGCCTGTCGGGCGTACCTGCGCCGTCGCACCAGCCATCGATACCGCCGCACCAACAAAGCTATGGGAATGGGCGGGGAGCTGGTAATGGCAATCAACAGCAGCCGTACGCGTATCACCACATGCACTACAATGCTCCCGGCTACGGACTATAAAGTGATGACACAACACCCGCTATTCCCTCACCTGACGCATATACTCATTGCCCCCTCATCTCTCTGCACACGTAAACGTAAACACAGTATCTCACGCCTTGTCTTTGCAAAGCCGCCCTCTAGTCCTAACCCCTTTTGGTCCAGCGTTGTTCGAACCTGCTGCTGTAAATTATCCATTGTAGAACCGTATTTCATCCAGCCCACTCACTCATTACTGCATCCGGTCCCACAGCCGAGGCCCCTCCATGTATATGATATATCAGACCGGACGTAATAATTTTTCTTGACACACCACCACCTGTGGATTTAATCGCGCACACATAAAGATATACTAGCAGAAATCAAACTGATTACACAGAAAGCACTAGATCGACACGGCATGGATGAACTGGTCCGCTAATTTTTTATTTATTTCCTTCACTCCAACCCGATGTAGAACACGATGAGTTCATGTCCTACCGCGGCAGCGATCCTCGGGACCCCCTTGAGCGACAAAAAGTCAAAGTCGCGCACGCACAACGGGCGTGGGGCGAGGGTGAACGCGGTCGGCTCGACGTGGGCGTGGGCGTGCAAGGCGCTGTGTACGTGAATCGTCGCGCCGCGCGCGCCGGCGCTGCGCGTCGAAATGGCGAAGTATTCCGGGTAGGTCGGGCACCATCGGAAACGGTGCGCGCCCTCGGGGAACGACGCACCGCTGAGCGTCGGCTTGCCGCCGTGTAGCTTGGAGAGGTCCCAGAGTGAGAACCGGGAGCGGTGTACGGCACCGATACTGTAACACCCGCAACCAACCAACCAACCAAAAAACGCCGGTTGTTGTGAGAGCAATGTCGATCAGAGCCAGGTAAAAAAAAATGCAGGGTTGGGGGGTGGGGGGGGGAGACGTTACGTACATGTCTGGATTGGCCTGCTGCCAAGCTGCGGAAGCCAAGAACGCGCAGGCGCCGCCCGCGATTGCGCGCGGCGCGGCGAACTCGACGACGCGTGGGTGGTGCCACGCCGCGTCTGCGCTGGCGTGCGAAGCGTCGGTGCGCCAGTCGATGAGCGCGAGCGAGCCGCGGACGTCGGCGACGAGGAGGTCCTTGGTCGTCGTGGCGTGCGCGCAGACCGAGCTCAGCGCGTGCGGGAAGGAGATCACGTAGGCCGTCGGCTGCGGGCGCGCGTTGTTGCCGCCCGTTTGGCTGTCGTTGTCGCTGGGTGCGCGTGAGGGGGGCGGCGGCGAGGGCGAGAGGGGTGCGGAGGGGATGTCCAGGTTTGGGCGGAGGTCCCAGACCATCAGCATTTTGTCGTCTGGGGGTTTTTATTGTTGGGTAGAAGAGGCGAGGTAGTTAAGTGATGAGGAAGTGCGGGAAGGGTGGACGGGGCGGCACACACCTGAGACGGTCGCGACGTAGCGCGCAGTGTCGTCGGTGGGACCACCGCAGAAGGTCATGTCATTCACGAAGGCTTGGTGGCCGCTCAACCCACCACCAAAGGGAAAGATGTCTTCGTCGACATCGGGTGTTTTCGTGAGTAGGTGTAGACCAAAGTTGGATGATGCGGCGGTGAGCCTGAGGAGTGACACATAAGAACGCGGTGGCCCATGGCGGCGGGAGCGAAAAAGGGGTTTCATACTCAATAAACCATTGATCTGATGAAGAGGGAGAGACGGCACGAGGGGACCAGGCAAGTGCAGTGATGCGAGATCCTAAGTGAAAGGATGCGACAAGGTCTGCTGAAGCGTCGGTCTGGACACACGCGTCGAGAGGTTACCATGAACAGACACGGGTGAAATAACAAGATGGCGGCACACACGATAAGTAACACGGAGACGGAGTTCTCGCCTCCGATGGCAACGAGGTCAGGCGCGTCTGCGTTGTCGCAGGCCCGAACGACGTGAATGAGTGCGCCATGGTCGTGTCGGAGGTCCATCATAGTCAAACAGCGCGG
>Ga0307510_10004397_pt1 | contig 16581 bp, 14 predicted proteins | sample 12_EM_MG_FD_207224 | JGI IMG/M metagenome (GOLD analysis project Ga0307510, IMG submission 207224) | Populus trichocarpa ectomycorrhiza microbial communities from riparian zone in the Pacific Northwest, United States - 12_EM | ecosystem: Host-associated > Plants > Roots > Unclassified | place...
ACGGCGATTCGGAGGCGGCTGCGCACTTCGGAGGCACTCGTGACGCCGACCATATCAACGCCGCGAAACAAATACCGGACGGCGTTCCAGAGGTGATCGTGGCCGTCGAATAGACCAGGAATTACGGTGGCGCCGTGGAGGTCAACGAGCCGCGTTGATTTGTTTGCGCGAGCGAGGACATTCTCGTTCGTGCCAACGGCGACGAAGCGATCGCCTTCAACCGCGAAGGCCTCTTGAACGCTGGAGTTGACATCGACTGTGACAATCTTGCCGTGAAAGTAGATCGCATCGGGACCGAGGGTCTTCGGGGCCGCACAAAGCGCGTTACTCATTGCGAGAACTGCGATGAAGCAAAGCAGTGGCAGTTGCATCACAAACGGCGGCGGCCGAAGAACGGGTGGTTTGGCGGGATTTGACATGAGCAATGTCCTAGCGCCGCCCACCGCTCATTTGCCTTCCCGCCTGCGGATCAAAGCGGATATTCGCAAACAGCGAGCACATTGAAATGAGGGTCACCGTCCAGAATGCAATGGAGAAGTCGAGGAAGACGGGTGTTGCCCGACCGGCGACCGTCATTGCCACGTGTAACATCACTGCCCCGGTACACACACCGAGTGAAATCGTCAGTTGCTGTCCGGTCGCATAAAAGCTCGTCGCGCTGCTCATGCGTTCGCGCTCGATCTCGTCATACGCGATCGTGTTATAGGCGGTAAATTGAAACGACATCAAAAAGCCCGACGTCACCAGCACCACAAAGATCAGTGAGACTGGCCATCCTACCCGGAAGAAGCCGCATACCGCATAGGAACATGCGCTCAGGATACCCAGCGTCGTCAAACTCGAACGGAAGCCCCAGCGCTTCAGAATACGTCCGACAAAGCTTTTCATTGCAAAGGTGCCGATGGCCGTTGCCAGAGTAATGAGGCCACTCTCCGACGCCTTCAGTCCGAAGGCCAACTGCATCATCAGGGGCATTAGAAAAGTCTGCGCGCCATGCGTGATACGCGTCAATGACCCGCCAATGAGAGCCAGGCGAAAAGTGGGCACACGCAGCAGCGACAGGTCGATGATGGGATGGGCGGTACGAGCAGCGTGGCGCACGTACAATGATCCCAGCAGGACGCCCGAGGCAATCAGGCCTATCGCCCATTGCGCCTGATTTGCACTGCCGGCAACTTCCAAACCCAGAAGGATCGCGATGAGGGTAACACCCGAGAGCAAGAAGCCGGGTACGTCGAACGCGCGTCTGATGCTCTCGCGTGCATCCGGGATGAACCGTCCGACCAGGAACATGCCCGCAATGCCGATGGGCAGGTTGATCCAGAATATCCAGCGCCAGTCGAGATAAGTGACCATAAATCCGCCGATCGGCGGGCCGGTGATCTGGCCGATCAGCCCGGGCATGAGCATCCATGACCATGCGGCGACCAGATCCTGTTTGGAAACCGTTCGCAACAGCACGAGCCGTCCGACAGGAACCATCATGGCTCCCCCAATACCCTGGCCAAAGCGCGCAATAGCCAACGCCGGCAGGTTTGGAGCTGCTGCGCACGTCAATGATCCGACCGTGAAAATGGCAATCGCCACGCGAAACACATTTCGCGAGCCCCATCGGTCCGCTGCATGGCCCGATGCCGGTATGAAGAGCGCCAGCGCCAGCAGATAGGAAATCACTGCAACGCTCATGTCTGGCGCGCGAACATGGAAGTCCCGCGCCATGGTCGGAATGGCGGTCACTAGAACCGTCGCGTCCAGATTTTCCATGAACAAAGCGGAGGCGATGATCATGGCAATGAGGCGGTAGCCCGCGCTTCCGGGGCTGCGATTGTCAGAGGTTGGCCGTTGGCCCTGTCTAAGAAGTTTGTCGTCAGTATCGCCAGTCGCAGCAACGCCGGTCTGCACCGTCACCGACGGTGGGTGTTTACTCATGAGGTTCGGAATCCAGCCAGCCGGTGCCAAGGGGTCTCCAAGCGGGCGCTTTTATCTCACAATCTTCAGAGCTCTTACCGTCGAGTCGTTGTCGCCCGCGAGAAAGTGATGGCCGAAGGCCATCTTCTTATTCCCACAATCCTTCGTCTCCTGCGACGCTAGAAAACGCGGCAGGCGGCATCGGTGACCGAACACCACCAAAGTTTTTGCCGGAGGAGGGGGAATGATTCGCAGGTCATGGGCATACATTGTTGCCTCAGTAATAAATGTGGCAACGGCACAAAACGCGCCAGGTACGGGCGGCGCGCCCGCGGTTGATCCGACTCGCCAACTCGTTTCGGTCGGCATACCAGGGGTCGTCGCGCCGGGGACGAAGACTGAATTTGTCCGCGGCGGTTTCCATGGCACTGAAGGCGTCATCGCGATGCCGGATGGCAGCGTACTGTTCTGCGAGCAGGACGAGAACCGTATCATCCGGATCGACCTCGACGGGCAATTCGCGACGTATCTCGAGGACACGAACCGGTCGATCGGCCTCGCCTATGACCATGCAGGACGACTCATATCCACGCAATCACGCGATCCACGCATTGGCGTGCTGGCCCCGACTCGTCTGACACTGGCCGATTCTTTCGAGGGCCAACCTCTCGTGAGACCCAATGATCTGGTGGTTGATCGGAAGGGTGGTATCTACTTCTCGGATCCGCTCGCGAACGGGAAGACGCAGTTTCGCGAGCCGCCTGCGGGGCGAAAGTCGCTCATCTTCTATCTACGGCCCGATGGCACCCTGATCAAGCCGACCGACGCTGTTGCCGAACCCCATAAACTCACGCTGAGTCCGGACGAGAAAACGGTCTACGCCGGCGACGGCGACCACATTGTCGCCTTGGACGTGAGGCCGGATGGAAAACTCGCCAACCCGCGGAAGTTTGCTGACGTTAGCGCGGAGGCCTTGGTTGTTGATGAAGCAGGCAGGCTCTATGCGTCGACCGACGAGGGTATTGTCGTCATGACTAAATCGGGAAAGAACCTGGGAATGATTCCAACGCCGATTCACATCCAGAATTTCGCGTTTGCCGGGAAGGATAAGAAAACGATCTACGCTGTAGGTCGTGGAAATCTGTATCGCATTTCCATGCTCACCGCTGGAATCAAGGTTAGGCAGAAGTGAATGCGGCCGCCTGCCGGCTGACAGTCTGGCTCCTGGCGCTCGCGGCTGGCACAGCATGGGCCTCGCCACTGGCTCTTGTCGAGGCGGGTCGTATATCCGGTGTTGCCCAGGGGGATGTTGAGAAGTTTCTGGGCATCCCCTACGCGGCGCCGCCGGTGGGTGCGTTGCGCTGGCGGGCCCCGCAGTCAGTGCCTCATTGGAGTGGGGTACTGAAGGCGACGCACTTTGGGCATGATTGCATGCAGACCCCCTATCCAAGCGACGCCGCCCCGCTCGGGGTAAAGCCAGCCGAAGACTGCTTGGTGTTGAACGTCTGGAGGTCCGCCGGGGCGAAGGCGGGCGATCGTTTGCCCGTGCTGGTCTGGATCTACGGGGGCGGCAATGTCAACGGCGGGGCCTCGCCCGAAGTTTATTCGGGTGAATCGTTCGCCCGGCACGGCGTGATGTTCGTTAGCTTCAACTACCGAGTCGGACGCTTCGGGTACTTCGCGTTCCCGCAATTGACCCGCGAAGACCGCGACCATGGGTTGCTCGCTAACTACGGCTACATGGATGCGATTGCCGCGATGCGTTGGGTCCAACATAACATTGCAGCTTTGGGTGGCGATCCAGGCCAGGTGACCATCTACGGCCAGTCGGCCGGGGCGGGTCAGGTCTATATGCTTCTGACATCGCCGCTCGCCGATGGCCTGTTTTCACGCGCCATCATCCAGTCGGGCGCAGGGTTTGACCGTCCTTCGTTCCAGGCGAGCAGCTCGAATCCGCTCTCCATTGAGATGGCGGGCGTTAATTTTGCGAAGCGCTGGGGCATTGAGGGTACGGGCCCGGAAGCGCTCGAGCACCTTCGCGCCCTGCGAGCCGGGCAGGTAACCGACGGCCTGCATATCGGCACAATGGCGGCGCAGGCGAGCACTTTCGTCGGGCCGGTTCGCGACGGTAATGTCTATCCGAATTCACTGCTGCTGGACAACTTTGCCTCAGGTCACCACGCAAAAGTTGCGCTACTGCTCGGCTCGACCGCAGGCGATAACTACCGAATGAGTGCGGGGACTCTGGATGAAGCTTATGCGGGCTTCGGTGCGGCTTCAGAACGTGCTCGGGCCGCCTATTCGCGGGACGCCCCGACAGACCCACAGGCGCTGATTCGGGAGATCGGCCGTGATCGCAACTACCGCGAACCGAACCGATATGTTGCCAGGAAGATGACGGAGCAGGGTCTGGCTGCATATGTGTACCGGTTCAACTACGTTGTTACGCCAATGCGGGAGCAGTGGAAGGAAGGTCCTCTACATGCGACCGATATCCCATTCTCGATGAACACGGTGCGCGCCAAGTACGGCAACAGCCTTACGGCAAGCGACCTCGCGATGGCCAACATGGTGCACCACTACTGGGTGAACTTCGTCCGCACGGGAAACCCCAATGGGCCGGGGCTGCCCGAATGGCCCGCGTATGATGCCAAAGACGACGTGCTGTTGGATTTTGCAACCACCGGCATCCCTAAGGCGATTGCGGACCCGCGCCGAGACCGGCTGGATGCAGTCGCCGCGGCGACCGGCCGGGAGTAAGCGTGTTGGCACGTTTCCCCGAGCTCAGACCGACATGCACTGCAAGGTAACCCTCGCTGGCCTGCTACTAGGTGCGGTAGCAGCGCCCGTGGCGCAGTGCGCCAGCGAGTCCCCGTTCGGTGAGATGTCCGATGGACGGCCCGTCTTCCAATACACCCTGCGCAACCGAGTGGGCACGGAGGCTCAGGTCCTGTCGCTCGGCGCGACCCTCAGGGCCGTCTACCTGACTGACCGCAGCGGAAAGCGTCTGGACGTGGTCCTCGGCTACGACACGCTGAAGGAGTACGAAGCGGGCAGGGCGTACTTCGGTGCGACTATCGGCCGCTATGCAAACCGGATCGCGAACGCACAGCTTACGATTGCGGACAAAACGTACCCCCTGGAAGCCAACAATGGACCCCATACCCTGCATGGCGGCCAACGAGGCTTCAACCGCGCGTTGTGGGTCAGAGAGGGCGGCACTGCGGATAACAGTGTCCGCCTGAAGTATGTGAGTCCAGACGGTGAAGAGGGCTTCCCCGGGAAGCTGACCGTCTGGGTCACCTACACGCTCACCGCCGCCAATGAACTGAAGATCTCATACGAGGCAAAGACCTCAGCAACGACCGTGGTGAACCTCACGAACCACAGTTATTTCAATCTGGGCGGCGCCGGAATTGGCGATATTTCTGCGGAGCGGCTCTCCGTGCAGGCAGACGCATACACGCCAGTAGACGAGCAGGGAATACCAACAGGCGACGTCGTTTCGATTGACGGCACGGACTTTGATTTGCGTGCGCTGACAACACTGGGTTCACGCCTTCAATCCGCCCGGGATCCGCGGGTTGTCAAGGATCGGACCTTTGACCAAAACTGGGTGCTGCGAGATGTAGGACACGGTTTGCGGCCGGTTGCCCGGCTTCAGGATCCGGCGACCGGACTGGCGCTGGATGTGTTGACTACCGAGCCTGGCCTACAGCTCTTCACCCCTCGCTTCCCCGCGGGGCGTCTGATCGGCAAGGGCGGCAGGGATTATGGTGGCCTGGCCGCCGTCTGCCTGGAGACCCAGCACTTTCCGGATTCGCCGCATCATCGGAATTTCCCGAGCACGCTGCTCGAGCCGGGTCACGTCTTCCGTTCCCAAACGGTCTACCGCTTCTCGCTCTTCGGTGCGGCGCTCAACGCTCATTGAGGCAATCCGCCCCAATAACGACGATGGATCAAAGTATGAAATCGATGCTGACGGTTGGAATCGCGTGGTTAGGGTTGCTGACACTTTTGGGTGAGGGGAGTGCCAGAGCCGATCCTCCGAGCACACCCGAGATTCACCCTGATCGCACAGTAACATTTCGCCTGCGAGCCCCCGAGGCCACCCATGTCATGTTGAATGGAGATTGGCCGGGCGGTGCCGAGAGCACGAAGGTGCCGATGGTGAAAGACGAACGAGGCGTCTGGTCGGTGACGGTGGGTCCCCTCAACCCGGACCTGTGGACCTACTCATTCAGCGTGAATGGAGTGAAGGTACCGGACGACTCGAATGCACACTTCGGCTATGACAGGTGGGGGACCGATTACTTCAGCTACCTGTTCATTCCTGGGCCCGAAGTCTCCACGTACGAAATGCACGATGTTCCGCACGGCTCGGTGTCGGCTATTTGGTATCCAGCGCCGTCACTGAAGATTCTCTCGAGGCGCGCAATTGTCTACACACCACCGGGCTACGAAACTAACCATGAAAGATATCCGGTGCTGTATCTGAGTTCCAACGAGGAAACGGGGTGGACCCTGCTCGGCCGCGCCCCCACGATCCTCGACAATCTGATCGCAGCGGGCAAAGCCAAGCCAATGATCGTGGTAATGCCGAATACACAGCCCGATGCCGCGGCTTCATCGGACGCAACGGACGAACCCCTTCCGTCGACGATAGGTCGCCCATCGAGGTTCCTGCCACAGACGAACGCACACGGAGGGCGAATGGGTTCGCCGGCGTTGTTGGCCGGCGGCCAGAGCGTTCCGCTCGACCTCGTTCCATTCATCGACAAAACCTATCGCACGAAAGCCGATCGCGATCACCGCGCCATTGCCGGATTGTCCTCCTCGGGAGCGGCCAGTTTCTATGGCGCAATGACAAACCTGAAAGTGTTTGGGTCGATCGGAATCTTCAGCGGTGGCTTTCCGGCGCTACCCGGCGTTTGGGTCGAGATTCCCGCACCTGCAAATGCGGCGCAATTCTACCCGGAGGGGCCGGACGTGAGACAGTCCGTCGATCCCGACAAGATCGCCGCCTTGATGCCGGATATGAACGCGAAAGCCAACCTCCGCCTGCTTTACCTCACCATAGGAACGAATGACGGGCTTCTTACAACCCACAACGTCATCAAGAAACTGCTCGATGAACGAGGCATGCACTACGTCAGCGTGGAGGTTCCCGGCTACCGCCATGATTGGCGTTTCTGGAGAAGGAGCTTGTCCGATTTTGCGTCGCGGCTCTTTCCAGGCAATTGATTGACTTCAGTTCACGCTTGCATCCACATTCAACGCCGAATCGCGAAGTTCAGGCCATCCGGCCTGCTGCCGACGGCAATGTGACCGACGACTTCCAACGAGGCCAGGTCAATCACGGCTACGGTGCCCTCGACAGTACAGCCTACAAAGGCGCGCGAACCATCGGGGTCCATCGCGATTCCGGTAGCTTGTTTCCCGAGGTTCAATCGCTTGACCTCATTGTGGGTAGTCGCATCCAGCACGACGAGGTCTCCGTTGCGAATAATGGAGACAAACACCAACCTGCCGTCGTTCGTAAATTTCACCCGGTTGGCACCCATTAGGTTGGCCGGATACGCGGTTATTATCCTGAGTGCCGTGTCGATGATGAAGAGCTGACCGGTAACGGGACTGGCCGTCCACAACTGCGCACCGTCTGGCGACACATCGAATCCCTCCACGCCGGGCGCGAGCTGAATCAATGATTGTTTCCACTGCATTGTGGCCGTTCGACCCGGGGGCACAAAGCCAAACGAAGCGGACGACGGAGCAGTCAGCTGGTAGTCAAAGATACTCACGGTGCCGGAGTCGGCATTCGTCGTGTAGAACCTGTTGCCGTCCGGCGTGACCTCGAGCATGTGGGTCCAGTCCTGCCCCGTTCCGAGAATCCAGTCGACCCGTTTCTCCTTGGGATCGTATTGCGCAACAACTTTGGCGCCCTGCGCAGTGAACCAGAGCTTGCCATCGCGGAAAACGAGGCCGTGCGGGCCTGTCAGCGGACCCGTATCGATGGTCGGCAGCGCCCGCTGGTCGATCAGATCAATGACGTATATCTCATGCCCAGTGGTGCCCACCATGTTGGATACGTAGGCAGTTTTTCCGTCGGGCGTGGCGACGACTTCGTGCGGATCAACGCCGACGTCAACCCGTGCGACGACCTGCAAGGTCGCCAAGTTGACAATGGCCAGCTTGCGGTCGCCCTTCGATAAGGCAAGCAGCGAGCGTTGCGGTGTAGGCGAGGCGGCAAAACTGGCCATTGAAAGCGCGAGCAAGCCAATGAAGGCCCCAATCCCGGCACAGCTTGCGGGTTTGCACATGACGTCGTTGTCCTAAGGTCAGGTGATGGTATTGCGCAGCGTCAGGTCTGGCCGATCCTGCACTGGTCGAGGGCCCCAGAATTCGTTGACCGCCGCCGTGCAGCTTAACGCCTCAGTGGGCGCAAATGATGCAGACCCGGCGGTTACCGAAATAAGAAGTGGCTGTCCAGTCATTAGTTTTGCGCTGGACAGAAAACCAATTGCCGCGACTCTGTTTCAAATGGGAGGTAAACCGTCAGCCTCGTCTAGCCTACAGACAGCGTTACGAGCAAGGGGACAGGCTGGTGTTGGTCGTGGATGCGCAAGTCCATATCTGGGAGCGGGGCACACCGCCCGCAAATCATCAACAGTCCCCTTTGAGCGCCGAGGGGTTGCTTCAAGAGATGCAATCAGCCGGCGTGGATCGGGCCATCCTGGTTCCCCCGCTTTGGGACCCCGGCGTCAACGATTACTCGATTCAGGCGGCCACCCGGTTTCCGGAGCAGTTCGCAGTCATGGGACTCGTCGACCTGAATGCGCCGATGGAACGGGATGCTTTCCGCGAATGGCTGCTGCGCAATCGATTGCTCGGCGTCCGCATCGCTTTCAACAATTCAATATTGAGGGCGAATCTGGCCGTTGGACTGGCGGACTGGCTCTGGGCGAGCGCGGAGGCTGCCGGGGCGCCTCTCATGATACTCGCGCCGCAGCTGTCGGCTCTGATTGGCATGATTGCCCGTCGGCATCCTGGCCTCAGGATCGTGGTCGACCACATGGGCATTCCCAGAGGAATGAAGGCGCCTAACGCCTTCCAGCATCTGCCCGAGCTGATCGCCCTCGCCAAATACGATAACGTAGCTGTCAAGATGGGCGGGGTGCCGAATTATGCCGACAATGACGCGTACCCGTACCGGTCCTTGCACGGCTACCTGCGTCAGGTGATAGACGCGTTCGGCCCAATGCGCTGCTTTTGGGCCTCCGATTTGTCGCGGCTGCGCGGCCCTTACGCCGAGTGCGTTGGTATGTTCCGAGAGGGGCTGGACTGGCTCAGTGAGGAAGAGCGCGCCGCAATTCTGGGCCGAGGTCTCGCCAAGTGGCTGAACTGGCCTCCCGACAGATGACTTGCCATTAGAGTCGAGACACATGACCAAAGACCCTGACGCCAGTTGGCTGCCGATCATTGCGGTCTTCCTGCTCGGCTGCTCCGCGACCGCCTTGGTGCCGCAGACGGTTCCCATCCTGGGTAAGCTGGCAACCGAATTTGGTGTTGCGCGCGATGCGTTGGGTTGGGTCGTTTCGCTTCCTTCGCTGGCGTGCGCCTTGGGCGCATTTGCTTTCGGTCTCGTAATCGACCGAATGGGAGATCGCGTAGTCCTTTACGCGGGCGTGGTGGTTGTTGCAGCTGGAGACTTCCTGGTCACGCACGCAACGTCGGTACCGTTACTCATGAGCGCCCGGATCATTCAGGGTTTGGGTTATATCGCCCTGACAGTGGCCGGTGCCACATTCGTCCTTCGTACAACTGAGGGGGAGCATCGCCGTAAGGCCATGGCTCTTTGGGCGGCGCACACGCCTGCAGGCTTTGCGGCTGCCATCCTGTTCGTGACGCCGTTGGCTCGTCCCGATGCGGATTGGCGCTGGGCATTTTGGGGCCACGCCATGATAGTGCTCGTAGTAGGACTGCTGGCGTGGTCGGTCGTCAGGAGTCGCGCCGGCGGTTCGTTCGGCCGCTCGATCGGCATGAAAGACGTGCTGACCAATGTGCGCGTTTATCGGATCGGTCTGGCATCTCTGAGCTCCGCACTGTTGCAAACGGGCCTCATGACTGTGATCGTGTCGCACTTGGGGCGCCACTATGGGACAAAGCCGACCGAGGCAGCTCTCTATGTTCTAATCGCCATGGCGGCAAACCTTTCAGGCGCGATTATTGTGGTGATGACGCCGGTCAGAAAAGCGCCATCGGTCACCTTGCTGGGTTCAGCGGGCATTGCTGCGGCCGCCGGGTTACTCATTATGCTCGCCGCCTTCCATGAAATTGGCGCCACGGTTGTCACCCTGATCGCTTTTGCCGGCTTCCTGGGAATTGCGAATTCGCTGATATGGTCGTTCATGGGCCATGGTCTGCTGAGCCCGCAGGCTTCCGGGGCACTTGGGGGGTTCATTACTCAAACGACATTTATCGGCGTGCTGGTTGGGCCACCGATCTTCTTCGCACTCTCGGGCGCTGGCCACGGCAGCTATACACTGGCAACGATGGTCGCTTTGTTGTTACTGATGGCCATTGCGGCTCCGATTTTCAACCGCCGGATACCTCGAACCACCCCCGACGCCGGCCATTCAGTCCGGAGCGCTGCCTGAGTTGAGCTTCTCGCTCAGGCGCTGCGCATGTTTGCGAAACAGCGTTACCAGATGGTCGTGGTGGGGAGAGTGAGTTTCACCTGTAAGGTAAGTCAACCCGATACGCGAGCACGCCCCTCCGAGGTGAAAGTGTATCGGGACGAGTTTGTCTGAGGGGGCTCTGTCGCCGAGTTCCGATGCTGTTAACATGGCCAGGCGGTCGCTCGAAGCGAGCGTCATCGAAATAGTCGCCAGCGAGTGAGTTTCGATGTTGGCTGCCGGTCGTTGACTGACGCCCGCAAAGATATTTTCGAATACCTCCCGTCGCGGCGCATTGCGGTTGGGCACGATCCAGTCGAAGCGGCACAGCTCCTCCAGTTTGACTCCGAGCCGGGCAGCGAGCGGGTGCCCGCGGCGCCCGGCTACAAAATACTTCTCTTCGAGCAGCACCTCGCTGGTCAGATCAGATGAGTGCGGCTTGAGTACGCCCACGATCAGATCCAGCGTCCCGGATCGCAGGCGAAATCTCAGGCTCTCGAATGGCTCATTGAAAAGCCGGACCGTTGCACTCGGGACGAGGGCTGCAAACTCGTTGACCACGGCTGACAACAGACCTGCGTTGTCCAATACCGGCGCGCCGATGCACACCACCTCGTTCTGCCTGGTCGCGAACATGGATCCCATGGCGCCGGAGAACTCGTGAAAGGCCCGAATGATGCGCGCGGCGAAATTCGCTCCTTCCTCGCTCGCCTGTATGCCTGCTGCAGTCCTGCGCACGAGTTTGGCACCCACCGCTTTCTCCAGCTCGCGAACACTGCGGTTGATCGAGCTCTCGTGCGTGTCGTAACGCTTCGCCGCGATCCTGCTGTTGCCACATTCCGTGACGGCGATCAGGCACTCGAGCTGCGAATTGGTGAGCTTGTTGATGATGGCTTGAAGCTCCGTGACTGAGCGTCCGGGGAGCAACACAGACAGGGCCGATTCAATGGACGTCAGCAGTCTGGCGGTATCGAGGTGCAATGTAACGCCTTCGGCAGTCAGATATGTCCCGGTCGCACGGCGATCAAACAGGCTTTCGCCGATGATGCTTTCGATCTTGGCAATGGCCTGCGTTACGGCGGGCTGGGACAGATGGATCGCGCGCGCCGCGCCCGACACGCTTTCCAGCCGACCAACAGCATCAAAAGCGCGCAACGACCTGAGATTCGGGATTGATAACCGCAAGCTGATTCCCCCATTTATTCGGGCCACGGCAGGGCATTGCTGCCCCCACCGCCGGTGCGCGCATCTTATGCCTCCTGCCGCATTTCGATTAGCCCCCGCCGCAAGGGGGTGGATAAGCTTGTGCCCTCACGCAGAACGCATCTGCCTGATTAGCTTGGGGGAAACCATGAAGTCGATCCTGTTGGCCGGTACGGCGGTCACCCGACCCGGTGCCGTTGGCGCGCTGTACCGATGTGCCGATGGTGGACCGTGGCAAACCGCTCGGGGCATTCCTGTCGATACGGGCGTGCAGGCGATCAGCAGCCACCCGGCAACGTCCGGGGTGGTTTTTGCGGCTGCTCGCAGCGGCGTGTACAAGTCGACGAACGCGGGAGAATCTTGGGAAAAACTTCCGGTGCCAAGCCAGAACGAGCAATTCTGGTCAGTGACCGTTCATCCCCGGCAGCCTGACGTGGTATTCGCGGGCGCCGCGCCCGTCGGGGTCTACAGGAGCGACGACTGCGGTACGAGCTGGCGCCGTGTGGGCAGCAAGGAACGGATGCCCGAGCTATGCGACATGACTAATTCAACCATTCCAGACTCCCGACTGATGCGAATCAGCTTCGATCCAACGAATCCCCAGCTTGGGTTCGGTGCTTGCGAGACGAATGGTTTCATTGTCAGCGAGGACGGTGGCGAGTCGTGGTACGACGCCAGTCAGGCGTTGATCGACTCTTCTGAAAAAGACGAAAAGCTGAAGAGCAAGATCATTACACAAAGTACCTTCGAGGGCATTCTCGACGGTCATGCTGTGTGCGTGAGCTCGAAAAAACCCGGCCTGCTTTTCTATGCCTGCCGGATGGGCGTGTTTTCCACCGCTGACAAGGGCAAGACCTGGCGCAATCACGACGTCGGGCGCTTTGCGCCTTTTAGCTATTCGCGTGATCTGCGTATCGCGATCGATGACCCGTCTACCTTCTACTTGGCTCTCAGCATCAGCGCCCGCAGCGCTGCCGGGGCACTCTATCGGAGCGGTGATTTGGGCGAGACCTGGGAGCGGGTCGATGAGGCGGTGACCGCCAGGTCCACCATTATGAGCATGAACCTCCATGCCACCGATCCGGGTAAGGTCATTTACCTGACGCGCGGTGGCCAGGTGATATGGACGGAAGACCGCTGCGCGAGCTGGCACGAGAGCCAGTTACCTGCCGATGCCGGCGACGCCTTCTGCGCCGCGATCCTTTGAGGTATTTGCCGGTGTCCAACAATTCCTCGCGGCTCAATGGTGTCATCCGACAGCTCGAAAGCGGCAAGCCGGCTTTCACCTCCTTCATCTTCGCGGAGATCGAGAACGCGGTCACCTTTGCCCAATCCAACAATGACGGGGTCGTGTTCGAAATGGAACACAACCCCTGGGACATCAACGCGCTGCGGACAGCGCTGCAGTTCATGATTTTGCGCGAGCAGGTTGCCGCGGACGCCTCAGTTGCTCCGCGGGTCACTCCGTTGGTGCGCATCCCGCCCAGTGGCGATGAGATGAATCAGTGGTTTGCCAAGCAAGCGCTCGATCTCGGTAGCTACGGGATCGTCTGGCCGCGCATCAGCACGGCAGAGCAGGCGTACAACGCGGTTGCCGCGTGTCGTTATCCGAACCTGCCTGACACACAATATTACGAGCCTGCGGGCCTCAGGGGCGATGGCCCGATGTCCGCAGCCCGGTACTGGGGCCTGACCCAACAGCAGTACTACAAGAAGGCGGATGTGTGGGGAGTCCATCCCGAAGGGGAAATCCTGGTCATCCTGATGATCGAGGACGTCGCCGGAGTCAATAACCTCGAGCAGATCCTCGCGACCGTGCCCGGCATCGGCGTAGTGCTTTTTGGCGAAGGGGACTTGAGTCAGGAGCTGGGAGTGCCGCGTCAGTATCAGCACCCCGAAGTATTGCGCCACCTGAAGCACGTGTTGGAAGTTGGGAAGGCGCACAACGTGGCCGTGGGGCATCCACATGTGGATGCCGCCAATGTCGCCGAGATCATCGAGCAGGGCTTCCGGTTCCTGATGACCTTCCCGCGACGTGATTTCTCAGCGCTCGATCGGGGGTTGAAGCTCACGGGTCGCAAGCCATGAAGCGCAGGAGCTGAATTGTGACTGTGAGACTTTCTATTGTTCTCGGCAAGCACGGCCAAGTGGAGGACATCCGCTCCGGCGCCGTACCCATCGAAGGGGTTGACCTTACTTTTTTGCCCTTTGAGCGTATGCCGGATGCGTATCGCATCATGGCGAGGACGGCCGAGTTCGATATCTGCGAGCTGGCGCCGACCACGTACCTGATGGCGCGGGAAGCTGGGGTCCCGATCACAGCCTTACCGCTACCGATGACTCGGCAGTTCCGTCACCGTGGGCTGCAGAGGCTGCGCAATTCAACCATCAAGAGTCCGAAGCAGCTCGAAGGGCAACGAGTTGGATTGCGCGCCTATTCGGTGACGGCGCCCGTTTGGACGCGGGGTATTCTTTCGGACGAGTATGGCGTTGACCTCAAACGCATCACTTGGCTGAAGGAGGATGAAGAGCACGTCCTGAGTTTTGTACCGCCGAAGAACGTGTCGGACGCGCCCCCGGGCAAGACGCTGGCGGGAATGATGCGCAGCGGCGAGCTCGAGGTCGCGTTCGCAGGACTTGCCGGGGTGGGCGGTGGCGAGGACCTCGACCTGGTCGAGTTCTTCGACAACGCCGACGAGTTGGAGCGCGCCTGGTATGAGCGTACCGGGATCTATCCCATTCACGGCGTCATTGCCGTGCGTGACGCGGTGCTTCGCTCGGACCCCAGCCTTGCCGGTCGCGTGTTCATGGCCTTCCAGCTCGCGCGAGACAACTATTGGGCGAGAGTCGAGTCAGGCGAGGCGAAGGGCAAGGACGATCTTCGCTACGCGAAGCTGGCGAAGATTGTAGGTGACCCGTTGCCATACGGACTCGAGGAGAACCGTCGCAGCCTGGAGGCCCTTGTGCGTTATGCCAAGGAGCAGGGCCTCATTGCAAACGCACCTTCGCTCCACGATGCATTCCCCGATCCGCGCGAAGGCAATGGCTTGGTCTCGACAGGCAGGAAATAGACAATGCAGAGTCCGGCGAAGACGCACCTCAACGCAATGTTGGGCAGTTATCCCAAGACGCGGGCACTCAAGTCCGGGGCTATTACAGTTGCAGGCGCCGACCTGGAGTTCGCCCCGATCGACGATGCCATCAAAGGCTTCAAGGGCATCGTCAAGGAGCAGAAGTTCGACCTCGGAGAGCTGGCCTTGTCGACCTTCCTCCAGGCCAGGTCCGTCAACAAGCCGTACGTCCTGATTCCTTTCGTGATGAACGGTAAGTTCCACCACGGCAGTTTGCTTCGGCGCGCCGACAACCCGTTTACGGCCGGCGACCTGCACGGCCGCACGGTCGCGATGCGTTCCTACTCCCAGACCACCCCGACGTGGGTTCGCGGCTTCCTGATGGACGACTTTGGTGTGCAGGTCGACAAGGTGAATTGGCTGGCACGGGATCCGGGACATGTGGCCGAATGCGCTGATCCGCCTTGGGTGAAGAAGCTTTCGGGCGACAAAGATCTATTCCAGTCCCTGCTCGATGGGGACGTCGACGCCATCCTCTTCGGCGCAAAGCGCGAAGACGATCCGCGCGTGGCGACCGTGCTTACGGATCCGGATGCCTCGGCCCGGGACTGGGCCGAGCGCAACAACGCCGTCCCGATCAACCACATTGTCGTCATCCGCGAGCAGTTGGCCAAGGATCGCCCCGACATCGTACGCGCGGTCTATGCAGCGCTGGTGCAGAGCCGGTTGGCGGCGGAAGGCCCGCAAAAGCCCGGTACGCGCGATCCTCAGCCGTATGGCTTCGCTGGTGTACGACCCGCGCTGCAGATCGCTATCCGCAACGCGGTGGCGCAGGGTCTAATTCCGAAGGCACCCGAGCTCGACGAGCTTTATGGCCCGGTCCGCGACGCGCTCGCGAGCCTCGCCTGAGGTCTGACAATGGCATCTCCAATCAAGGGCATTGCGTACGCGCGGCTGAGCGCGCCCGACCTCGGTGTCATGCAGGAATTTCTGCAGGAATTCGGGCTCGTCACCGTGCACCGCGACACGAATCGCCTGTACATGCGGGGTATCGGATCCTCCCCGTTCCTTCATGTCACAGAGCGGGGCGACGCGGGCACGATTGCTTTCGGCTATGACGCGGTCGATGAGTCAGCGTTGAGCGAATTCGTCGCAACCGGCGCCGCCAAGGGCATCGAGCAGATCGACGAGCCGGGTGGGGGTAAGCGGGTCGTTCTGACCGATCCGAACGGCTTCGATATTGAAATCGTCAGCGGGCGCGAATTGACTGCGTCGATTCCACCACGAAGTCATGTTCGCCCCGGCAGCGGGCCCAGCGCGCGCGCCGGGGCCGCTCGGATCACCCGCCTTGCCCACGGTGTCATTGCAACGCCGCGGCTGGACGAAACCATCAAATGGTTCAACGAGACCCTGCGACTGATTTCCACCGACGAGCTCTACGTCGGCACGCCGGACAATCGGATAGGCATGTTCTCGCGTGTGGACCTCGGCGAGCAGCTCGTCGATCACCACGTTGTTTTCATGCTGCGCGGCGCCAATGCCGGTGCCCATCACATCTCTTTCGAAGTGGAGGATGTGGATGACATCTTCGTCGGCCACGACCACTTGAAGAAAGCAGGCAAGTACGAGCACATCCGCGGGATTGGTCGGCACGCGCTCGGTTGCCAGATCTTCGACTACTGGATGAGTCCTTATGAGCAGATGCATGAGCATTGGAGCTCTAC
>Ga0307510_10004398_pt1 | contig 16577 bp, 7 predicted proteins | sample 12_EM_MG_FD_207224 | JGI IMG/M metagenome (GOLD analysis project Ga0307510, IMG submission 207224) | Populus trichocarpa ectomycorrhiza microbial communities from riparian zone in the Pacific Northwest, United States - 12_EM | ecosystem: Host-associated > Plants > Roots > Unclassified | place...
ACAAGGAGAAAGAAGAAATGGGGGACATAGCAGTCCAATTTTGTCTAATAATAACAACCCCTTCTTGGTGTCCGATCTCTCATCTTAAACCGTCACTGATACACGTTTTGTTGTTTCTATCATTTTTCTGGAATTATTTTTTTTCATGTTTAACCTACTCTAATGACTCAGAAAGGTCAATTAGAGTCCCATATATGATTTATTTGTTGTTTGAATAATTTATTGATTTGTTATGTAGAATAACGAATCGAAAATGTATATTGATGTTCATGTTGTTTTGAATAAATTTACAGTGTATTCATGATTTTTTTCCTATCATGTTCCATAATGATTGCTTATATCAATTGTATATATTTTTACCTTCGATGAATGTGTGTAGTTTAATCAAATCTTAACAAGGATGCATAATAAGTATTCCTTTCACAATAATCACTTCAATAAGATATTCTTGATAATGAATAATTGCAATCAAATGATAGGTTTGAGAACGTGGTTGAAAAATATTTTTTAATATTTTTGAAAAATTTTGATTTTTTTATTTAAAATTAATTTTTATGCTCTTGGATTGTTTTAATGCATTAATATTAAAAATAAAAAATATTATTTTAATATATTTTTAAATAAAAAATATTTTTAAAAAACCACACCATTCATACTTGCTGACAGGTGGAAGTGATCACATGGTTGAGAAACTAGGAATTCTTCACGTGAAAGCTTTCTAGCCTACAATTGCAACAAGATCCTGTATCATCAATGAAAGTCTTTAAAAACAATCCCATAAAATGGAGTCCACATGCAATGCAAGAAACATTCTCAATATAGGTGCGTAAATTCGAGATAGACAACTAGAGCGTGAGCAAAAATACTTGGAAGAAGAGTTGAGGAAAATACATCCTCTCAAAGCAATTCTTTCTCTTTCTTTGTCACACACAAGTGAGAGAGAGAGAGTCACAAAATTATATGGACCTAAGTCCCCCTTCCCGTTTCGTTTTTTCCTTTGCTGTCTCTTCTCTTTCTCTCTCGCGAGTTACTTCCGAAGACAAATAAAAGAAACCCCTTTCCGAGAAGAACAATAGCAAAAACAGAGAAAAAAAACTAAGCAGAAACACGAAAAAAGATCAAGGCTTGTTGTTGTTTCAGCTCACGATACTCAATAAAGAAAGGGAAAGATCTTGTTCCTCTACAATAATATTCTGTTTGTTGTAGCGGACAAGGTAATCTGATTAGATGGATTTATTGATTTTGAGACAACCCTTTATTTTCTTGGTCTAAATTGCGTGTTATTTGTTTTCTTCAAGTTTACTCTTTGAATCAAGCTTTCTTTTTGGCTTTTGATTGATACCCATTTACACCTAGGTACTAATAAGAAAAGGGTCTCTCTTGTATTCCCTTTATTCTTTATATATTCTACAAGTTTCTTTGTTTCTTTGTTTTCTTTGGAGCTGAATGTAAGGGTTTTTTTGGGGGTTTGAGAACTGGATTTTATGTGCTTATTGGTCTATTCTTGTTAGGGTTTTGCCGGATCGTAATTGGGAACTTATTGAATTTCTTTATCTTGGACTGATTAGGGTTTTTGATTCAAGAGCACAGCAGGAAATGAGCTGTCTTTCAAGTGATTGGAGTTGTGGATTGGACAATTTTTGCTTGTCGCAAATTTGAGATTGCATGGAGTGGTATTGTTGAGCATTGCTTGTTTTTGGGGCATGGAAGAAGATTGCACATTTAGGATTGTTTGGCAGTGATCAATAATTTGTGTTTCTGTTGTCTTGGAGGGTAAGGGATTCTGGGCTTTGGATATTTCGTGCTTGATCTTGAACTTGGGAATGATTTGTGTACCAGGGTTTGGTTTTAAGGGAAAGGAGGTGATGATTCTTTGTTGGCACAGAAGGCATCATAGAAGATCAGATTGTAGTGGGCAATTTTCATTTCTCAAGAAACCTTTTGGTTTAACATAATTTGAGTATAGTTCTTCGTCAAGAAGGAAAACTTCTCAAAGTTATTGCAACTGAGTTTTTGTTGAACTATTGCAGTATAGTGTAGTATAATAGCAGATTCAACCGAGCAGATTAGTTTTGAGCTTGGCTATTGAAGTTAATTGTTTTTAACGGCAAAGTACTGCATTGAAATTAATTTCCTGTGAATTCCGTCTCACTGGTGTGTGCATTACGGTGAAGGGAATTTTGGTGGGTTTGGAACTCGTGGCTGTTGGATGTGATATTCGAGTTCATGGAGAAGTGTTGAAGCTGGAAATGAATGTGGGGACATGGTGCATGGACAGGAGCATAGTTACTGGTCCATTCCCTTTTCGGAACAGTGCTACTGGAAAGTAATTCAATCATTTTCTTTGGTGAAAGGCATTGCTGTTTTGTGTTTTGGGTTTCTGTTCAATGTCGCGTTGCTTTCCCTTCCCACCACCAGGATATGAAAAGAAGGCCAGGAGTGACGATGTTGATTTACTAAAGAAGGTTAACACTTGCCTTTCACTGCATGACATTGCATAATCAGCACAATATTTATTATATCCATCAAAAGGAATTCTATTCTGATTTGCTTTCAATCGAAACAATCCAATGAGAACCATTTTGTTTTTCCATTGGTATTAAATACTTAAAGAGTCTTTGCTGTCTTGTCTTGGATTTAATTACTCTTAGAGTTGTCACTTAATAGTTTTACTGAGGATACAGAAACAATATTCCTTTCTGAATGAAGCACATTCATTTTCGTACACTGTGTAAACTAAGATAAGATCTTAGCTGTATGTGAACAAAGAATTCTACTGTTTGTTTGGAGCTAAAAGGTCTTGTTGGATGAGATGACAAAGTGGCATTTACCTGCTACAGATAGTTGTGGTTACATGCTTCTGATAAATTGATTGATTCATGGTTTTATTTGTTATTTTTAAGCTCAGTCTGGATTTTGTCTCCTTGTTTGTGCTGTAGATTGTTTTGGTCATGTACACCAGGTTGATTTATTGGCTCATAATTCTATTTGTAGTTTTTTAATTTGTCTGGCAATTGCCTTCTCAGCTATGTTATTGGAGTATTAAGCATCCTTAGTGTGGTATTTGCAGAAATTTCTTGCATCAGAAATCAGGAAGAAGTCCTGGTATTTTTTCTTCTATGAATCTGACCCCTGATTGTTATGATGTTTTCTACAAGAATTTTTTATTTGTATTATTAGCCCAGACAAGCATATTAATTATGGAAAGACTATGGAACTATGGAATTGAGTTCCAATTTTTTTTTTAAAATCTTTAATGCAGTGCAGTAAAGGAAAGCTTTGTTCTCAAAAACTTGAAACTTATAATGTACCTTTTTATTTGTCATCTTAATCAATGGAAAGCCTTTTTTTTGTGCCACTAATTTGAACGAATAGAGAGTTTTGAGAATGGCTGTTCACTGTTTTGCTTTGGTAAACATTCTTGGGTAAATCCTTGGTTAAGTCCTGTTTCTCTGAATCCTATGTGGAAAGTTTCATGTCTATATAATAGAGATTCTTACAAGTTGAAAATATATAATTAATATGAGATAAAAACACACTTTCTTGTGCTGGCTCCAATTAAAATGTTCCTTTAGTGTCTGCTTTTTGTTTGCAACTGTTTACCCTGGAAAGTGCAATGAATTAACCGGCCTTAAATAAGGAATTAAGTGGTGGTTTTTAACAATTTTGTGCTTGGTGTTTGAGATCACGCACAAATCTTTGGTTTTCTGCAATTCCTGTTTTAGTGAATTCCAATTGAAAGGGTAGAATTAATTAGGGGAGATGAAGTTTGTGGGTCTACAAGTGAATTTGTGTCCATTTTGGTGGCCTCTTTTACTTTGAACTGACTCTTGCAGGCTTGCAACAATGTTGCTTCTCAGATTTGCTTATGCTAGAAAAATTATTTGATGAATGGACAGGCTGAATGTTTAGCTTTTTTTTGGTGTAGATTTTACAGGGTAGATGTTCTGAGTCCTTTTTATATTTCCTTATCAGTATGATGCTACTCCAGAAACAGAGCAGTTTATTTTCTCGCTCATATTTGGTGTTGGTGGCCATTTATATCACATCACGTTTTATGATTTTACTATTTTAGTTTCATATTTGGGGTGCAAAGAGATTTTATAGCTCTAGAATACCTGTTCAGAAATGTAAGGTTGCAAGTATTGGGGCTAGATTGCAGATAAGTGTACTTTGCTTCAAATATCAGGGATCATGTCCATTGCACAAGTATGGCATAACTCATGTTCTGCATAAGCTTTTTTGTTTGGGGTTGTAATGATACTATTCCATCTGATGGTTGCCAACTTTTATTACGTGGAAAGAAATGGAAAGATGCCATTATAACTCTATATTTGAGCTGCTTTGTGGGCTTTGTGGAAAGGATGGGAATATCTTTGCCTGGGAGAGCAGGTTTTTATTTGAGGCAGATAAGATGGTTAGAATTTTGAACTTGCAGTCAATAGAGTTTCCCTGTCCTTGGCTGCAACCTCTCAGAGGTCTCGGAAGAAGGAATTGTTTGGGTGGGTGGACTATTTCTGGCATTTCTGTCTACAGGGGTATTACTTGCTCCTGGATGCTGTTTCTTATCTCTTTCACCTCTCTGACCTATTTTCTTGTATGATTTTCATTGTGATGAATTTGGCAATGATAAATGAATGAGTTATAATTTAGGCACACAGGAGGTACCTGGCATTCTCCTTGTTTCATGGATGATGCTTAGAGTAGGCTTCCATGTCAAAGTTTTGATTTGTCTTGTTTGCATTTTGTTCTCAAGTTTTGGGTAGTAAAAGGGTTGACTATATTTTACATGATTTACCTATGTGATGGATTCCTGTGTTTCTCTGATTCTTTTGAGATGAATGATTTCATATCTCTTTCCATAATTTTCAGGAGAAGGAGAGAGAGAAGAAGCCCAAGAAGGAGAAGAAAGATAAAGAGAAGAGAGAAGATAAAGAAAAGAGGGAGAAAGATAGGAGTGATGGAAAGCATAGGGATAAGAAAGACAAAAAGGAAAAGCATAGAGAGAAAAAGGAGAAGGATAGAGAAAAAAGTAGCGCATCAGATGAAAAGAGACTTCCAGGGCAAGCTAAGCTTGACAATGGAGGAGATAAAGCCTCAGGTGAAAGGAAACTTCCTGGGCAATCTAAGCATATCAATGGAGATAAAGCCTTGGATGGCAGGAAATTTCCAGAGAAATCTGAGGGTAATGGTGGAGAGATTATTGCTCAGAAGGGTAAGGAAAGGGATGAGGAGAAGAATAGCATCTCTGGTGAGAAGAAATTTGCTGGGCAATTTTCAGGTTACAATGGTCAGAAGCTCATTCAAATTAACAGCAATTTATCTCACCATACTAGGGATTCTAAATTTGTACAAGAGCTGGGAAAGAGAGCCAGAGATGAAGACAAAAACCAGTTCTCTGAGAAGTTTCCTGGTAAAGATGCAAAAGGGGATGAGGGAATGGTCACACTGGTGGCGAAAGCCCCTAGCAACTGGGTTGATGGAAAAGAAAAGAACAAGAGAGATGATGATGGAAACATGGATGGTCAAGGAATCAGGGATGAAGCAAGATTTAATGGCAGTACTCAGAGCCTTTCTGCAACATTTCAAGCTAGATGTGATGAGACGCCAAGACCACTGGAGAAAGACATTGAGAAGATGGAAGGGAAGGATAAGTCCAAACAAAAGGAAAGCAATCATAAACGCAAGTATAAAGAGAAAAAAGACAAAGAGAAGGATAAAGTCAGGGATAAGGAGAAGAAAAGGGAGGAGAAACCAAAGGAGAAAAGTGAGCATAAGAAGAAAGAGCAAGATAAATTGAAGGAAAGTGGTAAGTCTGATGCTGTAGCTAATAATACTGTAAAACCTTCTCATCTTCCGAAGGAGATCACTAATAGTGCTGTTCACGAAGTAAATATCAAGAAACGAAAGGACTCAGACACAAATGGATTTTTGCATGGTGAGTCAAATTCAAATGACTATTGTTGAAACCTTGTCTACAAATGTTTCTTTTAATCCCGTTTCTCATATTCAAGGTGTAGATTTTCAAGTTCTGATAGTGATTGATCACAAATGCCTTCAACAGAGATTAACAGCTTGTGTAGCAAGTCCAGACTCCACATACTTTTTTAAGTTGATGCATCTGCTTCCATTTTGTTTTCCATTGCAGCTAATGATATTAAGCCGGATAAGTTGCCAAGACCCGCTTCGTCCTTGCCTCTATCAGCTGAGAATGGAAGGATGTTGGGAACTTGCCAAAATCCCACTGCAGCTATACGAGGTAAGCAGGAGGCTGTCAATAATGATAAGGTGGATAATAAAGGACACAAGATAAATGGTTTGATAGAAGCTCAAGCTCTGTCAATCTCCTCAACAACTCAGCCGCTATCTATCTCTTTAATGAAGCCGTTGCATTCAACTGCACAAACGGATCAAATAGCTGAAGTGTCTAAGAAACAACCCCATCCAGATTCCAAGTATCTGCCTTATGTGCTTACAGTGCCCAAAATGGAAGATTGTTCTGATTTCGAGGACCAAGAATGGCTATTTCAGAGCACCAATTCCCAAGCAAAGAAGCCCAAGGTTGGATTTTCAGGGGTCGACGAGACACCACCGGTGTGGTCAGAAGCTCTACACTTTGAGTGGGCTGATGTTTATGCGCTGCCATACGTGATTCCCTATTGATGATTTCAGCAATTGGACATGGTTGACAATCCGGAACAATCTAATGTGTTGGACCCTCCGTAGAACCACGTTCTGCATCGGGGAGAGGTATAGCAACATCTGGGCATTGGGTTGGTTATTCGATTCTCAAGCTGCATTTTTCTGATTCCCTGGACAGTTTAGTCTGCAACTGCCAGAGTATCGAGGCAGTAGTGGTGTGCATTCTTTAACTGCCTGAGTTTTGAAAAGGTGGTGAATGCAAGCTAATGATCTCAGACACTTCATTGCATGCCGGAGCGAGCACGAATAGAAAGGTATTGTTGAAGGGCAGGTTTTTCCTCCTTTCCTTCCGGCACAGTATCACTAATTCATTCAGAAAAAGTAATTGAGCAGGGTTGCTTGGAAGAGATGCACAAGCCTGTGCAATTTTATTCTATTTGCCTTTAGCCGAAGCTCTTTCCAGTTGAAAAATGTAAGAGGAAATGGCTGTGGTCTTGGCAACTCCACAAAAATTTTGATTTGTAACATACGAGGCTTAATTTACAGAAAATATTATATAGAAGAAAAGTAGTAGCATTCATTTATTCACCACTTTCAATTTATTCTCTGCTTTATGATTGATCGTCCTTTCATTGTTTTGTGCTTGTCTCCTAAAATTGTTTCTTGGATAAATTTTATTGCTTAGAAATTTTGTTCAATATTTGAGGTGAAAATGAATATGCTTTATTAAATTATAGTCTTAATATTCGAATTAATAAATAAATAAATAAGAGATTATTTCTCCCTAACTATCAACTATTTCTTGTTGTGCTTTCATCCTTGCAATGGCATGGGATTTTACTATTAAAATTTAAGTAAGATTTTAATAGTTTTGTAAGACAACACTGAAAAAACTTTAGCATATGTTTGGAAGTTTAGTTGATATTATTTTTTAAAGTATTTTTTGTTTAGAAATACATTATAATGATATTTTTTTATATTTTTTTTACATCAGCATATCAAACTGATCTAAAAACATAATAATAATAATAATTTGAAGCTAAAAAAATAAAAAAATTTAAGAACATGATTGGATTGCAATACCAAATAGAACCTAAGAAACTTATTCAAATGAAAAACAAAATATCTTTAATATTGTGGTGAAAGGAATTTTCATTTTAAAATATATTTTTTAATTTTTGATTTTAACAAATTAAAACCATCTTAAAACACTAAATAAAAATATTAATTTAATATCTTATTAAACCAAACATATTTTTTAAACTCAATTCTAAACACAAAACAAATCAATGTAATACATAATACATATATAACAAGACAAGAAATAGTTTTTGTCATATCTTGAAGTTTAAGTTTATATCCCACCATTCTTCCAAGACAAACCTACATTGTCCCATGAGATAAGACTTTATAACATTTTTACGACGCATTCTTCATTATCCATAAATTCAAAAAATATAAAAAAACAAAAAAATTATTAAAAAAATATTTTTATTGTAATATAAAATTATTTGATTATTTGAAAATAATAAAAAATAATTTACATTAATAATTAAATTTATAAAATAGATAAAATAAAAAAATAATTTTATCTATAAATGAAAGTAATCAAATATATTTAAAAAATAAATAAACAATCACTTAGATATGTCAACAAATAAAATAACCATAAAAATAAAGAAAGAATTATTTTTGACAAATAATTCAATAAAAATAGAGAAAAAACCTATTTTATTAATAAAATAACCATAAAAATAAAGAAAGAAGTATTTTTGACAAATAATTCAATAAAAATAGAGAAAAAACCTATTTTATTAATAAAATAAAACTAAATAATACGATATAAAATGATTTTTTTTTATAAACTGTTGCTTTTATTTATTAATTGACGTTAAATTAAATAATATATTAGTTAACAATTAAAAGAGAATTAGATTATTATTTTTATATTTATATACATGACACAGTATGAGGGCATTATCATCCTTGCATAACATATATATATATTGCTTTTATAATTTTCCTTACTTAACAAATAGAAATCATAATTCAATATAGTATAGACCGAACAATAGATCATAGAATAGCTGCCTAAAAGAGTGATGGATTTGGAATTTGTAGCTGTTCGTCTCGGAAGTTCATGGCCTCGAAAGCAATATTTCAGCCAGTCATTTTCTTGTTTGGAAGGCGTGTATGTGTTTCCTAGTGTGGGATCTTGTGAACGTTCAAAGATAAATGACGTACCTAAAATCTTCTCGCCTGTTAATTTTTCATTAAGATTTTTATAAATAAAATTTATCTTAAATAAAATAGATCTAATAAACATCACAGATTCAAAGTATTTAGGTTTGGTAGTTAGCTAAGATTAAAGAAACGTAAATCTGGCAAAAATAAATTCAAAAAACTTGGTGATGTTCAAGTTTTAAGATTATATGTCTGATTGTGAACGATTCTCTATAATAAAAATATAGAAGATATAATAAACCATTATATTTATACTCGTAGGTGTATATAAAATCTCTTAGTGGATTTATCAGACTTATTATCTCATTAATAATATGTAAGAGATATTTATCTCTCATTAATATCGTAAAAAACAAAGGGGTTTTCAGTCATTCTCTTCTTTGAAAATGACAAGGTTCACGAGGTATAAATACCTCCTGAATTATCCAGGTAAAATGTAAGAACTTTTCATCTCTTAAGATAAAAATATATAGATTTCAAAGCATTAATCAGCTTAAAACTCAAGAATAAACATCTTTGTTCCTTAAATTTAAATTTTTTTAAATCATTTAATACATTTCCGGTAAATATATTAACTTTATCATCAAATGGTCTTTAATTCCTCCGATTATAACTGTTTTTGCATATACTAAAACTTATATAATAAGTCTAGAATTCCTTAAATTAAAAAAAAAAACACAAACACTTAAATATATTAATTAACCACTATCACCAACACTAAATTACCTCTTATTTAAATTTTGATACATTGTCACTTCCAAAAGAAGATATGGATTTCCATGTAGGCAGGAATATGATGTCATGAATAGCATCATTTTAATGGTCATATGCAATAAGAGGAGGAATTTCTTCGTCGTAAAGTTTTCTAGTCTACAAGTACAAGAAAGTGATCCTTCATCGTCGTGAACACACCTCTACCAACAGTCCTAGAAAATCTAGTCCACGTCAAATACAAGAAATAATGGGAGGATCAGTGATAAAAATTTAGGATTAAAATTTTTTTTTTTTGTGGTTTTAGATTCGAGCCCTGTGGTTGTTCATATGATAATCATTGGAGGCTTATATGGTCGTTAGCTTCAGGACCCGTGAGATTAGTCGAGATACGCGTAAACTGACCCGGACACCAACATTAAACTAAAAAAATATAAAATCTAATCCACGTCAAATACAAGAAATAATGGGAGGATCAGTTTCTACCTCTATAATTACTAATATAATAATTATTATAAGTTTATATGATTATTAATTTTATAATATATAGAATTAATCAATATAAATACAAACTAATTTGAATATTCATATTAATAATAAATAAAAAACACTAGGAGGAGTTGTGTTATAAAAATCGATTTGCTCAAAATAGATTATTCCATTAATTTGTTGATTTCCAAATCTAAAACTTATTCCTCATCGAGTTTTTTTTGTACTGGGTCGGTGATAGTTCATCCAATCAAAATCGGTCAACTATTTTAGTTGAAGAAAAAAGAAAAAACTCTAAAGCATTTCAGTGTCTTTCTCTGTCAGTTGTCACACAAGTGACTTCAGTCACAAATTTGCACATGGAACTAACTCACTCTGCTCCTACTTGGCAAAGTATATTTAAAAATTGGTCTCCTGTCCTTATTGGCCTTGTACAGTTAAGGATGCATGCTGCGTGTCATGTTATATATATATATATATATATATATATATATAACATGTGAAGATATGATAAAAATTAATTTTAAATTTAGGTATACGAGACATGTGATAGAATAAGGAGAGATATAATTACAATGCACACGAAATAGTTAGTTATTAAACGTTTAATGTGTTACTCTTCGTTTGAACTCGGTAATTTATTGACCCGATCGATTTATAATCCAAGTTAAATTTTAAATTATAACGGATAAAAGTTATATAAAATATTGATAGACCAATCTTATCAAAATCTAATTTGATATTTTTTTAAAAAATAATATCATTTTATTTTTTTAAATAATCTTAAAATAATAAATTTTTTATTATTATTTCAAGCTACTTTGTTTAACTCGTGACTTGAACCTTATTCTGAACTTTGCATGAGTAATAAAATCATGATATTTTTTTGTGGATTAAAATTGCATTAACCAAATAAATATTTTAAAGAAAAATAAATATTATATAATTTATTTTGTAACTTTCATAATAAGACACATGGTGTTATTATTTTTAACTTAAAAAAATTACCTCATGTTATCATATATATAACAAATTTAAAAGGATAAAAGTGGCAATACTTATAGTTTGAAACAGAAACAAACTGAAATTATTACTCTAATCTTTTCATAATCATTATGATAATTATGGAGATACCGATCCTCCTAATCAAAGTAACCATATTTTAGATAATTTACATTTTAGATATCCAATTTCTAAGCAAATATAAATAAAATAAATATTTATGTATTAAACTTAATTATATATTATTATTGGCTATACTTTTTAAAGTTTTATTTTCATTTATTCTTAAGTTTATAAAATTCATTTGTTTTCGTAAGGAAACTTTTTTTATAACATATATATTCTTTGTTCAACAATAAAAGTATTCCCAGAACAACTTACTTCAATTAAAATTAAATCTATTATTATATGATATCTAAAATACACTCTCATAATAAATTAATATATTAAAAAAATTAATAAATTCTCAAATATAATTTAAATGAAAAATTACTTCCAAATTTTTAAGAATTGTGTCATCAAATACCTATAATCTCATATCTCAATGATTACTAATTTTTCTTCTTCCTTTTCATTCTTGCGTGTAACTTCCGTAGACAAACAAAAGAAATAAAAGGAAACCCCTCTTTCTCTATTAGAAGAGAGCAACAACAGTAGCAGAAACAGAGAAAAAACCAAGACAGAAACACGAAAAAAGATCAAATTCTTTCATTGTTTCTGTTCACGAAATTCTATAAAGAAAGCGAAAGATCTTGTTCCTCTACAATAATGTTCTGTTTGTTGTAGCGGACAAGGTAATAGATAGATATATTGATTTCAGACAACTTTTTTTTTTTCTTTTTTGTCTAAATTGTGTATGATTTGTTTTCTTCAAGTTTACTCTTTGAATCAAGCTTTCTTTTTGGCTTTTGATTGATACCCATTTCTGATTAGGTATTAAAAAGAAAAGGGCTTCTCTCATATTCCCTTTATTCTTCATTTATTCTACAAGTTTCTTTGTTTCTTTCGGGGTTTTCTTAGAGCTGAATTCAAGGTTTTTTTTGGGGTTTGAGAAGTGGATTTTATGTGCTTGTTGCAAAGTTTGTATTTTTGTAGGGTTTGCTGGATCATAACTGGGAACTTATTGAATTTCTTGATTTTGGACTGATTAGGGTTTTGATTCAAGAGCAAGGCAGGGAATGAGCTGTCTTTCAAGTGGTTGGACTTGTGGATTAGACAATTATTGCCTATCGTTAATTTGAAATTGCATAGAGTGGTATTGTTGAGCATTGCTTGTTTTTGGGCATGGAAGAGGATTGCGCATTTAGGATTGTCTGGAAGTGATCAAGAATTACTTTTTTTTGTTGTATTGGAGGGTAAAGGTTTCTGGGTTTTTGGCTGTTTTATGCTTGATCTTGAACTTGGGAATGATTTGTGCATTAGGGTTTCCTTTCAAGGGTAAGGAGGTTATGGTTCTTTATTGCCACAAAAGGCAACGCTGAAGATCGGATTTCAGTGGACAATTTCATTTCTCTAGAGACCTTGAGGTTTAACATAATTTGAGCAAAGTTGTTCATCAAGAAGGAAAACATTTCAAGGTTACTTTTGCAACTGAGTTTTTGTAGAATTATTGCAGTAGAGCGTAATGTACTAGAAGATTTGATCGAGTGGATTAGTTTGAGCTTTGTTATTGAAGGGGATTTTGGTGGATTTGGGACTCGTGGCTGTTGGATTTGATATACAACTTCATGGGGAAGTGTTGAACCTGGTAATGAATGTGGGGACATGGTGTATGGACAGGAGCATAGTTACTGGTCCATTCTCTTTTCAGAACAGTGCTTTTGGAAAGTAATTCAATCATTTTCTTTGGTGAAAGGCGTCACTGTTTTGTGTTTTGGGATTCTGTTCAATGTCGCGTTGCTTTCCATTTCCACCACCAGGATATGAAAAGAAGGCCAGAAGTGATGATGTTGACCTGCTAGAAAAGGTTCATACACTTGCCTTTTATTGAATGACATTGCATATTTGGCATGATATTTATTAGAGCAATCAAAAGGAATTCTTTTCTGATTCGCATTTAATTGAATCAATTCCAATGGCAACCAATTTGGTTTTCCATCAGTAGTAAATACTTCCTGGAAGTCTTTGCTGTCTTGTCTTAAATTCATTCACTCTTAGACTTATCATGTAATAGTTTTACCCGAGGATACAGAAAAAGTACTCCTTTCCAAATGAAGCACATTCATTTTCGCAGGCTTTGCTTAAACAAAGATAAGATCTTCGTTGTATGTACAAAGCGTTATGCTGTTGGATGCTAAATGATCATGGTGGATGAAATGACAGTGGCATTTTCTGTTCCTCCTATACGTAGTTGTGGTTACAGGCTTCTTATTAATTGATCGACTCATGTTTGTATTTGTTATTCTTTAATATCTGTCTGGCTATTGCCTTCTCAGTTATGTTATTGAAGTATTATGCATCCTGATTATGGTATTTACAGAAACTTTTAAGTGCTGGTAATTTTGTCCATGCATGAATTTCATCCTAGATTCTTGTGATGTTTTCTACGAGATTTTTTTTTTTTTTTGTATTATTAGCTCAGATGAGCTTATAATTTACAAGAAGACTATAAAACTGAGTTCCAAAATTATAGAAAGCTCTTCAATATAGTGCAGTGAAGGAAGCTTTGTTCTCAAAAAAGTCAAAACTTAGAAAGTTACCTTTATATTTGTCATGAGATGATCGACTTCCATGAGTCAGGAAATTATATCTACAATGAGATGCTCTAACCATGTAGAGCCCTGATTAATTGAAAGCCTTTATTATTGGCTCTGTGTCATTAATTTGAATGAATGAGAATTATTCGTGCCATTTTTTTATTATTGAGTTGACCAATTTTGTATCTTGTTAAATAACCAGCTCAATTTGCAATGCTGGTTGCTTGTAAAATCTTATTTGGTTATGGTTGCTTATGAGATTAGATTTGCTGTACACTTGTTATGGTCAGGAATTCAAATCACACGTTCCTTTTTAGGTTTAGATGGATAAATGGTTTCAGGGTGTGGAATATCAAATGGCATGAAAAAGAATTCTGTGTAAGTTGGAATGTGTTGTAATTTTTTGGTTGAATTTAATACCTACTGAGAAACTAGCATGAAATAATTAGAGCAGGACCCTTTTATGGAAAAGAATGGGCAAGTCATAAAGCATTCTGTAATTTACATTTGAAAATGTGATGTTCAAGCTGTTTTTATTCAGAGAATAATAAAGGAATAGGATAACTAAGATACTAGGTCCTGTAGTAATGGAGGAGAGCGAGGACAGGTTGAACAGACTACCCAAAACCAATGCAAACAGAGTTGAAGGAGTACCCCCAAAAAATGAAAGTGGATATGACTCCCTACTCATTATTCAAAAAAAGAACAGGAAAAATGAGGAGAAATTTGAGATATAAATGTTTAAATGTTCAAGTATGTGACAGCTGTAATATTAGCATTTCCAACTTTTCAATTGGAAACCACACTGTTTGTTATGTTTAGGGTTTCACAGCATTGTAAATATCTAATGACTTCTTATTTCTAATGAAAGCAGTAAATGAGAACTCTTGGATTTATGTGGTTTAGCACACCTGGATTTGCCCCTTATTTCCCTTAAGCCTCAATGGAATGTTGATGTTCTTGCCTCACCAAGATGTTGGGTGCATCTTGTACAAAAGTATCTGATAGGATAAAAAAGTTAAATGAGTTTCACGTCTATAATTCCTTAAAATTCTTTTCAGCTGAGGTCCTTCACGGGATTGAAGTTTCTATGAAACATTGTGTTACTGCTCTATAACATCTGTCTGCCTTAATCCTGCCCAAAAATGAGAAACAGGATTGAAAGTTCACAAGTTTAACGTCTAAAATTTCTGAAAATTCAATTTCAAGGTCCATTGTGCTGAGAGCCTTCTGGGATTGAAGACTTATAATATCTATCTTAACTTAATGTATGGAATTTTGCTTTTTAACTTATGCGGTATTTGCTCTATAGAGTGTTAAACTGCCATTAAAGAAAACTTGTGGAGGTAGAGAAATACATACATATTTGATTCTTAAATCGTAATCTCATATGCTATTTCGATTTTCCTGATGAGATATGTGTAATATGAAATCTTATTGTTATGGTTTAGGAAATTCACACTGATTAGGATGGTTTTACTTGGTCCAGTACTTTAGCTTAAATAGGCTTTACAACATTTCTGTTTAATTATGGTCTGATTATTGAAAGTAGATTGTCCTTTCAGGATACACAGATTAATAAATGGATTATAAGATAAAGTACTAGCAGTTTTTCTAGAACTTTTTAACTAAAATTCAATTATTAGATATGTTTGTTTGTTCCAAGGTGTGTGGAGATGGGCAATGTGTCTTAAATGGAGATTTTGGAGAATGGTTGCTTACTATTTTGCTATTGGTGTTTTAGTTCATGGGTAAGTCCTTGGTTTAAGCCATTTCTCTGTTAGTCCTATATGGAGGAGGAACCAGTAATTGCATGTTTATAATAATGATAATAATAAAAAAAAAAGATTCTTGCAAGCTGGAACCAAGTAGTAAATATGAGATCAGAACATACACCTACTGGTGCTGGCTCAAATTAAAATGTTTCTTTAGTGCCTGCTTGTTGCTTGCATCTATTCACCCTGGAAATGTGATGAATCAACCTGCCTTAAATAAGGGATTCTGAATATGATTGTTAACTAGTTAGCTCTTGTTGTTTGAGTTCTTGAGTAAATCTTTGGTTTTCTGCTATTCCTATTTTAGTGAATCCCATGTGTAAGGAGTGGATTGATTGTATGTATCTACAATTTCTACTGAAAATTAGGGAGATGAGGTTTGTGAGCCTGCTAGTGAATTTGTGTCCATTTAGGTGGCCTCTTTTACTTTGTCAAGTTTTAAGGTTAAAAAAAACAAGACGGGCTTGCAAAATTGGAAGAAAAAAAACTGTATATGCCATTTTATGGTTTTTTTTTTAACATCCATAACTCTGTTTTGGAGATGCATAGTCTGCTGAATGCATCAAGAACTTCAATTTCAGCAGTTTATAAGTCTCCAAGTAAATGCTAGTATTTATATGCATCGCGAGTCAGATGTGGAGATCTGTCTCTTGCAATGATGCTCCTTAGATTTGCTTTTGATGGATGAACAGGTGGAATGTTTACCTTGTTTTTCTTGTAGATTTTCCAGGGGATGGATGATGGGACTCCTTTTTATATTTCGATATCAGTATGATGCTACTCCAAAAATGTAGTTTATTTTCTTGCTCATATTTGGCTCCGTGGCCATTTATATCCCATCAAGTTTTATGATCTTCCTATTTTAGCTCTGTTATTTGGGTGCATGTAGATTTTTTTATCTCTGCAATACCTGTTCAGGCATGTGAGGTTGCAGATATTGGGGCTAGAATGCAGATGAGTGGGCTTTGCTTCAAATATTAGGGATTCTGTTCATTTTATAAGTATGTCTTAATCATGT
>Ga0307510_10004399_pt1 | contig 16577 bp, 14 predicted proteins | sample 12_EM_MG_FD_207224 | JGI IMG/M metagenome (GOLD analysis project Ga0307510, IMG submission 207224) | Populus trichocarpa ectomycorrhiza microbial communities from riparian zone in the Pacific Northwest, United States - 12_EM | ecosystem: Host-associated > Plants > Roots > Unclassified | place...
CAGCTTCGGCGCCGTCGCGCCACCATGAAGAACACCACGCCCAGACCGGCGAGCAGGAGCGTGTAGATGTCGTTCTCCGGGATGCTCGCCACGCCTTGCGTCAGTGCGCCGACGAGCAGTACCGAGTCTGCGTTGTCGCTCGCACCGTAAGCGGTCATCGAGACGATGTCCTCGAACGATGGGGTGTCGCCTTGCGCCTGAGCGGCGGGCGCGCTGAAGGCGGTCGACAGAACGACCAGGACATCTGCCAGCGAACCAGCCATCATGGGTTTCTCCCGTGATCGGCGCATCACCGCAGCTTGTCTGATGAAGCACCCGACGAAGCACCCGACGAAGCACCCGACGAAGCACCCGACGAAGCACCGACCGAGCTTTCAACGTAGTCCACGTACCGTGCCCCTTCAAGCCCCTGTTCCGGGGGGCTCTCGCATGCAATCCGTCACGGGCCATCCCTAGCTTGCAAGGCGATGCGCACCGACCCCGCTGCTACGATCGAAGACCCAACCCAAAGCCGTGTTCCGGCGTGCCGCGTGAATCCATTCGTCGATAGCTGCGGCGCGCCGTTCCGGCGCCGAGACCTGTTGAAGCTGTCGGCCTGCGCGGCCGCGATCGGGCCGCTGTCGGCCTGGGGCCAGACCAACGAGGTGGCCCTCGCCGGGCTGGCGTATTCGGGCGATGCGGCGTCGATGGCCGAGCGCTTCCCGTACTCGATCGCCTACGAAAAATCGCTGAAGGCCGCCGGCAAGCCGGCCTACGCGATGCTGCGCGACGCGATCGCGCAGACCCCGCCGCAACAGATCAAGCTCGTCGCGCAGATCGATGAACTCAAGGGCCGCGATCAGGCCATCGCGGTCGCGCTGGTGATCGCCTCCGAGACCATCTCGGTGGAGGAGTTCAGCGGCCGCTACAAGCTCTTCGTGCTGATCCGTGCGCAGGCGCTGTTCTTCGATTTCAAGTCGATGTCGGTCGTGCGTGCGTACCCGATCAGTTCGCCGTTCCCGCCCGTCACGCTGGACCACACGCCAACCCAGGCCGAGATCGCGAACGCGGTGCGCACCGCCTACGAAGGCATAGGCGGCAGCCGCGGCGTGTGGACGCGCTTCGCCGGCGCACTCTCCACCGCGTCGCTGCCTACCACCACCTCGCGCTATCTGCAGGTCGCACGCATCGGCCTGAAGCCCGAGGCGACGGACAAGATACCGGCCTACTTCGCGAGCAAGCCCGGTGTGGCCGAGACCTGGGCCGCCGACATCGTCGGCGAGGCGCTGTCGACGCGCACCGGCGTGCCCATCATTCCGTTCTCTAAGGGCTATGCCGTCGGCAACGTGATGTCGATGCGCATCTCCGACGGCGACGTCTACAACCTCAAGCTGCCCAAGCCCGACTACGAGATCAGCGTCGAGCTGTCGGCGTTCCGCCGCATCGAGTACGGCAAGTCGGCGGCCGGGGCGAGCTACATCTACGGCAGCTATGCCTCGATGAAGATCGAGGAGCCGCTGTCGGGCAAGGCCTACCTGAACACCTCGCTGAAGAACGGCGAGATCAAGCTCGTGCCGGTGACGCAGACCTACGTGGATGACTTCCCCGCGTTCTACGACTCGGTCAACGGCCTGTTCGTGAAGCTGTCGGAAGCCCTCGCCGGCAAGGGCAACGACTGGATCAAGAGCGCGGCGGCCGCGCCCGACATCGACAAACAAATCGCCGACACCAGGGAGCTGATCAAGCTATGCAAGTGATACGCCAACTCTTCATCGCGGTCTTCGCGGCCGCGTTCGCGCTGTCGGCTGCCGCACAGGTCCAGCAGGCCCGCGGCAAGGCCACCGTGCCCTACACCGGCAAGGCCGTGACGCCGGAGGTCAAGGCCAAGGCCTTGCAGGGCGCGCAGCTGAAGGCGGTCGAGTTCTACTACGCCGAGGCGGGCGAGTCCGAGGCCGCGAACTTCGACGCGATGCGCCAGAAGATCATCGACAACCCGGACCGCTACATCCTCGACACCACCGTGCTGTCCGAGGACGACAACGCCGGCAGCAAGGCCTACACCGTCGCGGTGAAGGTCTCGCTGAACGTGGCCAACCTGCGCAACGACATCAAGGCCGGTTCGGCGGTCGGCAAGGCGACGCGCTCGGAGCGCTCGGCCCTGGCCTTCGTGTTCGTCTCGCGCGAGCAGGACTCCGAGAAGGCTTACGACACGCGCGTCACGAAGCGCGTCGACACGTCCGACAAGGCCGATGCCACGCTGACCAGAACCGACAAGGGCAAGGAGTCGGAGAGCATCCGGGCCGGCCAGATCAAGACCGACGACGCGCGCACCAAGACCGGCAGCGCGAGCCTGAACACCTCGTCCAGCATCGAAGTCGGCGGCACCCGCACGCGACGCGCGAGCGATTCGACCTGGCGCCTCTTCCCGAGCGCCAACCTGAACCAGGTGTTCACGCAGACCTTCACGCGCGCCGGCTTCAAGGTCAACGAGGCCTCGCTGGTCGAGCCCTACACCGGCGGCAAGTTCAAGGTGGCGATGGTCGAGAACGACTACAAGGCCGGCAACGACCTGCAGTCGGCCACGATGCAGGCCATCACGCAGGGCATGAAGGCGGCGCAGATTCCCTACATCGCGCTCGGCACGCTCGACCTCGGCCTGGCCGACACCGATCCTGCCACCGGCATGCAGCGCGTGGCCGTCACCGTGAACGCCCGCGTGCTCGACGTGACCTCGACCATCCCCGACACGATCGCTTCGGTCGGCCCGGTGCAATACGCCGGCGTCGGCCCGACGGAGATCGAGGCCCGCAACAACGCGCTCAAGCTCGCGGCCAACAACGCGGCGCGCGAACTCACCTCGCAGCTCACCAACCTCGGGCTGATGTGATCTGCGGTTCACCGCGGTGACCCACGCCGCTTGCCGCGAGGCGGCAAGCCATTTCTCCACGCCATCCACAACGACAACGGAACCCCTCACATGAAGAAGCTTCACCTGACCCTCGCCGCTGCGCTGATCTGCCTGCCCATGGCCGCGATGGCCCAGCTGCCGTCGCTGAAGAGCCTGCCCAGCCTGCCGTCGATTCCGTCCGCCGGTGGCGGCGGCGATCTGAGCGGTCAGAACGACTCGCTGGTGCGCGGCTATGTCGCGGCCAACAAGGACGTGCTGCTGGCCAACTCGCAGATGGCCGACGCGCTGGGCCTGAAGGACGCCGCCGCCGCCTCGCGCGCGACCGCCGACGCGTTGACCGAAGGCGCCACCAAGGGCAGCCTGGAAGAGTCGAGCAAGGCCGTCAGCGCCTCGAGCGACGCGGTCTCCGCAGAAATGGCCAAGAGTCCCAAGCTCGACGCCGCCGCGAAGAAGAAGTACCAGTCCGGCATGGCCCAGCTCGGCCAGGGCCTGCTGAAGTACATCGCCCTCAGCGGCCCGGCGCAGGCCTTTTCGGGCAGCCTGAAGAGCGCCTCGCCGATGATGCTGCCCAAGCTGCAGAGCGGCGTCTATGTGGCCACGCAACTGCCCACCGGCCTCTCCAACCTCGGCACCTCGATGAAGAACGCGAACGCGTTCGCGAAGAGCAACGACATCCCGGTGCCGCCGGACGCCACCAAGGCGATGGCCGCACTCTGATGCGGCGCTGAGACACCGTTGACACGCCACTGAACTGCACCACGGGAGCTGCGATGCTGCGCGAATCGATTCGGGTTGTCGGACTGGCAACGTTGCTTGCCGCCGTCGCGGCCTGTGACCAGAAGCCCGCTGCGCCCGCAGCAGCTCAAGCGCCGGCCGCGAGCGCCGCGCCGGTGGCCGCGGCCACCACGCCCGCGCCGCTGACGCCCGCCACCGCGACCATCCCACCGCCGGATGTCGGCAAGCTCGAGACCGTCAAGGTCACGGCAGATGGCTACGGCGCGAGCGCGTCGGAAGCCGTCGCCGAGGCGATGCGGCTCGCGATCCTGCAGGTCAATGGCGCGTCGGTCGACATGGCCACGGTCAACGCCAAGCTCGGCATCGACGTCACCACCAACCAGTCCGCTTCGTCGATGCGCGCCGAAGGCTTTGCCGACGCGGTGCGCACGCGCTCCGGCGGCGTGGTGCAGAACTTTCGCATCGTCAACATCGACGAGCCGCTGCTGCCCAAGGGCAAGTACAAGGCGAGCATCGAGGCCGGCATCGCCAAGTTCGTCGTGCCGGCCGAGCTGAAGAAGATCAAGCTCGTGGTGGCACCGTTGCGCTTCGACCGCGCCACCATCCCGATGGGCGACCGCAACGTGCCGGCCGACGAGGTCGGCGCCGAGCTGCGCCAGCGCATCCTCGATGCGCTCGTCAACACCGGCCGCTTCGCCGTGCTCGACCGCGACTTCAGCCCCGAGATCCAGCAGGAGCTCGACATGATCTCCAGCGGCGAGGCGCCCAAGGCCGAGATCGCCAAGCTCTCGCAGGCCGTCACCGCCGACCTGATCTGGACCGGCCGCATCAACAACCTCGCCTACAACCGCCATGCACGCCAGCTGCGCACCTCCGACCGCGAGCTCGTGAGCTACTCGGGCGGCTGGTCGGTGTCGCAGAAGATGGTCAATGTGGCCACGCGCCAGGTCGTCACCGCCGAGACGCTGCGCGGCGAGGCGGCCTCGACCGCGCCGACCACGCTGGGCACCGGCGTCAACTCGAACAAGGTGCTGGGCGGCATGGCCGACGACCTCGTGAACCAGGTCGTGGCCTCCATCCTGTCGCGCACCTTCCCGATCACGGTGGTGGCGCTCGAGGGCTCGAATGTCGTGCTGAGCCAGGGTGGACAGGCGCTGCGCGCCGGCTCGCGCTACGCGATGGTCACGATGGGCTCGGAGATCAAGGACCCGCAGACCGGCCAGAGCCTGGGCCGCGTCGAGGCGCCGTGCTGCCAGCTCGTGATCGACCGCGTCACGCCCAACCTGTCGTACGGCCACATCGAGGGCGCGTCGGTCTCGCTCGACAACCTGCTGCCCGGTGCGCTGCAGGTGCGCGAACAGCTCAAGGGCGGCAAGCCGCCGACGACGCTCGCGGGCAACGATGCGCCCGCGCCAAGCGGCGGCGCGCCCGTGCCGCCGCGCAAGAGCAGCAAGCCGGCCAAGGAAGCGACCGGCGATGCGCCCGCGCCGGCCGAGAAGAAGGACGACAAGTGGTGAGTGCGGATCGCCGCGCGTCTTCGTCAACCCGTTCGATCGAGAGCCCGACCCCATGACACTGCTTCGCCGACTCTGCCTTGCCCTGATCCCGCTCCTGCTGCTGGCCGCTTGTGCCACGCCGGCACGCGTGCCCTTGCGCGTCAACGTGGCCACCGTCGAGCGCGCCGAAGGCGCCTCGATGGAGCTGCGCTTCATCGCGCGGCTGCGCGTGCAGAACGCCAACGATGCGCCGGTCGAATTCAACGGGGCGTCGGTCGAGCTGCTGCTCGCCGACGGCAAGACCATCGGCACCGGCGTGGTCGACACGCGCGGCAGCGTGCCGCGTTTCGGCGAGACCTTCGTCGATGTGCCGGTGACGGTGAGCGCGCTCGGCGAGGTGCGCCAGGCCATCGGCCTGTACGGCGCGCCGGACCGCAAGCTCGACACGGTGCTGAAGGGCCGCCTCTCCGGCTCCAGCTTCGACGACCTGCGCTTCGAGTGGCGCGGCGAACTGGCGATGCCGCAGCCCAGGTGATCGCACTGCCTTTCATAGTGCTAACAGGCCCTAGTGGCCGCGCCGATTCGGGGCGTTGATTCAGCGCATCGATTCGAGCGCCGCGCGCCCGCGCCGCAGCACCGCATCCTCTTCAGCGACCGGCACCACCTCGACCGGCGGCCGCCACCGATGGCGCGGCGTGCCGTCGATGTGGAACAGCTGCTCGGTCGGGAACTGCACGCGGATGCCGGTCGCGTTCAGCGTGATCTGATCGACCGAGCCCGCGAGCCCGGCCATCGGCGTGCCGACCACGGTGGCGCGCTTCATCGCATCGAAGCCGACGGCCATGCCTTCGCCCATGCTGCCGGTCCATGCATCGACCAGAACCACGAGCTTGCCGGTGTAGGTGAAGGGCCCGCGCGGCGCGACTTCTTCGACCCAGTTGCGCTCGATATCCGGCAAACCATAGGCCGGCACGCGATGCCGCTGATAGGGCAGGCGCTGACTCACGAAGCGCCCGAGGATGCCGAGCGCGACGGTGCTGTTTCCGCCGCTGGGCACGTCGCGCAGGTCCAGGATCAGGCTCTTGCTGTCGCGCACGCTGGCGAGCGCGGCGTCGAATGCGGCCACGGTCTCGTTGCGGCCGATCGAGTTGTTGAGGCGGATCAGCGCGGTGTCGGGCGACAGGCGCTGCGTCGTCACCGCCTCGGTCGGGCGGTCGAATCGGCGCCGCGCGGGCAGGGTGACGGTGCGCGACGCGCCGGCCGCGTCGCGCAATTCGAACGTGCGCGAGGCGCCGCGCCGGCCCGTCAGTTGCGTGAGCAGCGCCCAGCGCCGTGCCGCGGCGTCGGTGCGCGCCGCGTCGCAGTGCAGCTCGGCCTGTGTGGCCGCGATGACAGGCGTGCCGTCGATGCGCAGCACCTCGTCGCCCAGGCGCACGCCGGCGCGCGCCGCATCGCTGTTGGCGCGCACGGCATCGATGTAGGCGCGCTCGCCGCGCCACTCGGCCCAGAGGTCGGCCGAGGTGGGCACGGCCCAGCGAACCTCGGCGCTGTCGGGCGACACGCCGGCGTGGAAGTCGTGCAGCTCGTCGATCGCGTCTTCGAGCACGCGGCGCCAGGCGTCGTCGGTGATCGCGGCATCGACGCGCGCAGCCAGTCGTTCGCGAATCCCGGCCCAGCAGTGGCCGCCGGCCGACAGATAGACATCGTCTTCCTCGACCGCCTTCACGAGCTGCTCGAAGTCGGCGCGTCGGCTGGCCAGCGAGAGATCGGCCGCGGCTGCGGTGCCTGCGGCCAGCAGCATCAACCACGCGGCGAAGACTCGTCGAGCCTGAGACGACCGCGTTGTTCGGAGAATGAATGTCATCGCCACATTCTGTCGCGTCGGATGTGCAGTGGTCACTCCCTCGAAGTCACTCCCTCGGAGTCGCCGCCGCGATCGTGTCGCCGCCCTCGACATTGGCGATGCGGTTGCCGGACGGCGCTGGCGCAAGTCGTGGCGCTTGTCACTGTTCGTCCGCGAAGACCTGCATCCGCGTGACGGCGCGGGGTATTCTGCCGGGATGACCGTCACCCCCATCGCCGAGCGCCTCATGCACATCGCCACGCTCGTGGCGCTGCCCGCCGACACCGAGGCGGCGTTGCGGGCGTCGCCGTTCGGTCGCTTTGAACTGCATGCCTGCAGCACACCCGGCGATGTGGATGCGCTGGTGCACGAGGGGCAGTGCGATGCGCTCGTGGTCGCCGCCGACGCCGCCGACGACCTGCGCGCGGCGGCCGCGCACGCTGCGGGCGAGGCCGCGCTGATCGTGGTCGTGGCGGCGATCGATGTCGAGGTCGTGCGCCACTGGCAGCAGTGCGGCGCGCAGGATGTGCTGCTCGGCTCCGAACTCGGCGCGCCGACGCTGCCCATGCGCGTGCGTGGCGCGATCGAGCGCAAGCGCGCCGAGCGCGATGCGCGCACCGCCTACGCGACCGATCTCGAAACCGGCCTGCCGCACCAGCAGCAGTTCATCGAGCATGTGAGCCAGCTGATCGCGTTGCGCGAGCGCGAGCCCGCGCCGATGGCGGTGCTCGCGCTGCGCATCGAAGGCCTGGCCACCACCGAAGCGCAACTCGGCCGCGACGCCGCCCACGTGCTGCGCCGCCGCGTCGGTGTGCGGCTGCGCGCGGGCGTGCGCGCGAGCGACGTGGTGGCCTCGCTGGGCGACGATGGCTTCGCGGTGCTGCTCGGCTCGATGCTCGCGCCTGCCGACGCGGAGCGCGTCGGCGCCAAGCTGATGCAGGCCTTGCTCGCGCCGTTCAAGGTGGCCGGCCAGGAGGTGGCCGTGGCCACTGCGCTGGGCATCGCGCAGTACCCGCAGGACGGCGCGCAGCCCGAGGCGCTGTTGCGGCGCGCCGTGGGCCTGGCAGCATCGGCGCAGGCCCAAGGCCGCGCGGGCTTCGCGAATTTCGGCGAAGTCGACGGCGCCACGACCGGCGCGGCCAACGACGAGTAGCCGCCCACACGCAGCCGCGATTCGGCCTGCCTCGCAGGCGCGCTCCCGGCGCGGAGCGTGAACCCCGCGCGGAACGCGACCGGGTGCCGTGCGCCATAATCAAAACCTGTTGAAAATCAAGCCTCTACGCGGCTTGCCGGCCGTTTTGAGCCGGTCATGCTCGCTGACCGAAAGCCCTGGGATGAAAGCTTCAGAGATCCGCTCCACCTTCCTCAAGTTCTTCGAGGCGAAGGGCCACACCATCGTGGCCAGCAGCCCGGTCGTGCCCGGCGACGACCCGACGCTGCTGTTCACCAACGCCGGCATGAACCAGTTCAAGGACGTGTTCCTCGGCTTCGACAAGCGGCCGTACACGCGCGCCACCACCTCGCAGAAGTGCATCCGCGCGGGCGGCAAGCACAACGATCTGGAGAACGTGGGCTACACCGCGCGCCACCACACCTTCTTTGAGATGCTGGGCAACTTCAGCTTCGGCGACTACTTCAAGAAGGACGCGATCGCCTACGCCTGGGAGCTGCTGACCGAGGTCTACAAGCTCCCCAAGGAAAAGCTCTGGGTCACGGTTTACGCCGAAGACGACGAGGCCTACGAGATCTGGAACAAGAGCGTGGGCGTGCCGGCCGAGCGCATCGTGCGCATCGGCGACAACAAGGGCGGGCGCTACGCCTCCGACAACTTCTGGATGATGGGCGACACCGGCCCGTGCGGTCCGTGCACCGAGATCTTCTACGACCACGGCCCCGAGATCGCCGGCGGCCCGCCGGGCTCGCCCGATGAAGACGGCGACCGCTACATCGAGATCTGGAACAACGTGTTCATGCAGTTCAACCGCGACGAAGCGGGCGTGATGCACAAGCTGCCCAAGCCCAGCGTCGACACCGGCATGGGCCTGGAGCGGCTCACGGCGGTGCTGCAGCACGTTCACAGCAACTACGAGATCGACACCTTCGTGAACCTGCTCGCGGCCGCGAAGGCGCGGGTCGATGCGGCCGGCGGCGGAGACTGCGACAAGGACTCGCCGTCGCTGAAGGTCATCGCCGACCACATCCGCGCCTGCACGTTCACGGTGGTCGACGGCGTGATCCCGGGCAACGCGGGCCGCGGCTATGTGCTGCGCCGGATCACGCGCCGCGCGATCCGCCACGGCTACAAGCTGGGCGCGCGCAAGCCGTTCTTCCACCTGCTGGTCGCCGCGCTCGCGAAGGAAATGGGCGATGCCTATCCCGAGCTGCGCCAGGGCGAGAAGCGCGTCACCGAGGTGTTGAAGCAGGAGGAAGAAGGCTTCTTCCGCACCATCGCGAACGGCATGGAGATCCTCGAAGCCGCGCTGGCCGGCGGCGCGAAGGTCATCGACGGCGAGACCGCGTTCAAGCTGCACGACACCTACGGTTTCCCGCTCGACCTCACGGCCGACGTCTGTCGCGAGCGCGGCGTCACGGTCGACAGCGTCGGCTTCGAAGCGGCGATGGACCGCCAGCGCGACCAGGCCCGTGCGGCCGGCAAGTTCAAGATGGCGCAAGGCCTCGAGTACAGCGGCGCGGCGACGCAGTTCCATGGCTACGACGAGCTCGCGCGCGAGGGCGTGAAGGTCACCGCGGTCTACATCGACGGCTCGCCGGTCACGAGTGCGAAGGCCGGTGACGACGCCGTCATCGTGCTCGACCACACGCCGTTCTATGCCGAGTCCGGCGGCCAGGTGGGCGACACCGGCGAACTGCGCAACGCCACGTCGCGCGTGATCGTCGACGACACGATCAAGGTGCAGGCGGCGGTGTTCGGTCACCACGGGCGTGTGGTCGAAGGCGAGGTCAAGGTCGGCGACGTGCTGAACGCGCGCGTCGATGCCGAGCGTCGCGCGAAGACGGTGCGCAACCATTCGTCGACGCACCTGATGCACAAGGCGCTGCGCGAGGTGCTGGGCGATCACGTGCAGCAGAAGGGCTCGCTCGTGAACGCCGAGCGCACGCGCTTCGACTTCGCGCACAACGCGCCGATGACGGCCGAGCAGATCGCCAAGGTCGAGGCCATCGTCAACGCCGAGATCCTCGCGAACGCGGCGACGAACGCGCGCGTGATGCCGATCGACGAGGCGCAGAAATCGGGCGCGATGATGCTGTTCGGCGAGAAGTACGGCGACGAGGTCCGCGTGCTCGACATCGGCACGAGCCGCGAGTTGTGCGGCGGCACGCATGTGCAGCGCACCGGCGACATCGGGCTGTTCAAGGTCGTGGCCGAAGGCGGCGTGGCCGCGGGCGTGCGCCGCATCGAGGCGATCACCGGCGAGAACGCGCTGGCCTATCTGCAGTCGCTCGAAGGCACCGTGACGCAGCTCGCGAGCACGCTGAAGGCGGCGCCGGCCGAAGTGCCTGCGCGGCTGTCGCAGGTGCTCGATCAGGTGCGCGCGCTCGAGAAGGAACTGGCCGCGCTGAAGGGCAAGCTGGCGTCGTCGCAGGGCGACGAGCTGCTCGCGTCCGCGGTCGACGTGAAGGGCATCAAGGTGCTCGCCGCGATGCTCGACGGCGCCGATGCGAAGGCGCTGCGCGACACCATGGACAAGCTCAAGGACAAGCTCAAGACCGCGGCCATCGTGCTGGCCACTGTCGAAGGCGGCAAGGTGCAGATCGCCGCCGGCGTGACGAACGACAGCATCGCCAAGGTCAAGGCCGGCGAGCTCGTCAACTTCGTCGCGCAGCAGGTCGGCGGCAAGGGCGGCGGCAAGCCCGACATGGCGATGGCCGGCGGCACCGATCCGAGCAAGCTGGCGGGCGCGCTCGCATCGGTACAGGCCTGGGTCGCCGAGCGAGTCTGAGCGCATGACGGCCGCGCCCGCGTTGACGATCCGCCGCGCCAGCGTGAAGGACGCGGCGGCGATGACGCGCTACATGAGCGACCCGGCGATCTTCGGCGCGCTGCTGCAGATGCCGTATCCGAACGAGGAAGCCTGGACCGCGCGCCTGACCAGCGACAACACGCCCGGCAAGACCGATCTCGCGCTGGTCGCCGAGCGTGATGGCGAACTCGTCGGCTCGGCCGGCCTGTTCAGCCCGGGCGTGGCGCCGCGGCGTCGTCATGCAATGGGCCTGGGCATCTCGGTGGCGAGCGCGGCGCAGGGGCAGGGCGTGGGCACCGCGCTGATGGCCGCGCTGTGCGACTACGCCGACAACTGGCTCGCGTGCCTGCGCATCGAGCTGACCGTGTACTCGGACAACCTCGTCGCGCAGCGCCTGTACCGCAACTTCGGCTTCGAGCTCGAAGGCACCTTCCGCAGCTATGCGCTGCGCGATGGTGCGTATGTGGATGCGCTGTCGATGGCGCGGCTTCACCCCAATCCGCCCACGCTGAGGGCCGCCGGTGCGTAGCCTGCGCGCGTGGTGCCTCGCGGGCATCGCGATGCTGTCGATGTCGACGCTGCATGCGCAGGAGCGCGTCACGCTGCCCAGCCTGGACCGCAGCGGCGGCGCGGCTGTCGAGCTGATCGGCTTCTGGTTCGGTGCTGCGAGCACCTCGCCCGCGCCGGCGGTGGTGCTGCTGCACGGTTGCGGCGGCACCTACAACCGCAAGGGCCAGCTCAGCGACCGCACGATGGACTATGTGCATGTGCTCAACGAGCACGGCCTGCACGCGCTGGTGCTGGACTCGCTCACCCCGCGTGGCGAGAAGGAGTTGTGCACGCAGCGCAACGGCACGCGCCGCATCACGCAGGCGAACCGCCGGCTCGATGCGCTCGCGGCGGTCGACTGGCTCGCGCACCGGCCCGATGTGGACGCCAAGCGCATCGGGCTGATGGGCTGGTCCAACGGCGGCAGCACCGTGCTGTCGTCACTGAATCTCAAGCACGCCGAGGTCGCGAACGCCGCGGTGTCACCGTCGTTCGCGGTCGCGTTCTACCCGGGCTGCGAGGCCGATCTGAAGCGTGGCTTCGAGACGCGCACGCGTTTGCTGATGCTGGTCGGCGAGGCCGACGACTGGACGCCGGCGGCACCGTGCCACGAACTCGCCCGCACTGCGCAAGGCCTTGCGCCCGAGATCGAAGGCTATGCCGGCGCGTACCACGAGTTCGACATGACGATCCCGATACGCGTGCGCCATGACGTGCCCAACGGCGTGAACCCGGGGCAGGGCGTGCACGTCGGCGGCGATGCGGCCGCGCGTGCCGCGTCGCGCGAACGGTTGCTGCGCTTCCTCGCGCAACCGTAGCGCAACCGCGCGCGCGGCGTCAGCGAGCCGGCGCCCAGAACACCGCGAACCAACCCTGCTCATCGGTCCAGTGCTGCGGCGCCGCGAAGCCGGCTTGCTGCAGCAGCGCCGAAAAACCTTCCACGGTGTACTTGCACGAGTTCTCGGTGTGCAGCCGCTCGCCGGTGGCAAAGGTGCGCAGCCCGTCGGGCCAGCGCACCTGCACGTCTTCGCGCGCCTGCAGATGCATCTCGACGCGCGACAGCGCCGTGTTGTACAGCCCGACGTGCTCCCACTGCTCGGGCTTGAAGTCGCTGCCGATCAGGCGGTTGAGCTGGCGCAGGATGTTCAGGTTGAACGCGGCGGTGACGCCCAGCGCGTCGGCGTACGCGGCCTGCAGCACGTCGGCCGACTTGACGAGGTCGACGCCGATCAGCAGCCCGCCGTCCGACGCCTGCGCCCGCACGCGCTGCAGGAAGCCGAGCGCAGCGTCGGGCGTGAAGTTGCCGATGCTGGAGCCCGGGTAGAAGAACACCGTGCGCTCGTCGGTCAGGTGATCGGCAAGATCGAGCTCGGTCGAGAAGTCGAGCCCGAGGCCGACAACATCGAGCGCCGGATACTCGCGCTGCACGCGGCGCAGCGCGTCGTGCAAAAAGTCGACCGAGATGTCGATTGCGATGTAGCGGCTGGGTTCGAGCAGGGGGAACAGGCGCGTCGCCTTCGCGCAGTTGCCGGCGCCCAGGTCGACCAGCGTGGCGCCGGCGCCGATGCGCTCGGCCATCGCCGCGCCGTGGGCCGCGAAGATCGCGGCCTCGGTGCGGGTGGGGTAGTACTCCGGCAATTCGGTGATGGCCTCGAACAGGTGCGAGCCGAGCTTGTCGTAGAAGTATTTGGGCGACGCGTGCGCCGGATGCGCGCGCAGGCCGTGCACGATCTCCGCGCGTTCGGCCGCGGCGTCGCTCACATGGCGTTGGATGAATCGGGGCGTGCGGGTCGGATTCATGGGCATGGGCGGTTCGTTGGCGGATCGCGGGTGGCGCAGGCGCCGCGCGGGCGTGATGCTTGTCCGACTGGCTCCAAGGGTGTCGGCGAGCGTCGTGCGACCTTACACCGGCTTCGCGCAGAATGCAGGACATGGACGCAGCAACCCCAGGTAGGACAACGCGCCGCAGCCTGCTGTTGCGTTCGCTGGCCGCCGGTGCGGTCATGGCGCTGCCCTCTTTGGCGCGCGCCGCGCATGTCGTGCGGGCCTGGCCCGCAGGCAAGCCCACGCCGGCGCTCGCGCTGACCGACCTGGAAGGCAAGGCGTGGTCGCTGACCGCGCTGAAGGGCCGGCCGGTGCTGCTGAACTTCTGGGCCAGCTGGTGCGAGCCGTGCCGCGCCGAGATGCCGTCCCTCGAGCTGCTCGCCACGCGCCACGAGAAAGCCGGGCTGGCGGTGCTGGCGGTGAACTACAAGGAAGCGCTGCCGACGATTCAGCGCTTTCTCGATGTGCTGCCGTTCTCGCTGCCCATCCTGCTCGACCGCGACGGCGACGCCGCGAGCGCCTGGACGCCGCGCGTCTTCCCGACCACCGTGCTGATCGACCGCAACGGCGTGCCCCGCCAGTCGGTGATCGGCGAGCTCGACTGGATGGCGGGCGACGCGAACGAGTTGCTCGCGCCGCTGCTGGCGCCGGTCAAGGCCGCGTAGCACGGGCTTAATCGCCGGTTAATCACGCGGCGGGTGGCGCGCGGATAATCGCCGTTCCCACCGATCTGGAGAGAAGCATGTTGAACCTGAAGCGCCGTGACGTCCTGGCGCTCACCGGCAGTGCGGTGCTGGCAGGCGTGGCGCCGAGTCGCGCGGCCGCGCAGGCGCGCCGCTTCGAACCGCAGCCGGGCGAGTGGCGCCGTTTCGAGATCAGCACGCGGGTCGAGATCGAGAGCCCGAAAGGCATGTCGCGCGTCTGGCTGCCCATGCCGGCGATCGACAGTGAATTCCAGCGCTCGCTGGACAGCCAGTGGTCGGGCAACGCGTCGTCGGCGCGGGTCGCCACCGACGCGCGCTACGGCGCGAAGATGCTCTATGCGGAGTTCGCCGACGCCTCGGTCACGCCCGTCGTGCAGCTGACCAGCGTGGTGCTCACGCGCAGTCGCGCGGTCGACTGGCAGCGTCCGGCGGCGGCCGCCGAAGACGCCGAGACGCTGCGCAGCTGGACCCGCCCGACCGAGCTGATGCCGACCGACGGCATCGTGCGCGCCACCGCGCGCGAAGCGATCGGCGACGCGCGCAGCGACGAGGACAAGGCCAGGCGCATCTACGACTGGGTCGTCAACCACACCTACCGCGAGCCGGCGGTGCGCGGCTGCGGCGTCGGCGACATCAAGACCATGCTCGAGACCGCCAACTTCGGCGGCAAGTGCGGCGACATCAACGGCCTCTTCGTCGGCCTGTGCCGCTCGGTCGGCCTGCCGGCGCGCGATCTGTACGGCATCCGGCTGGTGCCGTCCGCGTTCGGCTACCGCGAGCTGGGCGGCAACCCGGCCAAGCTGCAGGGCGCGCAGCATTGCCGCGCCGAGGTCTTCCTGAAGGGCCACGGCTGGGTCGCGATGGACCCGGCCGATGTCGGCAAGGTGATGCGGCTCGAAACCAAGGAGTGGCTCAAGACCACGACCGACCCGCTGGTGGCGCCGGTCAATCGTGCCCTCTTCGGCGGCTGGGAAGGCAACTGGCTCGCGTTCAACAGCGCGCACGACGTGGCGCTGCCGGGCTCGACGGTGGGCGGCAAGCTGGGCTTCTTCATGTACCCGCAGGCCGAGAACGCGAACGGTCGCTACGACGCGCTCGACCCCGATCACTTCAAGTACACCATCACCGCGCGGGAGCTGACGTCATGACACAGCTGGGCTTCTCGATCAACGAGATTCTGGCGCTGGCCACGCTCGCCACCGGCGGCTGCTGGGTGGCGTGGAAGCTGCGCACGCGCCGCCTCGGCCGTGTGCCCGAGAACAAGCCGTGGTGGGTGAGTTTCGGCGCCGAGCTGTTCATCGTCGTCGGGTTGATGTTCACCTGCCGCGTCGCGGTGGCCGACTGGCCCAAGGTGCCCACCGGCTCGATGGAGCCGACGCTGCGCGTGGGCGACTACCTGCTCGTCAACCACCTGGCCTACGGCCCGCGGCTGCCCTTCACCAACACCGCGATCGAGTTCGGCCAGCCCAAGCGCGGCGATGTGGTGGTGTTCCGCTACCCGCTGGATGTGTCGGAGTTCTACGTGAAGCGCCTGATCGGCCTGCCGGGCGATGTGGTGCGTTTCGATGCCGGCGCAGTCAGCGTGAACGGCGCGGCGTTCGATGTGAACGTCGTCAGCGAAGGCACGGCGGCCGACACGCCGCCCGAAGACCGCGGCCAGTGGCTGCTGCGCGAGAACGCGGCGGGCGGCGCCCGCACGATCAAGGTCAACCCGTTCGTGATGGGGCGCCTGGCGCCGAGCGGCATGGGCGACAGCTGCACCACGCAGAGCGCGAGCGCCTGGCAGTGCACGGTGCCGGCCGGGCAGTATTTGATGATGGGCGACAACCGCGACAACTCGGCCGATTCGCGCGTCTGGGGCTTCCTGCCGCACGACCAGGTCTACGGCAAGGCGGTGCGCGTGCTGTTCAACGTGCACGACCTGTCGCGCAGGTTCCTGCCGCTGTGAGCGAAGGGATGAGCGAACGACTCGATCTCGCAGGCAAGCACATCGTGCTCGGCCTGTCGGGCGGCATCGCCTGCTACAAGGCCGCCGATTTCACGCGCGAGCTGGTCAAGGCCGGCGCCACCGTGCAGGTGGTGATGACCGCCGCGGCCGAGGCCTTCATCACGCCGGTGACGATGCAGGCGCTGTCGAACCGCCCGGTATTCACGAGCCAGTGGGATGCGCGCGAGCCCAACAACATGGCGCACATCAACCTGACGCGCGAGGCCGATGCGATCGTGATCGCGCCGGCCAGCGCAGACATCATCGCCAAGCTCGTGCAGGGCCGCACCGACGATCTGCTGAGCCTCATGTGCCTGGCGCGGCCGATCGCGCGCTGCCCGCTGCTGGTGGCGCCGGCCATGAACCGCGAGATGTGGGCGCACCCGGCCACGCAGCGCAATCTTGCGCAGCTCAAGCTCGACGGCGCCACACTGCTCGGCCCCGGCAACGGCGACCAGGCCTGCGGCGAAGTGGGCGACGGCCGCATGCTGGAGCCGGTCGAGCTGCTGGCCGACCTGGTCTCGTTCTTTCAGCCCAAGCCGCTCATCGGCAAGCGCGTGCTGATCACC
>Ga0307510_10004400_pt1 | contig 16576 bp, 21 predicted proteins | sample 12_EM_MG_FD_207224 | JGI IMG/M metagenome (GOLD analysis project Ga0307510, IMG submission 207224) | Populus trichocarpa ectomycorrhiza microbial communities from riparian zone in the Pacific Northwest, United States - 12_EM | ecosystem: Host-associated > Plants > Roots > Unclassified | place...
GATAAGTTATATGCGGAGGGGGGTGGGGAGAAGCGAGTGAGATTTCGTGCTTGAAAGGTGGGTACTAGATAGGTTGGAAGGTTGCTTGGATGGGGAGGGAAATTTTACGCGGGTAGATAGGTTATGAGAGTAAAGTATAATGCAGGGGCGGGGGTGGGACGTATGTATGTATGTATGATTGGTGCTCAGGTTCAAGTTCCCCCCTGTCTATCTGTTTCAACGGCTCTTAGGAGCTCTCGCTTGCTCCCCCGAATTACAGGAAATAAATCAATATCGAAGAGGGGGGGGCGAAATATAGCACAATCTATTTGACATTACGACAAGCATATCCAAAACTAGTGCCTGAATCCACTCACCCCTTCCTAAACAAACGGAAACGAACAAAGTACAACTTCAAGGAAGTTCCTTCACCTCTGTCAATTTCCCGTGCTCGCCCTTCCATCCATCGCCTCTTCCACCCCGCGCCTTACTCGAGAACTTTCCCTTCAGGCCAAACACCTTCTCGCACAGAAACAGTCTCAGCCAGATGATCAGCCAGATGATCACAAACACCACACAGACAGCTACAAGAATGCCAAAGACGTACGCGGCAACGGTGCCGGAACCCTTCCTGCCCGGGTCGAGGAAGGAGTAGGTGTAGAAGCCCTTGGTTGCCTTGGTAATGTAGGCGACGCCCAGGTAGCCGGCTAGGATCAGGATTAGGAAGGGAATTTGTATCCATGGTGGGCGCTCGGTGCGGGGGATGAGAATTTCAAAGGCCGCGAAGACCGAGTTTAGGGCATGAAAGGATATCTAGGGGGGGGGTTAGTTTGGTTGGCTGGTAGGGAAGGAGGAGGGGGGGGAGGAGGAGGGGATTACGTTGCTCCATGCTGAATATCTAGTAATAAATGGGTTCTTATCAGGTGCCAGGATGACCCAGTATACCACCGTTCTAAAAAAACCACAAAACGTAGTCAGCGTGCATCCTCTTCTTCTTCTTCTTCCTTCTTTCTCCGATTCCCCCACAAATTACTCCCCGCATGGGTATTCCCCGATCGCCCCCATCCACCCATCCATCCACTCGCCCAGATCCCCCTCCCAAAGAGGAACTGAGTGGGTATTGGCCAAAAAAAAAAAGATTAATAGAGCCACTACTCACACCAAAAGCGGAAATGTAATAATGGTAGTATATAGCAAACTATGCAAAAACTGCAACACCTTAGGCCATCTCTCCAACGGAGCCCTCCCACTAAACGCATAAACAAGCGTGTGCACCGCCGCGACAGCAAAATAGCAACCAAGCCCCCAGTACGTCAAGTTTGTAAAGTACGAAAAGCTATTCCGCGTAGCGTGCGACCCGTCGATCACGGCGGAGCGGGCGATGCGGTAAAATAGCGCGGCGAAGATGTAGCACGCGATCAGCAGCCGGGCACAGGCGAGCACAGCGGGGGAGAGAATGCTAGATGTTTGGAAGCGATTCGTCGGATCGAAGGGGGAGCCCACGCCGAGGAACTTCATCGTGGTAGCGGTTGAAGGATTCTTCTCCCTGTTTAGATTATCGCTGGTTAGGATTGAGCTGCACCGCCGAGTGGTGATGTCCTGAGGCCAGGAGGTAGGAGACCGGTTGGTTGGTTTTTGCCCGTCGCTCGGGAAGGCAAAATTAAGCTATATGGAAACGAAAGAATGGAAATGTGGGAAAGAGTGAAAAGAAGGGATTTTAAGCTATGGCAGATCCTCCCTCCCCGCACACTGGGGTGTATGGTGGCTCAGCCGGAGTTGACACCGCAGGATGGGGAAAAGTGACATGGGATGCTAATTCAGTACATTTATCCTAGTACCTATATTGGATGGGAGGGAGAGGGCTAAAAGGAGCACAGAATTACTGTAATAGGTGGGAGTCAGTCACTCGGGAGATGAAAACAGCAAAGTGCGCTTTTCAGGGCTGATAGTCACAAGCCACATCTGCAACATCCTCAACCAACGACTGAACCAAAAGGCAAATGCGACTCATTGCTCGCCATTGCTTGGTATGGAGGAGCTCGATTTTATGCCCTTCTGGCCACTGCTGGGAAGGGAAGAGTGTGAGCGCACATTCTTCCGGCTAGGGAGCCAATAATTTGAATAGGTGTTTACAAGTTACCCATAGACAACAACAGCCTGGCATCAGCAGCAGCGGTATACTTGGCTATATACCGTACCCGTCCCGTACTGTACCGTACAAGTACCAGTACCGGTAGAGGAGACTGTTTGGGGGTATGATATTTGCTTGCTTTGGAGCTATCCGGTACCAGACCGGGCTGAATGTGAGGACCGTAAACGGTTGGGACCCTTTTAACTTTTTCTAATTCAGACCCTCCTGTCTATGGCGCGAGAAGGTGAGGGTGAGTTCGTGGCACCAATCATGGAATTCTCAGTCATCTGTCCTAGAAGCTACAGAATGCGTAAAAGTTGTGAATTTGAGCTGTGGCTTGCATGTGGGAAGGAATTTCATTGAGGGGTGAACTTGCACTTTCCCTCTCCTCCGCCAGCTTCTTGCTTACATAAGATATTTACCGTATATCATATCTCTTGTGGACCTGCCACCCGCAGGCTGAAGACAATCCTGGGACTCATAGAATCTCACGCAAAAGGGGTCCTTCTCGCTCCAATACTTTCCCTTTCTGCGGCTGAAATACCCTGGATGCATGACCGCTTGTGTGAGTGGGGCATGGCCCAAGTAGAGGGTTTAAGTCTGCTGCGTCAATACCAAAGAGTCGGCCATACCATATCAACCTCCATTGCCGGTGGGCATTATTCCGGCCAGCTGGGGGGCAGTCGGTGGAGAGGTGCAGGCCCACCATTCTTGTCCAGGCAAACGGAGCTTGTTTTTCATGTCGCCGTAAAAACTCGAGCACCCAATATTTCGATCGGGTGAACTAATAAAGCAACTAGAGTCGATGATAGATATGCTAGGACGCTGCGATTGTCGCTCCCAGCGAGGCGTTGTGTGTATTTTGTTTTGTTTCAACCGAGTCTGCAGTGTTTTCCCTCCGTGCATGATAGCAGCACGCTTATCTTCCACCCGAGGACTTGGGCTCCGAACGTGAAAAACCGAAGCCCTAACCTCTCGTCCTGCCTTGATTGAAATGGCCGTCACGTGGTGGTATTCCAGAAAAAAGGGGGCCGCCTGTATTGACCTGATGGAAAGTTCCCATACCCATGTTTTTTCTGAAACTGTTGCACCCTGCGCGGCTACGGTACCGTATCGGTATTCCATTTCGATAGACATGTCTACCGGTCTTTGTTAGGTACGATACCTTACTGGTACGGTATCGAAGGATGGGAAGGTCAAATTTCTTCGGATATCCCTCCTCCTCCTCTTCTACGGTATCATACCGGTACTGTCCTTCCACTGAACCCACGGGGAAATATTGTGTCATCACGGTACGGGCCAGCAATCTGTGATCGGATTACTGTAGTCCCTTCTCCTGAGCGAAGCATGGCCTACTCTACCCTGCCCGATCTACAAGTACTAGTGCTAGTGCAAGTACGGTAGTATAACCATAAAGCGCAGTCGCCTGGTCAGCCATATCGCTTGTGGAAGTGACAATTGCCAGACGAGGAGAATTGCTGGAATTCTTCAGGGCCCTGTAATATGATTGGCAGAGTCCGACCCGCAAACACTTTATTGCATGAGATGAGATGAGATGAGGTTCTGCATTTTCCGAAATTGGACCCTTTTTGCTTTTCTCCCTCTCGCGCCATCTTGAGAACCACGGGCGCTACAACCCCTCCCAACTGCTTTCATGCTGTGAGATGTGCGACGCGGCCCAAAATCCTTCAATCAAGCCAAAATTAACGGAAAAACTTCCGCTCACTGCCGACACCTTTCTCTGCTTCTCTCCACTCTACCGGTATTTGCCCTGGCTCAGGTACGTATTGGTGCCTTCTTTTTCTTTTCCTATTTTCTTTTCTATGCCTTTGCACACACACACCCTCATTTACGAGATTACAGTGTGGTCTTGATCTACAGAGCATGACAGCCTCCCGCAGAGAATGAAACGATGGTTCTAGTTGGGGGCGGATTTGTCCTTCCTCTTGGAGTACGGATCTTTGGGGTGAATCGCGAAATACCGGTACATATGTGGAGAAGGTGGGTATTAAAAGTGACGATACCTTTGCTAAATTCTCACCTTTTGATGGCGGTGAATGCCTGGGGGGAGGACGAGCGAGGAGCCCTGGTTCCTTTTCTTTCTTTCTGAAACGGGGTGCTGGGAGAGGGACCCAAAGAGGATATAGAGTGCACTTGGCGTGCCAGTCTACTCGAGTAGATTAAGTAACTAATATGGGGGTGAATCAGTTAGCCGCTAATTTACTTATCCCAGTTTTGGACTTCATCCCCTTTACGGGATGGGTACTGTCTGCATACTCGAGTATGGTACTCAAGTATCCAGGAAGAGAAAGGGATACTGGCGGGGTGTTTCTCAGCTGGGTATCAGTGACAGGAATACGGAAAGGTTCGAATCGTTGGTTGAGATCCCACGATGGCTCCCATCTCATTACAGGTGTTTAACATGTTTGCAAGTTGGACCACGGGCTTATACAGTACCCTGCATAGCTCAAATATCAAAACTGGTTCAGGGCCACGGCGAAGGCGTATGATATTGCACGTATGATACTTACTGAAATCGGAGGATTGCACTTGTTCGGGCTTCGGGTGAAGGTAAAAAGTGCAATAAAACGCGTAAAGTAGTCGAGTGCCACCAGCCAATGACCCCAAGTGTAACCTTTATGACGGGGAAGGTCCCTGAACCACTACTCGAGTAATGCTGTCAGGTATGGCACCTAACTGTTTGACTCGTGGAAGAAGGAGAACGCTGGTTGATCATGATGAGAGGCAGGAGGCCAACTGAACAGCGGATGTTACTCTACTGTGCCTACGGCGTACTCGGTAGGATTATTGTACCCTGGAATGCTCTTGCTGCCTCCCTTAGACTTCCCCCTTCCCTCGGTATGATAGTCCATCTCCCTCCATTCCATCTTCTCAGGCTCTCTTGACCACTCAACTTGTGCTTCATTGTACCTGAGCGCATTGCCTTACACCCCTACGCGTATTCTAACCACTTGGTTGGTTGGTTGTTAATCTTTCTTTACTCCTCGTTCCCAAGCCCTAGTCGGTTCACTCTTAACGCTCGTGGTATAATAGTCTACTCCATCATTGAAGGAGTTGCACCCTGTACCGTACTAGTACTGTATGTACCCTTAACAGTTGCCGTGGCGAACCTCCTAACGTGGAAGCAGCGCACGAGTGCTGTGCTGGTGCAATACTTCTCCTTCAACCTCCCTTCTCCCTTCTTTACACCCCTCCTTCAGCAAACTACCACCCCTCGTTATTTCTCCCTTTCTCCCTTTCTTCTTTTCTCTTTCTCTTTGCCCTAGCAGTCCTCCGCAGTCCTTCCGACCACGGCGCAGGCACCGTTAGATACGCTCTTTTGATCCGACTATCGCGTCTTTCGATGCTTCCGCTATCTGTACTGCTCTGTTCTCACGTTCATTTGCAACTTCAACACCCGTTGTAGCTCCGTACTGCTAACTCTCAGCTGGAGTTTGAAGCCTCACCTCGCAGCAAACTGCGCCGAGACTCTCCCCTCTTCTCTTCACGCTATTCTGCGATGCAGTCGCTCTGTTAATACCTCCTGTTTTGTAAACTTCACGATCTGGCAAAGATCGTACACGCTCGTTAAACCTTGAACAAAGCCAAAATACCCACTGTCAAAAAACAACTTTCGACTTTCATTCTTTTCAGACTTGTCTCTTTTCAATTCTATTTTACCGTCGTTGGGACTCAATTCTTTTCTTGTACATTTTCTAATTTTTCTTTCCTTGGCTCATATCCCCCCTCGCTTCCCTTTTTGTGGATTCGGTCCTCCCTCACAAGCTGCGACAAACCCATTTTTGAATCTCGTTCCTTGCAGCAACGATTATACACCGCCGAAATGCAGCCTCTCCAGGGCCGTCCTTCTTTACGCAGGGGGGCTCCATCCCCAACCCTCCTAACCGACCACGCCGCTGGCGAGTATACACCACAAGTTTCCCCTCTGGATGATCTAATTAATCGAGGACGAATGCTGCAAAAGCAGATGGGGTCCGAGAGGGCCGGATCAGCTGGGCTAAGCCCACTAACCGTTCACCGCTCTCTGAGGCGGGCAGGAAGCAACCCGGGGACACTGGGGACATTGGGAACTCTAGCGAGGTCTCGTTCGGTGGGGAAGACCCCAGAGGTGGAGAGGGGGGGATGGTGGGGGAATGCCGCCCTGCCTGCCCCTGGTGCTGCTGCTACTACTCCGACTCTAGGGGTCATGGGTGATCGTCAGCTCGCTACGCCAGCTCTTGAAGACAGACCTACGTCTTCTCACCCTCGATTCAGCATGATTTCTGATGCAGCTTCGGATGATGGGAAGTCGGATAGGGATAGCATTATGTCAGGGGCGACAAGCGTTAGGGATAGCAATTTCACATTGATCAGCGGGTTCTTGAATCCCGTTCGTAATCCGCCAAATCTACAACAGATACAGGGACGCCACGAGGTTAAGGAGCAGGATGTGGAGAGGAGTTCTTTAAAGCCGGTGATAGTGGGGCATATTAAGGATGAGAGGCAGCGGAGGGAAGCGGATCGGATGGGACCTGGACCTGGAAGTGTTGGTGCTCGTGGTGGTCTACATGTGGATAATCAGCCTACGGGAGCAACCGCACAACGCCGTGCTCCGGAGGATAGGCAACTTGGGCCACCGAGACCTGAGGGAAGACAGCGAAATCCAGAGGAAAGACAGCGCAATCCAGAGGAAAGACAACGCAATCCAGAGGAAAGGCAACGCAGACCACCGGGCCCACCAGGGCCGGGCGGCAGGCAGAGGGGTCCTGACGGAAGGCAGCATAGCCCGGGCCAGAGGCAACGTGGGCCCGACGGTAGACAGCGTGGCCCGGATGAGAGACAGCGAGGGAGGGGTCAAGATCAACGTGATATGGCTGGTCAGGACAATGCGTCCGCATATGCTAGGTCTAGATCGCAACCCCCACCCCGTAATCGCCGCCCTCCTGGCAGACAACCTTTGGAAGCAGAGCAACAGTTTCCGATGAGAAAAGATTCAAAGGATTTGACAGTTGTGATTCCACCTGGTCCGTCTGGCCCACCCACGCAGCTAGTTCAGCCTAGCCAATCGGCCCGGGCATACATACCTTACAGACAGGACTCTAAATCTTCGCCTTTAGGCTATAGCGCCCCTTCCAGACAAGGTTCTGCGGAATCCGGGAAGTTCCCACCTCCTATTAGACAAGCTTCTGGCGAGAGGTTGTATCCGCATAGAAATGACTCTAGAGGCTCTGATCGCAGGTTTTATCCTCGTAGTCCTCGTAGAGAAGACTCGAATGATTCTGTGACTAAGTATCTACCATACCGGCAAGGCTCTGGTGATGCTGAATTTCAGCGGCCATCGAGGACAGATTCCTTGGAATCAGTGCACAGATCTTACTCGCCCCAACTTGCTCCAAGGACAGCGTCACCCGCCCAGGCACCATTGAGTATTTTCCCCATGATTTCTGATTTCCGAGCAAGCTCCCCCGACTCAATTGGTGCAGAATCCTCTCTTACTTTCGGCCCTCCTTCTGCACCTTTGACTCGCGACCCTTTGATTCCCTACGGTGGAACGGATGGCCATGAAATGACACGTTCCGCGAGCCAGTCTTCCTTTAGGTCTGATGCGCCCTCTGTTTATTCAGTTGGGGGCACCCTACTTCAGAAACCCGCGTTTAATTTTTCTCGGCCTCTCAGCAGCCGTCCTTCTCTTGATTCTGAGCAACCTTCACCATTTCTGGATATTCCACAACGCCTGTCTCCTGAACAATCTCCAATGTTTCCAGGCGAGCAATCCTTGCCAACACCTGTCAGTATCTCTGGGGATCCCACTGAAGACGCCAAGGGTCCGGTTCCTACTTACATTTATTCCAAGTTTGCATTACCTCGTGGTCGAGAGCCTGAACGCAACTCCGTTATCTTCCAAGACGCCGGCGGATATCCTGGCCAAAGTGTCTATCAACAAACACACTCACCCCGCACTGCCGCGAGTTCGACAACTACCGTTGATAGGCCTCCTTCTCCATCTTCACCACCTCGGACTTTCCTCCAACCAGCACCGCCTCCTCGGGACCCGGGGCGTTCCCCGCGAACGGGTCCCACACCTTCCCTGTCTCCTCACATCGGGTTTCTTACGCCGACGGTGGAGACTAGAGGACGTTCTGCTGGTGCTACTTCTCCTTGCTCGCCCCGTACTCCCGGTTCTCGCTCCAACAGCTCACAACCTCCATCTGCTACTATGTTGCCTGATGAACATGTACAACTTGGCATCGACCTTCACGAATCCGGCTCTCTCCAAGAGTCCACGTATCATCTACGTCTTGCTGCAAACGCTGGGCACCCAACTGGTATGCTCCTCTTTGCGCTTGCATGTCGCCATGGATGGGGTATGAAAGCGAACCAAAAAGAAGGTGTTATGTGGTTGAAGAAGGTTACAGAGTTAGCGAGTTCTGAGGTTGCAGATGACGAGCAGGCTGGCGGGAGTGTCGACTACATTGAGAAAAAGGGAAGAAGAGCTCAGTTCGCATTGAGCATTTACGAGTTGGGAGTTAGTCATATGAATGGATGGGGGACTGAGAAGGACCAGGGCTTGGCCTTGAGATGCTTCGAGATTGCAGGCAGTATGTTCACCCTTCTCAGGCCATCATATTCAACCATTAGCTGACTAAAATAGAATGGGGAGACCCAGACGCGCTTTCTGAAGCAGGTTTCTGCTACGCCAATAGTGTAGGCTGTAAGAAAGACCTCAAGAAGTCCGCCAAATTCTACCGTATGGCTGAGGCTAAGGGTGTCAATATGGTCGGTAATAGTTGGATTTGGAAGGACAAGTACCTTGATGAAGAGGAGAAGGCCGCAAAGAAGAACCGCGGTAGCGGCAAGAAGAAGTGATTGTCCTCCTATCCTCCTATATCGTTCATTCCCGATAAAATGGGAAAGGTGTTTGAACACTGCAAGCTTCCCCCCCACCTTTTCCCCTTTTCCCCTACGTTCCCCCTACTCTTAGTTTCTGATTGGTCTCCCTGCATTTCTTTTGTGATACTGACGAGTTTTTTTTTGTTCGTCTGATAACATTTTCCTGACTCCTGTTATTCCTGCCTTTGCTTTACCTCTTCGCCAGTGGCCTTCATTTTTACGTACCACTAGGTACTTTTATTCTTACCGGTTTGTTTTTTTCCATAACTTGATAACCTGGGTTCTCCGATGTATTTTTACCTTTTGTTCTTTTCTTCAAGCTCTTGGCCAGATGAACATTCTTACACTTTTTCTTCTTTTTGTTATTTTACGCAGATGATGTTCATCCGCTTATTCTTTTTTCAATGGTTTTACACTCTATTGGTTTCTAGTAAATTATTTTTTCGCTCATTTTTCACCACAACCCCCCGGGATGGAAATAGTTAGTAACTTTGTTTAGCTTCATTTATTTGTTCATTTTTTTTTTGCCGGTTTTGTTGCAAGCGCATTGTGATTTTTTTTTGTAGGCGTACCTTGATAATAGACTGGCATGAGGAAGGGGTAGGAGGAGGCAATTCATGTCGAACAAATTGGTTCTTCAGAGGTTGCGTGCTTGTATAGTGAATCTACTTGTACCGTAGTTCTTGGACTGCTCGTATTGGGACGAAGCACTCTAGACCTTCCTCCCCGAGTGACTTTAAATGAAGGTGCTAAGCCGCATCTGATTAGGGTTGCCTATACCTCTTGTAAACCCTTGGCATTTTTTGACATCATTCTTTTATCACAAGAGCTTATAAGTCCTCATCTAACCTTCATTCGTCCATCCCTATCCTAATTTATCCTATCAATCATATCTACCCCTCCTCCTATATCTCCACCATCGTCGTCACCATCATTGCCTCCGTCACCTCTCCTCCCTATCGCTACCACCACTGACAACAACAAACAAAAATAAATAAGAGAGGAAAAAATGTCCGGAGAACCAACCGACTCCATTAACGAGTTCTTCTACTCCCTAAAAACCTACTCCTTTATCGTCGCCGACGCAATCGATAAGCAAGCCGACTCGCTTGCCGGCACTATCCGCGATACCCTCTCAAAATCTGAATGGATTCCCGAGTCCGCGCGCCCCACACCCAAGCATGTGCCCGTTCCCGAGAGAATGCTCAACGCGGTCGGCGCCGGGAGGGGGGGCGGATGGTGGAATCGGAATAAGTGGACTTTCGCGATGGTTGCAGTTGGTGTTGTGGCGGTTGTGGGGGCTACTGGGTATGGGTATTCGAAGAGGAAGAAGGATAAGAAGAGGAGGAGAGCTAAGAAGGCGGGGAATGGGGGGAGGAGGGAAGTTGTTGGTAATTGATTCTCTTTCTGTGTTTTTGTTTTTTTCCTTGGAATGGGATCGGGATGGCTGATTGTGGGACTATGAGGGTGATGTAGTGATTGCTGGGGGAAGTCCACATGATCCAATTTCCAGAAGTTTGGCTTTGGATTTGGAGAGGAGGGGGTTTATTGTCTATGTTGTCGTCAATAGCATCGAGGATGAACATGTTGTTGCCAATGAAGGCAGGAGCGATATTAAGCCGTTGAATATCGATATTCTTGATGTGCGTTCTCTTGATTTATTGTGATGATGCTCGGCCTGTGCTAACCAATTGAGTTGTGACAGACTGAGAACGCTCAAACGGCCGTGGAAAAATTCGCTACCTACCTATCTACTCCGGTACAAGCCTTCCCGGGAGCTCACCCTCATAATCTCAATCTCGCTGGTGTGATCCTGATCCCAGATTTGACCTACCCAACTGGCCCAGTAGAAACCACCCCAATAGACCTCTGGGCCAATACTTTAAACATCAAAATCCTCTCAACAGTGGTTACGGCAAAATCATTTCTTAGGGTTCTCTGCGACTTTCACTCCCGCCTTCTCTTGCTAACTCCAAACGTCATATCCCCCCTCTCACCGCCTTTCCACGCTCCCGAGACGGTAGCTGTAACGGCTCTCGGTGGCCTCGTGACCTCCCTCCGTCGCGAACTGGCGCCACTAGGCGTCGACGTCTGCCACTTCAAACTCGGAACCTTCGATTGCAGCGCAATGATGGCCCGCCAGCAACAAGACCGCATCAACGCCACCAGAGCAGAAATCCTATCCTGGGCCGCCCCCGCTCGCGTCGCTTATGCAAGGAATTACATTGCGCTGTCCCAAAAGAGCGGGAATAGCGGACCCGCCGGGATCAAGGGGTCTAGTTTGAGGGAGTTGCATCTCGCGGTGTTTGATGCGCTTACAGATGAGAAGCCGAGGCGTGTTTGGAGGGTTGGATGCGGGAGCATGATTTATGAGGTGCTTGGCAAGGCTATGCCGGATGGGCTGGTTTCTTGGATGCTTGGTTCAACGAGAAAGAACGGGAATGGGGGAAGAAAGGAGGAGGGGATGATTATGGGTCTCGGTGGGGTTGGAAGTGCTAGTGGGAGTGCGGGAACTAGTGAGGGAAGCGTGGAGTGGGAGAAAGTTTGATGATGGAGTGGATTCGTGGGATGGGCTAAGTGAGTGTGCGTGGAAGTGCTCGGGTATGGATATGTTCCGTCGAACCAATTCTCTACTTAATCTTTGATGTGGGGGACCTCCCATGTTGATGTGCGCCTTTTTTTCTTCTCTTCTCTTGTTTTTTTATTTTTAGGATAGTCTACCTAATTAGTTACGGTGGCCTGAAAAGTTGCCATATGAGCTTTTGAGACTGATTCCGTCCGGGTATTGCGGTTTTTGATTTTCCTGTTTATATATTTGAAGCTCAAGTGTTTATCATTTTAACCAGTGGTGTAGCAATAAAATGATTATTAAAAATAGATGCCGCCGTGGGAATGTGAAACTAGTTCTACTGAGCTTCAAAATGGATTGTTGGGATAAACCACAAACCGTGTTGCGTAGACCTAGCCACGAAGCCCTCCACAACATCTCACTCGAGGGCACATCGGAGCACTCAATTCTATTTCCACCCACCCTCCAGGCAAACAGGCGGGCTTAAAGAGGAAAAAAAAAAAGAAGGGTGTTACCCCATACTATTACGCCCCCTCCACCGAGGACCGTCTTCTTTTCCTCACTCCTGCCTCCTCTCCTTTCTCCAATCTTCCTTCCCCTCCCTTCCATCTTCCTCATCATTAATCACGACTCATCGCCTCCTATCCACAACTTACTCCTAAAAATAATAATACTCGGTTACCTATTCCGCTATGTTTAACATGGGCGTTATGGAATTCTTTACTGCAGGGGTTAATCCCCCGCCGTCTACCCCCCTCCTCCAATCCCCGGTCATTGAACCGCAACGCACTATTACTCCAACCATTTCGGTCTTGGACATTGACGACAATAGTGGCAAAGTCCACCACCACCACTTCGGGATTGCCTCTAAAGATAAAGTCGCCATTGTCACTTATGTTGGTAAGAAGCGGGGCGAATTTCCTCCAGCCCGTGAGATTAGCACTTCTTGGTCTGTCCCACGCAAGGCTGTTGCTGCGTATGCTGTATGTAACTCATAGAGCTCCCTCCTCCGATATTTGTTGCGCTGCTGATTCCAGTCTTGGTGGTAAGGATCTCGTCAATACTGCGATCCAACTCGGCCTTCCTAAGAATTCCAAGTTTACCATCCTTCTTTCCAACGGTTTACAGGTCCACCCTTCGTTCTGGGCCCCCCACGTTGATACCGAGGACGTCATCTACATCCGCTTCTCCCCTGAGCGTCCGGCCTTTTTGATGCTGCCACCGGCTTACACTCCCATCCCTCAACATTCCATCAAAGTCGCGATCGATGGCCTCTGGGCTGATAATTCCGAAGCCAACCCGCAGCGTCTCCTCGTCGTGTGCAAATCCGGCACTCATCTCACTGGTGGGGATATCCACTCCAGGGTTCTCGACGCGGCGAATAGAATTATGACCCAGTGCAGGTATGCTATCGAACCCAAGGGCAAGGCTCTGGCTGGGTTTGAGATGTCTGTTCCCGAGGTTGGGACCATTGATGAGAGGATGGATCTGGACGTGGGTAAGATGGTGGAGGAAGAGGTTGAAATGCAATGCATCGCTATTTGGAACTAGAATTTGGTGGTTTGCTAGCAATTCTCTAGGCTTCTATTTGGCGATTATCAGTGGCTTCTGGGTGGCATTTATGGTCACTGTTGGAAGCTCGTTTTATTCATGGCTTTTTTTTCATACCCGTCTTTTGTACTTTCTCTTGTCGCCTTTCAAAGGCATCTTGCTGCTTTGCTTTGTGGAGGGGGGAGGATGCTCGGAAGGCAGAGTTCGGATCTCGGATCTCTTCGGGTGTTAGCTACCGTAAGCTTGTTGTAGGCGGATTGCTGCTTTTTTTCCAATGATATCCCTTTTTCTGAAGTATTCGGTATCGGTGTGTCGTGATGTGTTGTGACTTGTGAGTTGGTGGAAATCAAGTGCTGGTGTTCACCCCGTGGGGTACAGTACTACTAGATTGTTAGGGAAATTGGGGAAATTGGGTAGGTGTATTACTTGGTAGGCACTTGATGTGTACATCAGGGTGATGATATGATGCGGGTGCCTTATCGCAACGCATGCTTGCTGAGAAATTATATACCTAGCTCCTAGCCCACTACATCCACCTTTCCGCTCTCCAAAAGTGCATCAAACTCACTCATACACCCTTAAAAACCCACCGCCAAACCTCCCCACCATCCCACTCCTCCCTCGCCCAGCGCACCCCGGCAGCCTCCAACCCCTTCCTAACCCCCCCCAACCCCCCCCACCCACAAACGAAACCCCCCCCCCCCCCACCCACCCACCCCAATAGCCAAAACCCCCCCAACCCGACTTCCACCGCCACCAGAACCAGCGGAAACCTCTTCCCCTCCTTCCCACCACTCCCACCCCGCGCGCAACGCGCCGAGGCAATACACAGAGCCTTGATGGTAAGAATGAGCGGGCGCACAAGGTCCTGCCTGTAGAATGTGTCTGCCGTCACAATCACTTCCACTTCCTCTTCCTCTTCCACTTCCTCTTCCTCACCGCCAAAATCCCAGAGGGATGACGGGGACGGCAGCGACGACGCGGTCCAATCCAGCGCGCGAACGGAGATGGGAGAAGCACCCGCGACGCCGGCCAACAAGTCCGCATTCCGGGAAACGTTCTCGCCGAGGATCGTGCCGGCGATTTGCGCCAGGTCCGTCGCGCAGACGCGGAAGCCGAGGTAGGATAGTATGTGCGAGGTTAGGCCCGTGCCGGCGCCTAGGTCGATTGCACGACCGCGACCGCGGCTGCGGGGGCGGGGGCGGTGGCTACTGGTATTATTATTATGTTGGTTGTGGTTGTGGCGGGGGAATAGGGCGAGGAGGTGGTAGGCTAGGAGTTGCGAGGAGAGCCAGAGGGTTGTTCCCGTTGAGGCGGGGGTGGTGGGGGATTGGGATTGGGATTGGGATTGGGTTAGGGTCAGGATGTGTGGTGTGTTTGGGATTGGGTAGTGGAGGGTGTCGAGGTGTTTTGTTTTGTGGGCGGGGAGGGGGGTGGTGGTGGTGGTGGTGGTGGTGGTGGACATTCGGTGGTGTGCGGTGTGCTGGGTTTATGGTTATGGAATTGTAGTATGTAGGCTCGTGGGATGGTGAACTTGAGGCGTGTTACTGTATGAAGTTGGAATAATTTCTATTATCCACCTCGAAGAGTCGCTGGAATTATTGTAAGTGTGCTGTACGAGACCGGTACTGTACTACCAGCCCCTCTCCGCTCCGCTTCGCCATACCGTTTCAGTACCCCCATCTCTACTCGGCTTACCCCGCAACCGGCGTATAGTACATACGCAAAATCTAGTATGATACCCATACCAGATAACAAGGGACTTTTTGGTAAATATTTACTTGTAGCCTGGAACGCGCGTGACATTTAGCTACGGTAGTCGGTCAGTCTGCCGAGCTACGGAAGCGGAAAAATGATCACACCGCTGTGCAAGAGGGAAGAATTTATAGTATGATGCTCTATTGGTAGGGTCGGGTTAGGTTATGTTGGAGCAAAAAGCCAAGTATGGAGACTCCGGCTTTCTGTTTTTTCGTGGCGGTGGTGGATAGTACAGTACCGTACTTGGGGAATTGAAAACATGGTATGGGATCTGGATACTGCAGAGTATTCCGCGAGAGTATGCGAATAATATGATAATTTAAGTATTCCACCGCTGGGTACCGTAGTCGCTTTGTCGGAAGGGCGGGGAAGTTACAGTAGGTGTGGGAGTCTCTGTGGATGTGGTGTATGATGGTGCTGTATGCTTCTATGACTGATGCGCTATGGTAGGTTGTCTTACTCCTGTCTGTTATGCCCTCCTTTGTTCCCCTGTTCTTTTAATTGATGTCATGGCTTCTCACTCGTGGCATCGGCCCCCCACTGCCCCACGTATTCCGCCAGGTTAGCTAGCCTAGGATTGTGTTTTGGCGGCCGGAGCTGTGCTCTGGAGAGGGGATGTGGAGGATTGGAATGAGTTTCCGACTTGAGGGATGTGGTGGGATGGGATGGGATGGGAGTGTGGAATGGAAAGGGCCAGGGGGGTCATGGGAAGGAGTAGGTTCGTGCTGACTGGTATTGGTATAATATCACCGCTGATGGAGTCATAGTGAGATGGCATGATTATTGTAGAGGGGGGAGTAACTCCTCCAGTTTGCTATTCTATATAAAATAGCCTTGGAGTTCCAGCGTAGTTTTTGGTCTACAATCTGCTCCTCTACTACGGGAGTCCCAACAGCGCTAGCAGGAATTGAGGGGGTGAGGAAAGTATTATAGGTCGTTTTGAGAAGCCTTTAACTTAACGTGGCTCATGTGGCAAATTGCAAGGGTAGACTGATATATCGCCAAAGTGTGATACTGTTGTTCTACCTTTCGCCAAAGCCTTTTTTTTTTTTTTTTTTTCCGTGGGAGTTACTGGTCTTGTTGTGGGATGCTTCTTGTTATGGGAGTCCTTGCTTTTGGTATACTGGACTTGCTACTGGTTAATTTCGCACGTACTACTGATACTCTCCGTGCCTTCTTCATTCCCCCCTCCTTCTTTCTTACTTTCTTGCTAATGAGAAGTTCGTTGTCGCGGCAGAGGCCTTCCTTCCGGTTGATAATGCATCGTTTGTCTGATAATGGTATCTTAGGTAAAGTTGTTCATTTGGTGGATGCTTCTTCCTCGTCTTCACTTGCCAGTGTCGAATGATAAAACTATTCTGCCTCCTGCTCAGTTTTCGTTAAGGTTGCTAACTGCTCGGTCACTCACTCACTCACCCCATACTTCCGATACAACGACTCTCTACGAAAATCCATGGCCCAGTATATACCTGTCCATCCCATCTCCCTTACCAGGACTTATCAATCTAGTACTTTTCGAAACTCCTCATGGGCGGATATAATAATATAATCTAGTATTATATCGCATGTTTGGTTCCTTTAAAACTTAAAAAAACCGATAATATGGGGAAAATTAGAGATCCTTACCGGTATGATACCGCAAGTCTCCTGCTAACTTAGTTGGGGGGGGGGGGGGGGGGAACTGGAAGAAGTTTTTA
>Ga0307510_10004401_pt1 | contig 16575 bp, 8 predicted proteins | sample 12_EM_MG_FD_207224 | JGI IMG/M metagenome (GOLD analysis project Ga0307510, IMG submission 207224) | Populus trichocarpa ectomycorrhiza microbial communities from riparian zone in the Pacific Northwest, United States - 12_EM | ecosystem: Host-associated > Plants > Roots > Unclassified | place...
TCTTCTTTAATTCTGATCAGAAGGTCTTCAGTCTATCATCTCCATGTCTGATATTAACGCATACTGGTATTACGGAAGCGTTCACGAATGGAACCACTGGCACAGGACAAACGCCTTTCGCATGCCCCCCTCTGCGTGACGACACCCGCATGATATCAGCATACCCCACTGGTGACTCACTACAGGTCCAGCACCATTCCTTTACCTCCAAGGGCTCTTGTAGTACTGTGTACTTTGTGTATATCTCCCCATTCAAGTTCTATGAGAATTCAGGTAACGTTTCGGAGCGGTGCGGTACTGTTGCGGTGTCTTGGCCACTTCTAGACAGCTAAATGTACGCCACCTTGTGTCCCTTTGGACCTTCCGCCTACTAGGCCGGCGATCAATATGTAGCCAACTGGTTCTCGATGAGTTTCGCCTGCAAAAATCTGTCTCCGCCGCTACCGGGACATTCGCCAAGATGGGCAGCACGGGCACGTGCACTCCGGAAGGCTGTGCCATGCGCAGTGGGCGTGTTGGGGCGAAAGTGTGGTTTGTGCATGAGTTCTGGAGATCGTTCAACGGGGGAAGTGGGGGTGTGTTAACGGCGGATGTGCTAGAGGTGGAGGGTGTCCCAAGACATCACAGGGGTAGGAAAGCCAAGGTGGGGGATAGATAACGCGGTGGAAAGTTTCTCCGATCACGAAACCCGCAGAGCCCAACTTAAGTATTGGTGTTTGGGCGATGTTGACTGGTCACCTGCCGGTTACATGCTGCGAGTGCATGTCGTTGGCACGGGGCGAGAAATCAGACTAAAACGGGACACCAGAGAGACTTGCACCGCTGTGACAAATCAGACATCCACTGGAAGCCAATACTAACTGTTTAGCTGAGCGAAAGTTTTTGCTACCAGTCACGTACTTTAGCGAGCGCAATTGATCCCATTGATCTGACGTGGGTGCGCCCATCCGGGTGCGTCATAATCCGGAACTGCGGGGCAAGGTAGCAATCTCCAGTCGAAGACGCTCCGAGTCCGAGTCGTGGCTACGCCTGTGATCGACAGCATATCACGATAACGATATCACTTGGATAGTGTGTGAATCCTTTGTCTCCTGAGAGCATTCCTGATAAGGATTAGCCATTGTCGAGCGAGTAGAGTGGCAGTATTGTTTCCCTATATCAGAAACAAATCCCCAGTGAGTAGGACTGGCTCACGGAACTGTCCGGTGGAACTGTACTATTGTCCGTCGGAAATTTGCTCCGAGTGACTCGGCGTTTAAATGGGGGTCGCCCGAGTTCATATTGTATGGTCGGGCACTTCTTCTGTTCTTCAGCCTATTCTACTACTTGGGGTTGCAACATGGGCGTATGTATACATATATATATGTAATTATGTATGTGTCGACTCGGATACTGGTCATACCAGAGCGCTCAGCACATGCACAAGATATGGCGAACATCCTTCCGTTACCCCACTTGACAAATACCTGCGGACCCTTTGATGTTCCTTTCGCTACTTTATCAGGGGTCACCAACCTCCGCGGACTTTCTTGCACCGTGATCACACCCCATGGAGAAGAAGGGAAAACTAACTTGAATGTGGGTATGGACAGCAGTTTGGAGGATTGCGCCAGAACGTTGACCCGTTGAGTTCGACCTGGGATTAGGGGGTAATAGGGTTCTGGCACTTGACAATCGGTCACATATCAAGGATGCATAGGATGTTCAAAGCGCGTAGTGGCGTTTGCGGTGTCATCCCAATTGACCTGCTGATGATGGAAGGTATTTTCCGAGTTTGGTCATACAGTGTCCACAGGGGTCGAATTGAGTTGACGGCGGTAACGCCTCGAAGTGGTCGACGCGGGGTATATAAGAGTGTCCTAACTTTACATAGTAAGTTAATCATCGATTAGGCACACACGCGGGTACACGAGGATGAACCCGCGTATTGCGTGGTATGCTGTATGCTCCACCAATGACCGTCAACATCTGTGACAATATATCATGAATCCGAGAACCCTTTCACTTCGCGTTGGCAGTGCGGCTGTTATTTAGTTGGGGTGGCATGACTAGTTACTATAACACCTACCCACTCCCACCCCCCTAAATCTGCAGAACTAACGCAAATTTATGCGCATTTTCGACAACTGGTTACCCCAGAAACTTGTGGAGCATGGCGACCGGTTGGTAGAAGCGGCTCTCGACTTGCTCTCGACTTACGAACTCCAATTGAGTGTATCACGGCGTGATCAAGCCCATGCCTGGCTCGATTAGTGAGTACTCCCAATACCAGCACCGTAACGTACAGAAAGACGTCAGTTCTCCAGCGCAGAGGATCACAGACAACTACTGAATGAAAGACACCTGCTGGCGCGAATCAAACCAGCAAGGCTCTATGCAAGGAGGGCCAGTGAAGCGCTGCGAGTCATCCAGGTTAGTTGAATGGGACGACTTCAACTTCAGCGTCTGATATGACCTTTCAGGCCATGGTAGTACCCCAAGCTGTGACCTTCAGCAGACCAACTCGTTGTTGATACCTATCGGACACAGTTGATACTTCACCTATGGTGCAATAAAGTTCTCTTCCAGAATGGCGCGTTGTACTTGTCTCTCAGCTACATAGAAGATCACCAGCCTTTGTATAGAATAGATCCCTCGAAAAGCCTTGAATGTTCATGCCCGCTGCTGCGTTTTTTCCAGTGCAATCTGCGACCGAGATAAAGGTCCAAATAAGGTATCTAGAAGGTGGGCCCAACATGAGGATTACAATGTGGTAATGAAGTGAGCGGCCACTGAGCGCCCGTGATTCTCAATCTCGCCTGCAGCAAGTAGACAAGGATAGGGTAGCAACCCTTGAGGTGGTGTGATAATCACCCACCTGGGAACCTACAGGAGACTCATTCACTCATTCACGGAGTTGGCCGTTTGATTTCCCGGAAACCCGAGAATTCCCCAAATGGGTTACGCCGATCGGACCGCCTGTGTCACACGGCTGCCAAGCTGTCAGTGGCGTGCTGTTGTCTGCTCCTGCTCCTCGGAGCCTCCACTCGCTTTGAGTCCCACTTGGAGCCCTGCAGGATGTACTATTAGGAAGTAAACCACTGAGTTTGTGGCTTCGCCCCTCCAAAAAAAAAAAGATTTGCGATGCCGCTGGTTTACAGACTAAAACCAGAACCGTTACGTGTCGAGGTCCCGGCGCTCGGGGATGTCCTTGGAAGCTCCACGCACAGTGTGCGTGTGCTGGAGTGACCTAATATCATGACCAATACAGTACATGAGTTCTGGAAATCACGTTGACGACTTAGACCCGAGATCCTCCTCAATACATCGTGTGGGTTGAAAGGTTACCATGGCTGCATGACGGTAAAGGAACGCTACCCTGGCCGCCAGCCTGTCATGCCACGTAGATATTAGGGTTCTAGACAAGTGGTTCAGTGTTGAGCACTTGCCTCCGAGTCCACAGAAACCAAACGAGTAGCCAATATGAGAGTCTAACCTGCTACACTGTTTTGGTCGACTTGACTCAACTCTTGAATTGAACTAGTCTGCGATGTCCATCTTCAAACAGAGACACTCGCGCTTGTTCCAATATCCCGTACGTATCGCACCGGATCGAATGCGTAGTTTTGGGTGGCCTGGTGGACAAAAGTAGCGGTAGTGACAAGTGGGTCGCAAAGCAGATCGAGTAGTCTGTGTGCATCAAGCAGTTGATTCACCCGGCCGTCTTGACGTTGCGACGCATGTAAACCAAGGCATATCACAAAGAGCGCGCTCCCCTAGAGCATGAGCGCGCAATTTAGGACAGAGACCTTGGACAGACATACCCGCGGCAATAACGACAAGCGTTCGATGTTGGCAACTTTGGGGACAGCGGCTGACCCAACTTGAAACCTCAGACAAACAACTCCGGAAAAGATCGCGCACAGCCCGCGCCTGTCCTTGCCGAAGTCGAATTCCAGCGTATCATATCGACTTAGCCCATGTATTCGGAACTTGTAGTGACGCATCCACTTTCGGAGAGTCGGCCGGAGCGGTATATATTCCTTTCACGCTCGATAAACCACTTCTCTGTGTCGCAAACCAACGATGGTTGTAAGCCGAGCACGATGTCGGAGATTGGTTCGGATGGTGGGGCAATCTCCACCACAATGTCTTCTGCAGAGCGAGCCAAAAGGCCCAAAACGTGGAGACTGTAGTCACAGTAGCGGATGGCCCGGGGAGCGGATCGACAAGATTTACCCGGACACATTCCACATACCCAAACGGTAGATTTTGCATAACTTTGACATGCAAATATGTCGTGTCTGCATAAAACAGAAGAAGAAGCTTGAAGAGGAAGAAAGAGGGGTTACTGCATCATGACCCATGGTGCCACGGTTCCTTCCGATCCCTACGGAGCCTCGGGCCGGTCGGGGTGGCATCCAAAAAAAAAAAAGATGGCACGTTCAATTGACCTGTTGGCTTGACGTATGTATCCACCATGATGTGGGTACTCGCCACAGGTTGTACTTCTACAACCCGAGTCATAAGGGTCACGAAGACTCAATCGTCAACGTTGGCACAACGCGACCATGCTATGCCGAACGATCTGGATACAACACCCAATTGGCTGGGTACACCCGTTACCGCCCCGAGGTCGGATCACTACTTAGAAGTCGATATTGGCCGCAAATACATCTCGTAACACTTATACTCAGCCAGAACAGCCTGAAAAGGTGCCAAGATCCGAGGGCTCGTATCGATGACAGACAGGTTCTTCCATTTGGATGGGTCGTACCAATCATGACCGCGAAGCGAGGCCTTGATGTGAACAAGTGGGGAGGTTTTGGAAAATTTGATGGCGCTCGAGTATACCGTCCTTGCGGAGTCCTCCCTACCCTTAATTCCGCCTCTCCACATTCTAGGCCCTTCCTTCTTGATAGTAGTCCTCCTCAAGGCCCCGATTTTTGCGTGGGTAATAGCCATCAGAAGACGTCACTGGTCTGTCCTTGTAACTTCAATTGCTACTCTCCTTTGGTAGCGTTGTTTTCTTCCTCTCTTCTACATTGGCTTACGCTGGGGTGTAGGATTTTCCGTGCCCCTGTTTTCCAGGGTAACGGCGTTCGCTTGGAAGCCGTAATTGTCCCGCGATGGGATCCTAATATGTGCCTGTCACCTCCCTTGGTCCACATTTGCCTTGAGTGGCTAGTGTCCAACTCGCCGTTCTCCGGTGCCGCAAGACCTGGCCTCGCTGGCTAGGCTCCAATGCTTCGGAAAGAAAGTCCAAGCCGCCAGCGTCAATCAGTCCCATGGAACAAGAACGACCAAAGATGTCCCATGGTTATCACGGCAGTCCGCTCTCCGTAAATTGATAAATAATGCGACTTGTCTTGAGAGAAGTGACGCCCACCGGCCATGACACATCTTCATTACGTCAGCACCACATTCACATCGGATCAATCAGGGCCTCTTCCAGTCCTCTTCCTCACTACAGTAATACTGACGTTTTAACGAGACAAGATTGCGAGACTGTGATCCTTAATACCATGTCATGCGTCGCTGGGTTGAGTGCCGTAACTCTACCTGTGTACGCGTTTGGCATCACTCCACCAGTCCCAAATTTATGTCGTGTCCGTTTTATATGAGGGTTGGGACCTGAGATTCTCATAGTAGTGACACCGAGACCGCACCACGACATGGATATGTCCACGGTTAATGCTGAGCAAGCGATCTGCTGACATTCGCACCTCCGTACCCGGCTGTCTCCCAGGCTCTCTGTCACATGCTACTCTTCATGCAACGTCTTCCGCCAAATGAGAGGCCCACTGCACCGTGCACCTGTGTCTGAAAAGACTTCTCCGTTAAAGAGCTCCCATTCACACCTCAACAGCCCCACGGTCTTCGAAGAGTCCCTCAGCTCGCACTTGGCTTCCTTTTTCACATGCCTACAAGTAAAGATAGTACAGACGGACGTATTAGCACAACAAATAATGATTCACAGGCAAATACCGCATGGTTCAGGGATGTACCAAGGACAGTATGTAAACTCGACGACATATACTTATGCATCTGGTATGGCAGTCTTCTTAGAAATAATGTACCGTGCAGTGCGAACTACCTGACAGGCATATCGAAGAGTAGTGATGAGACTGGGATCCCGTTTGGGCGCAATGGGGGAGCGTAGCTTGAACCCACTTAAAGAATTGCGGATGCGAGAAAACCTCGAAATGACGTCCTCGATCACCGGTCGCTTTTCTGGGTCCTCATCTGTCATTGCATCAACCAGGCCTGTCATGAACTCAAAGCCCTTGCACACCTGAAAGACCGTGTAAACCACTTGACTAACCAATACATCGGTGCTCACCTTCAGGAATCGCTCACGAATGACGTTCCCAAAGTCATATATATCCGTACGAAACGGATTACACAGCCTCTCAAGCTGTTGCTCGGGTGCAGAATTGTCACCAACAGGAAGCGGTTCGTCTAATGCATTTCGGGAGTTGTATCGGCGGGATGAGCCAAAGTCGACTAGATAATAGCGCGTCGGCCGCTGCGTCCGGGTGTATCTCTTAGCTCTTCCTTTGAAGTCCCTGCTTCGATTCAGTTGGACTGGGTGAAACCCTTTAGGATACATCCCGGACGGATCGAACTTGATGCTGGTCAATATCCCGTCCCTAGAAGCTCTCCTGATAAGGTTTCGCCATCGAGTAGGGTGAGGGTGCATCCCAATTGGATCGAGCATGAGGCTATTTGCCGTGCAGTCCCTGGGAGGGTTCCATGTAGGGATTGGCAAGGGTAAATCCGGGGTCACTCAAGGCTGACCCCGACCCTGACCCCGAAAAACCCCCACCCCTGCTCAGGGTAAGGGTTTTTCCAGGTTGGGGGTCAGGGTCTGCCAGGTCAGTCGGGTCAGAAAACCCCAATGGGTAGAGACAACTAGCACATACTTTGTCATCATAAAATGGTCCCAGTCCTGTGCAATCATTGTCTCTGCAAGAGTGAAGTGGTGATGAGTGAAGTGGTTTGAGGAGCAAGTCGGAGAGTAGGCAGATCCATTGTATAGCAGATGTTGTGTCTGCGCGTGAGTCCAAGAAGAAGGGGATGTAATAGAAACCAGATAAGGAACCAGGCCGTGCTCCTGAGGATCTGAGAATGTGCCGTAGAGTAGATTGGGGTACAGATGGCAAGTAGCGATCGCGCATCCACTAGCAGTTGTATTCAAGTGAAAGAGGGAAGGAGAGGAAGGGACTCAATTGCCTGGCACACTCACAAGGAGGGGAATCTTGGGCCACAGTTGCCTGCTTTTCAGCAAGGCAGGCACATGGATATTTATATGGTTTGCTGATGTGATTACAAGACAAGTACAATAGTAAGAGATCAAGGAATGTAAAAGGAAAGTAAAAAGTGTCAGTCTTGCCGGTGACAGACCCACATGGCAATGTTCAGTTTTGGGGGCATGGCAGCAGGTGTGGGGTTGAATAAGGGAATGCTAAGGTAAAGAGGAAGTGAGTGGATGTTCTGATAAGAAAAGAAGGCAATAAATATATGAAAGTGCATGGAAACCTATGGACAATGCTCCTTATCCAACAAGGCCATGGTGCTTGGGCCTATGCTGCCTACTTTGCTGTCCTCAAGGCAGCATGCGACTGTTGTGCTGGCGGCTCTGGGCAATCCAAGTGTTGTCAGTAGCAAGATTTGAGGCAAGATATGTCAGGATATGTAAATGACAAGGGAATGGGCATCAATTGCAAGGCGATGGAGGCGGGGGAAGAGGCAAAGGGACAAGGTGTGCTTGTGAAGGGAATGTTGATGTGCAGAAACTGTCACGTGGTTGAAAATGGCCAAATCCGAGGCCAGCACAAGTCCATACCTTACACTGTGGCATGCACCGTCCAATACCCAGGGTACCCCAGACTGGGGTGAGGGTTTTTGCAGGGTGGACAAACTTCCACTCTGACCCCAACCCCACTGTACCCTACCCGGCACCCCATGGGGTTTACCCTACCCCTGCCAATCCCTAGTTCCATGTAGGAGCTTTATAATAGAGACATGCGAAAACGTACCGGTGGGCAATACATTGTTCGTGCATGAATTGAAGACCCTGGGGTCAAGGATTGTCAGTCCCCCGACCCCTACGAAGAGATGATGTGCGGATCTCACGTCACAGATTTGTGTGAAGAATGCCACGAATTCACCAAATGTTTGGAAACGAGGCTGATCAAATGGGCGCAGGAGGGACATCACCATCAATTTCTGGTCATGGGCATCGGGTAGTTCAATGACTTCCAACAAAGGGACGCAATGGTTCCTGGAATTGTGCCTGAGTCGCGGGGAAGAGACTAGCTGGCTAATCACCAGTTCCCTTCCCCCTGGAACCCTTTTGAGCATGACTTGTTTCCCATCCCGCTTGCGCGTTGCATCCATCGCGGTTAGCAGCTGAGGCAAGCGTAAGAGTAGGGAACATCTAACAGACAACACTTACAAGTGTGGGTTGACCGTCCTCCATGGTGAAGAAGGGCTTTCCCGACCTTTTCCAGGAGGGCTCCCACTCAGGATGATACCTGGGACGAAGTCTGTATCCACGATTCTCAATCTCTTGGTATTGGTCCTGCCACCACAACTCATTATCAAAGAGGGTGTCAATTTCTTTTCTTGTTTGCACCTCCTCAATGGTGCTTATGCCGGACATTGAGCTTGAGAGGGCAAGTAATATGCCAGTGGATGATGGGAGTTCAAGATGGTGGTGTCAGTGCCGCAAGTAATCCACAAGGAGACTTTCCTTTTCTGGCAACCACCACCTCTGTGGCAAAAATTTCACCAAAGAACATGTTAGTTTAGAAGTAGGAAATAGTCTTAAAAACACACCCCTCCGCTTTAAAACAAGCAATAAAAACTCCCAAACCACATATAGACAGTCCAGTAACCACAGACATGTCTAAACTCCTGCCAAAAGCGGGAACAAATAGCACTCCCATGCCACGCTCAGCAGGTGGCAAAGTGCCCCAAACCCGGGCAGCTACGGCAGCACTAGTTGTAAACAGCACAGCAGAACAACCAACTGAAACGATAACCATCCCCAGTGAAGACATGTCACAGAAAAATGCATACCGCACTATAGGAGAGATGCTAGCCACTGTCATCCAAAGCGGCAAGCTGGACACACTCACCAAACAAAGTGTAGCGAAAATTATCAAAATTGCTAGGGATGAGGAAGTAAAAGAGGATGTAAGGCTGAAAAGTGGTGGAGAGCACGCAGAGGTGAGCACCATCCGCAAAATCATCAGAGAAGATCTTGGGGAAGTACACAACTCGCTTGAAAAGAAGATCCTCCAAGTATAGGAAAGCTGTAAAGCAATCCTTGAAAACACCAGTAAAGTACTGAAGGAAGTAGAGGAAGCGAAGACTGACACCAAAGAACTAACCTGTAAAGTCAACAAAGTGACGGACACCACAGACAAGCTCGCCTCTGACACCAACTTGTACAGGGACGCACTGGTATCTAAACCCGCACCATCCAATAGAGCCCACACAGATCCTAGAGTCCTGAGCGATATGGACCAAAAGGCGAAACAAATCCTCATAGATATCTACAACAAGGATGCTGACAACATCCTGACAAAGAGCCTCACAGCGATGATAGATAAAGCCAATGAGTCCATCGTGGGAGTAACAGACGTTAACAAACCAAAGGACATCAAAGTAATTGCAGCCCTCAAAATGCGCGGGCAAGCGATACTCCTCACGCTAAACAGTAAAGAGGCAGTCAGCTGGATCAGAGAAACATACAATGAAGCGACTTTCGCGAATGCCTTCTCCCCTGAGGCCCACATCAGGGAGAGAGCCTTCAACCTGATAGTACCGAGAGTACCAATCACCTTCGAGCCCAGCGATGACAAACACCTACGCAAGATCAAGGAGGCGAACAGCCTAAACTTAAGCGCAATAAGTAAAGCTAAATGGATAAAACCAATGGAGAGGAGAAGGCCAGATCAAACACACGCATATGCTATCATAACCCTTACATCCGCGGATAATGCTAACATCCTTATCAAAGACGGACTAGTTATCTGCGGTATGAAGGTCAGGCCAACAAAGCAGAAACACAAGCCCATGCAATGCATGAAATGCAGGAGATGGGGCCACTTTGTTGCCGGATGCCCATCAGAGAAGGACACCTGTGGGAACTGCAGGGATGAGCATCGCACAAGCGCATGCATAAACAGAAATAAAACCTTCTGTGTAGCCTGTGTGGATGACTCGCATGCCAGCTGGAGCAGAAACTGCCTGGAATTCCTCAGGAGATGTATAATCTACAATGAGAAAAATCCAGAGAACGCAATGCCATATTACCCCACAGCGCATGATTGGTCCCTCATGGTACGCCCAAGCAGTATCCCGATGTGGGATAGGTTCCTGGCGAAATATGCTGTCAACTCCCTACCCACTATGGGCGATAGGCAGCAGGCCCCCAGACCACGCCAGACGCATAAAGGCCAGAACCGCGGAAAGGCGGGCAGAAATGGGCATGAAAACCCTAACAATATCCAGATCCAGATCCCACGCAATTGTCCCAGGGAGGAAGGCGAACCTCCCGGAGGCGTAGAGCCATGGTTAATGGAACCGACAGGAGCAGACAACACAGTCAAGACCGATCCCCATAACCCCCCAGGATGGCAGTAAAGGATAGGATCTCAATATGGCAGCAAAATGTGAACAAATCGCCTGCCTGTCAATATGACCTGTTAAGTAGCAATAAACTAACATCCATGAACATTGACGTCATAGCACTGCAGGAACCAGCAATTGCCTTCACCGGCCGCTTGATAGCAGCCAGGGACTGGATCTCAATCTACCCCACTCCGCACCTGAATAGACCCGAAAAATCGAGATTGCTCATGCTGATAAACGTGCAAATCAGTACAGACAGCTGGAACCAGCTTGACTTCCCATTGAGTGACGTTACAGTTGTCCAATTCAACAGCACATGGGGAAAATTAACGATATTCAACATTTACAATGATGGTGAGAGTAACAATACCATCAATCTACTAACAAAGTACCACAGTGATAACCGCCGAAACCTGGAGCAAAGCCAGGACAGCAGCACGCACAATATCTGGCTGGGGGACTTTAACAGGCACCATCCATACTGGGACGACCCTGGCAACCTAAGGCTCTTCACCGACAATACTCTAGCAGCAGCTGAGATGCTGATAGAAGCGGTAGCTGAAGCCGGTCTGGATTTAGCTCTACCCAGCGGCATCCCAACCCACTGCCACAACGTCACCAAGCTCTGGAGCAGGCTAGACCATGTCTTCATCTCCGAGAACTCTATCGGTATGGTAACAGCATGTGACGCCCTCAGCGAACACAGGGGCATAAACACCGACCACCTCCCAATACTAATGGAGCTAAGTCTGGGACTGGTCACAAGCGAGATCAAACCAATCCCCAACTTCAAAGAAGTGGACTGGGAGGAATTCCGAAAGTCCCTAGCAATGCATCTGGGTCCGGCGCAGCCCAAGGAGCAGATACTAAACCAGAGGCAGCTAGACAAAAGGTGCAGTAGCATAACGGAGGCCATCCAAAGCATGATATGTGAGCAGGTGCCAGTCACAGAGCTCACCTCCAAATCAAAGCGCTGGTGGACGAAGGAACTGACACAGATGCGTAGCCAGTCCAATAAACTAGGCAGACAATCCTACAGGCATCGCAACAAGCTAGACCATGCGATACACGCCCAGCATAAGGAGGCGGCAAAAAGGTACGAAGGCACCCTTGAATACAATAGGAAACAGCACTGGAGAGACTGGCTCGAACGCACGGATGAGCCAGATATCTGGATGGCGAATTGCTATGTCACAGCCCCAATGACAGATGGAGGCAAAGCCAGAATCCCAGTGTTGAAGTACAAAGTAGAGAGGCAGGAGATCTCTGCAAGGACTAATGGCAAAAAGAGTGACGCGCTTGCCAAAAGTTTCTTCCCACCAAAGCCAGTGGAGAACGCAGATCAAACAAGCACCAAGTACCCACAGCAATGCCAAGGTGGTGTCAAAATCACGGCTGAACAGATCCATAAACAGCTCCGCAAACTAAAACTGTACAAGGCTCCAGGGCCAGATGGCATACTGAACATAGTGCTAACAAAATGCGCAGACATACTGATTGACAGACTGCTAAGCATATACGACGCCATGTTTGAGCGAAAGCTGATGTACAAGCCCTGGAAATCCTTCGTCACAGTAGTACTCAGGAAGCCAGGGAAGCCCAGATATGACATACCCAAGGCATATAGACTGATAGCCCTCCTCAACATGATGTGGAAAGTACTCACAGCAGTAGTCGCAGAGCAGCTGACTTTCGTAACAGAGAAGCACCAGCTACTACCGGCTAACCACTTTGGAGGAAGGCCAGGACGCACAACAACAGATGCCATGCATCTCTTAGCAAACACAATCAAAACTTCCTGGAGAGCGGGCAAGGTCACATCGGCACTATTCCTGGACATAGAAGGTGCGTTCCCTAACGCAGTTCCATCGCGCCTAGAGCACAATCTACACAACCATTGTGTTCCTAGGAAGATAGTGGATTTCATCCACAACATGCTACAGGGAAGGGTCACCACCCTAAAGTTCGATGGGTACATGTCGCAGCCTATTGCTATTGACAATGGAATAGGACAAGGCGACCCACTCTCGATGGGTATGTATCAGTATTACAACACTGACCTCCTAGACATCCCAAAAGAAGAAGGCGAATCCGCGATGGCATACATGGACAACTCAGTCATGATAGCCATCGCAGATACTTTCCAGGAAACGCACAAGAAACTGCTGAGTATGATGACCAGGGAAGGGGGAGTCGCCGAATGGTCAACTGAGCACAACTCCCCCCTCAAGTATTCCAAGCTTGCGCTGGTTGACTTTGCACACAGCAGCAGTTCAAAGCAAAGAGATCCGCTGAACCTCCCGCAGATCGAGATCCATCCCTCAAAGAGCACTAAATATCTAGGAGTGATCTTCAATCAAAACCTAAACTGGAAAGAACAGCATGCCCACGCAATCGGGAAAGGGACAAGCTGGGCCATGCAAATCAAACGGCTTGCAAAACCAACATGGGGTCTAACGCCAAGTCATGCCAGAAAGCTGTACATCAGCGTAGTGATCCCTAGAATGCTATACGCAATAGATATCTGGTGTGCGCCACCATACAAAAATGGGCAGCAGCAGCACGGGATGATCAAGCTAACTGGACAGCTAGCAACCATACAAAGAGTGGGAGCGCTTGCAATCACTGGAGGTCTGTGCACCTTGGTGACGGACACACTAGATGCCACAGCATTTCTACTCCCAGCGGCGATACTAGCGGATAAATGGTGCCATAAAGCAGCCCTATGCCTGGTGATGCTCCCAGAGAAACACCCGCTATACAGAATAGTTCAAAATAAAATAACAGGTAAGATCAAAAAGCACAAATCTCCCATAAACAATCTGCTGGCAGCCTATAGGCACGACCCAAGGAAAATCGAAAAGACCCCAGCTGTAGCAAGGGACCCAACAAGACAAGGAATCCTCCCCTTCACTACCAGTATAGCCGAAAGCAGAGAAGAATCCATGAGAGAAGCAGAAAACGCCAGTGAAGAAGTACAAGTTTTCACAGACAGCTTGGCCATAAATGGAAAGGTAGGAGCGGCCGCAGTGCTGACAAGGGCAGGCAACCCACCACACGCACTCCACTTCAACCTGGGACCAGAAAGCAAGCACACGGTGCACAAGGCGGAGCTAGTGGGTATCCTCCTCAGAATGCACCTCATCAGTATGGAGAGACATGGCAGCACATCCTGTGCAATAGGGGTGGACAACCAGGCCGCAATCCAAGCATTCCATTCCATGATAAGAAAACCAGGCCACCACATTGCAAGAGAAATCCTGAAAATCGCAAACCAGGTCCAGAAACATAGGCAGAAAGGTAACTACAAGTTAACCATCCACTGGACTGCTGGACACAAGGGAATAACAGGAAATGAAGAAGTTGACCACAAAGCAAAGAAGGCAGCAGACGGAAAAACATCAGACAAGAAGCTTCTCCCTTCCTATCTGAGAAAATCGTTGCTAATCAACCCTGCAGCAAGAAAAAGAGCACATCACATTGACCTGATGAAGATCTGGAAAAAGGACTGGAATACCTCCAAACGGGGAATGAGAGCCACACACCTGGACAGGTCAACGCCCTCCAAAAAGTTCCTCAAAGTGATCAGCCAGAAAGAGCTCAGTCGCATCGATGCCAGTCGAATAGCACAGTTCAGGATTGGATGCGCGCCAGTAAACCAGTATCTCAAACAAGTGAGAAGGGTGGACAGCGCCAGATGTCCAGCATGCAGAGATGAAGAAGAAACAGCGGAGCACTTTATGCTCTCCTGCCCCGCGTATGCACACAAAAGATGGGTCCTCACCCAACAAGCCAAGAAGATCAGCAAACCAATGACAATGGAAACATTGTTAGGAAATCCGAAGATGGCAAGGGAAGTGACGAAGTTTATTAAAGCGACAAACCGGTTTGCGTGACCAGATGCAAGCATATAGTAACAAACCGCAGTGATACGTTACACCACCCAAGTCCCACCCCCTCCTCCCCTTCCCTCCCCCCTTTTTCCACCCCACATCTTTCCCCCTTGTAATGAAACAGAGCACGCACTAGTTCCGCGCAAATGCTCTCCCCAACACAACTCCTGTGATCAGGCGACACACAGGCGATCTATGTGAACGTCACCAATACAGCCACTCCCCTAACAGGGAGACGTTCCCAACAAGTACCTAACAATCACCTGGCATGTCAACACTGCGCTCGCCACTCACAACAAGTTTACATTACGCAATGATGGCAGCAATGCTATGGGGGTAGAAAGCTGCTGTGCAAGTTCACATATACTTAAATACACAGACATGCATGTAAACATACACTGAAGTGCTACATGGGGCTTTGCTCCCCAAAGCGCACGGTAATTGATTTAAAAAAAAAAAAAAATCCACAAGGAATGGTCCCAGTCGGGGAGAATGATGGAAAGTACATGTTGTAAGCAGTATTTAAACAACATCCGTATGGCAAATGAAAAATTTCTCATCTAGTGTATCCCCCAAGGATGTTCAAGGGAAAATCGGTGAGTACACTTAGTGGCGCACCAACAAGCGCGCGGTGAGCGCATCCTATTCTCGGTTATTATAATGCTGCTCCGAGTCCGGAAAGGTACGGACACGTCAAGTGAAAGTACAGCACGCGGATCGTCTTAGTCAGCGGCCCAACTATATGGCCACCAATAACACGTCCAGGTCAATTCTGCTTTATGTATGCGATCGGCCGGGCCAACAGCACAAAGGACGCACACTAGTTCTTGTCAGGTCATTGCGTCCACATCGAGAACTTTTCGTGGCCGCAACATTATCACCGACTGAGGCGCGAGTACTACTGCAAAGACCTGCCTGGTCTCCGCACTGTATGCCGTAAATTCCGGTAGGCCTTGGGTGGCGCGCGCACTGGAGAGTGGAGAGCATCATGTGTTTCCCGGCAATCACACGGTCGTCGCCGTCTGTCAACGTTGTCAGCCACTGCGTTCGGTACATCAAACATCAGTACTGGGGCCCAGGTAAGACGATCGCATTGCCCCATCCATCCCCTTCCTTTCGCTTTTGATTTTTGATTACGTGTCCCCTGTCGCTGCCGCAGACCCTTTTCGATACGAGACGCCCTCGGCCTGTCACTCTCTGGCTGCTCTGCCGAGATTGCACCCAACCCCGCCAAGCTCGAACACATCCGGGACAACCCTCCCCGAGTCATGATTAGCACATGAGACATGTGACAAATGATTTGGATTAGACTATTTATCTCTACCCATGCAAGGACGATAAGGGAGATATTTCGTACTCATCCTCTCGAGTGCCAACCCCTCGACAGGCTAGTTTGTAGCATGCGCTGGCCTCGAGTCCACAGCTGCCCACGCGCGTTTCCGCCTGTCTACCGGCAGCCCAGCTGTGACAGACATTGTCGCATTCCGCTGCAACGCGGTAGACACGAACGCACGTGCGACTACCTCGTTACCGTCACATCTGCCTCCGCCGATATAATGTCCGAATCGATTGTGCGGAGAACAAGCGACAAAGACGACGATACCAGATGCTGGGCCTGCCGATGACGACAACGCACAGCGCGAAAGTCGTACGGCCTCATCGTTCGCAGCGCTCAAGATGCGCATGTGGCGCGACGGTGTCGATGCGCCGAAATATCTTGCAGTGAGTTCGGGTGTCTTGTCTAGGACACCTGGGTGTGGGTGAGCCGGCATGCTTCTTCTTGATCTTGCCTTCGACATGCCACGACATTATCCGTATCTCTTTCTCCATGCGCACAACAAGCTGTCCGCGGCCGTGCCGGTGCATGAGCGCTTTTGGGCGCGTGGGCCGCGCAGCAGTTCGTGCTGCACGTGGTAACACACATGCTCTCGGACACTATATCGCCGCCTGATCACCCCATCTCTGGGAAGCTTCTGGTGACGGCGTGGCTGCTAGGCGAGATCCTTTCTGCGTGGTGTGATCTGCTCGATTCTCGTATTTTGATCGCTAGCAAATA
>Ga0307510_10004402_pt1 | contig 16575 bp, 16 predicted proteins | sample 12_EM_MG_FD_207224 | JGI IMG/M metagenome (GOLD analysis project Ga0307510, IMG submission 207224) | Populus trichocarpa ectomycorrhiza microbial communities from riparian zone in the Pacific Northwest, United States - 12_EM | ecosystem: Host-associated > Plants > Roots > Unclassified | place...
ATCGAGGATTTGCTACGCGAACGCCGCAACATCAACGGCGGCAAGGATGACGACTTCAACATCTTCGACACCAAGCAGATCAGCGACACGCTCTCCAGCACGACCACGCTGCTGACCAGCATCGTCACCGCAGTGGCGGCGATCAGCCTGATCGTCGGCGGTATCGGCATCATGAACATCATGCTCGTGTCGGTGACCGAGCGAACGCGCGAGATCGGCATTCGTCTGGCCATCGGCGCGGTGGCGCGCGAGGTGTTGTTGCAGTTCCTGGTCGAGGCGATCGCGCTGTCATGCCTCGGCGGCCTGATCGGCCTGGTCGTCGCGCAGGTCGCGATCCTGTCGCTCGCCCCGGTGATGAAGGTGACGTGGATCTTCGTGCCGCAGATCAACCTGATCGCGTTCGGCATCTCGGGGATCATCGGCGTGGTGTTCGGTTATTTCCCGGCGCGCCGCGCGGCCTCGCTCAACCCGATCGACGCGCTACGCCACGAATAGGCGTTCAGGCCTCGACGCCGCCATGCCACCGCGTCGGGAACATGCCGCGCAGTTTTTCGAGATCCTCCGGCGTGTCGATATCGATCAATTCGGCCGGCGAGGCGACGACATGCTTGCCGCTCAATACAAGCGCACGGACATCCTGGTCTCCGTCGAGCGCTCGTAACGCGTCGAACTGGTCGGCGCCGAACAGTGCGGGCGGGCAAGGGCGCACGCCGTCGCTCGACGCGACCACCGCATCGGGGCCGTCTGCCGCATCGAGTATGCGGTAGACATGTCCCGCCGTCACCCGCGGCATGTCGGCCAGCGCGAACAGCACCGCCTCGATCCCGTCGCCGCGCAGTTGTTCGATACCGAGCTTGGCCGAGTGGATTATGCCGCGATGCGGTTCCTCATTGTGGATGACGTGATAGCCGAGTGCGGCGAAATCGAGCTCGGTGCCGTCCTTGACCACGATTCGCCGGGCGAAGTGCATCGCCTCCAGCGCGGTGGTGACGTGCAGCACCAGCGGACGGCCGAGAAACGGCTCCAGCAACTTGTCGACCGTGCCGAAACGCGCCGATCTGCCTGCCGCGAGCAGCACCAGCGCGGTTTTTTCCGCGGCGATCATATCCCGTTCCCGTCAATCTTGGCTCGCCGTCAGTGGCGTTTCGGGATAACGAACGACGATGCATTGGTTTCCGCGATCGCTCGTCCTGTTGCTCGCGCTGGCGCCCGGCGCGTCGCTGGGGCAGACTCCGTCCATGACCCGCATCGCGTCGCTCTCGCCCCCGATCGTCATCGGCCATCGCGGCGCCAGCGGCCTGCGCCCGGAGCATACGCTGGCCTCCTATGAACTGGCGATCGAACAGGGCGCCGACTTCATCGAGCCCGATCTGGTGCTGACCAGCGACAATGTGTTCGTCGCGCGGCACGAGAACGACATCACCGACACCACCGATGTCGCCGCGCATCCCGAATTCGCCGCGCGCAAGGCAACCAAGACGATCGACGGCGAGAAGCATGTCGGCTGGTTCACGGAAGATTTCACGCTCGCCGAGTTGAAGACCTTGCGCGCGAAAGAGCGTCTGCCTCAGCTGCGCCCCGACAACAAACGCTTCGACGGCCAGTTCGAGGTACCGACGCTGGCCGAGATCATCGCGCTGGCGAAGCGTCGCTCGCACGAGCTTGGCCGGACGATCGGCATCTATCCCGAGACCAAGCATCCCAGCTATTTCGCGTCGATCGGCCACCCGATGGAGGCGCGCCTTGCCGCGGAGCTGAAACACGCCGGCTGGAGCAAGGCCAGCGATCCGGTGTTCATCCAGTCGTTCGAGGTCGCCAACCTTCGGCAACTGCACAAACTCACCGGCATCCGCCTGATCCAGCTGATGGACGCCAGCGGCGGTCCTGCGGACAAGGCGATGCCGAGCTATGCCGCAATGTCGACGCCGGAAGGGTTGAGGGGGGTGGCAAGCTATGCCTGGGGCATCGGCCCCAACAAGGAGATGATCCGCAAGGGCGAGGATGCACCCTCGTCGCTGGTCGTTGACGCGCATGCCGCCGGGCTGCGCGTCCATCCCTGGACCTTCCGCGCGGAGAATTTCTTCCTGCCCGCCAGCTTCCGCCAGGGCATGGATCCACGTGCCCACGGCCGGCTGGTCGAGGAGATGGACCGCTATCTCGCGCTCGGAATCGATGGATTCTTCACCGATTTTCCGTATCTTGGTGCCCAGGCCCGTGATGCGGCCAAACGGAAGGGATCATGATCGTGCGCCGCCTTGCCCTGCTCGCAGCCCTGCTGCCCCTGCTCGCCGGCGGTTGCGTCGCGAAGACGGCGTTCGACGTCGTCACCTTTCCGGTGAAGGCAGGTTCGAAGGCGGTGGACTGGACGACGACCAGCCAGAGCGAAGCCGACCGCAATCGCGGGCGCGCCGACCGCAAGCGCGAGGAACGTGCCGCGAAGGAGCGGCGCAAGGCCGAAAAGCACTGCCGCCAGCATCCCGAGGATTGTTCGGGGGCGGAGCCGCGATACTAATCCGCGTCAGGCGGTCCCGCCGAGCACCTCGGCGACGATCTTCAGCACATCGGGGTTGAGCTGTACGCCGAGATGGCTGCTGCGTACCTCGATATTGCGGCAGTGCGGATCGTCCGGGGCGTGGCAGATCAGCCCGTTGACCAGCCCGTCGCTGGCGCTCCAGATCGCGGTTGACGGCACCGGCAGGGGGGCGGCTATCTCGGCCCCGCGTTCGCGCACCGTGTCGCTGTCGATCTTGTCGCCGGTCAGCCATTCGAACGCGCGCCACACATTGGTTGCGCGCGGGTCGCCGGCGAAGGGCGAGCTGACCGTGATCACCTCGCGCACCATGCCGGGCAGGCGCTGCGCGGCGAACCGCGCCAGCATGCCGCCCAGGCTGACGCCGATCAGCGTGACCGGTTCGCCATGCTCGTCATACAGCGCCTTGATCCGCGTAAGCAGCCGCTGGCCTTCCTGGCCGATCGTCTTGGTGCCGAAATTGCGGCCCAGTCCCCAGCCGCGCGCGGCATAACCGAGCGTGCGCAGATATCGCTGCAAGGCGAAGTTGGAACGGTCGCCGTTGAACAGCCCGGGCAGGATCATCACCGGGCGACCGTCGCCCTGCGGTACGGCGTCGGGGCGTGCGCGCGAGGCGCCATAGCGCGCCACCGTCCATGCCGCGCGCGGCAATTCCGCCGCCCAGAGCAGCTTGGAAGGTGGGGGAAGGTCGACGGTTTTCGGCATTGTGCCACTCATGCTAGGCGCTTTCGATGGCCAATGAAACGCACCAGCTCGATTCTCCGCCTCAGGGCGTCGCGAGTGACTGGACGATTCCGCAGGACTGGGCGCATTTCTCGGCCGAGGACCATGCCACCTGGGACACGCTTTTCGCGCGCCAGACGCGGTTGCTGCCTGGTCGCGCGTCCGAGGCCTATCTGCGCGGCCTCGACGTGCTCAAACTGTCCAGGCCCGGCATTCCCGATTTCGAGGAACTGTCCGAGCGGCTGATGAAGCTGACCGGCTGGCAGGTCGTCGCCGTCCCCGGCCTGGTGCCGGATGAGGTGTTCTTCGATCACATGGCCAATCGCCGCTTCGTCGCGGGTAATTTCATCCGCCGGCCCGACCAGCTCGATTATCTGCAGGAGCCCGACGTCTTCCATGACGTGTTCGGCCATGTGCCGATGCTGGCCGATCCGGTGTTCGCCGATTATCTCGTTGCTTATGGTCGTGGCGGGCAGCGCGCGCACGGGCTCGACGCGCTCAAATATCTTGGCAGGCTCTATTGGTACACCGTCGAGTTCGGCCTGATCGCCGAGCCTGAGGGCCTGCGCATCTATGGCTCGGGCATCGTCTCGTCCGCTGCCGAAAGCCGCTTCGCGCTCGACGATCCCAGCCCTAACCGGATCGGTTTCGACCTGAAGCGCGTGATGCGCACCGAGTATCGGATCGACGATTTCCAGCAGAATTATTTCGTCATTCCGAGCTTCGACGAGTTGTTGCGGCTGACGGTCGAGACTGACTTCGCGCCGCTCTATGAGGAGCTGCACGCGCTGCCCGACATTCCGGTCGCGGCGATTGAGCCGGGCGATGTGGTGATGACGCACGGTACCCAGGCTTATGCTGAGGGACGGAGCGCGGTCGCCTGAACCATTCCTCCCCGTGGCGGGGAGGATTGAATTACTACCAGCTGCCGAACCCGGGCGTTTCGGTACTACCCCGGCCCGGTCGCGTCGTTCGTCCCGCCCCGAACCGCGCGCGGTAACGCAAGGTCAGGATCGTCCAGTCGCCCAGATCGCGGCGGCTGGTGACGCGCCAGCCTTGCCGGCGATAGGTCCGCATCACTGCCTCGGCCTGAGTGGCGAGCAACCCGGCCAGCACCAGCCGCGCGCCCGGCGCGGCGATCGCGGCGATGTCCGGTGCCAGCGCGATCAGCGGCCCGGCCAGGATATTGGCGACGATCAGGTCATAGGGCGCGCGGCGTTGTACCGTTTCTGCATCGGTGCCGTCGGCGACGTCGAGCGCCAGCCGCCCCGGTTGCTGGCCGAGTGTCATGCCGTTGGCGAGGGCATTTTCGGCCGTCACATCGACCGACACCGGATCGATATCGGTCGCCGTCGCATAGCAGCGCGGCCACAGATGCAACGCGGCGAAGGCGAGCAGGCCGGTGCCCGTGCCAAGATCGATCATATTGTCGACCCGCGTACCAGCGCGCTTCAGCGCATCGAGCGCGATCAGGCAGCCCGTCGTGGTTTCATGATGCCCGGTGCCGAAGGCGCGGCCGGCCGGGATGACAAAGCCGCGCTTGCCCGGCGGGGTTTCGCCCGGCTCGGTCGTCACATGAAAGCGTCCGGCGACGAGCGCTTCCAGGCCCGCCTGGCTCAGCGTCACCCAATCGGCCTCGGCGAGCCGTTCGGCCTTGGCGGTGCTCCCTGCCGCACTCGGCACCAGCGCGCGGATCGCTGCCACCGTCGCGCGGTCCGGCTTGCGATCGAAATAGGCGTCCAGGCGCCATAGCAGCGGGTCGTCGGGTTCTGCTTCGCTGGTCATCAGCACCGGCGGCGGTTCGAGCAGCGCGAGCGCGCCCATATCGACCTCGATCGCCTCGGCCTCGGCACGGGTGCAGGGCAGGGTCAGTTTCCAGCTATCGGACATAGCTGGCACCGTTCACGTCGATTACCGAACCGGTCATCGACGCCGGCGCCTCCAGCGCGAGAAAGCGCGCGACGTCGGCGACCTCGCCCGGCTCGGCGACGCGGCCGAGCGGGATGTCGGCGAGCAGTTTCTCACCGCCACGGCTGGAGAGATAGTCCGCCGCCATGCCGGTCATGGTGAAGCCGGGGCAGATCGCGAAGGCGAGGATGCCTTCCGCGGCGTAGCCCCGCGCGATGGTCTTGGTCATTGCCACCATGCCTGCCTTGGATGCGGCATAATGCCAGTGCGCCGGGCTGTCGCCGCGATAGGCGGCGCGGCTGGCGACGTTGACGATCCGCCCGCCGACGCCGCGCTGCTGCCAGTGCAGCACGGCGAGGCGGCACAGTTCGGCCGAAGCGGTCAGGTTGACGCGCATCGTGCGCTCCCAGTCCGCGACCCACGCATCGGCGTCGCGGTCGAGCGGATTGTCCTCGAAGATTCCGGCATTGTTGATCAGCACGTCGATCGTGCCGAGCCGTTCGAGCGCGGCATCCCACAAGAGGCGCGGCCCGGCCGCATCGGCGAAGTCGGCGGGAATGCCCGAGCGTGTGCCGTGGCCGACCAGCGCGATACCGGGTTGATCGAGCGACTCGGCGATCGCCGCGCCGATGCCGCGCGACGAGCCGGTGAGGAGGATGTTTGTCATGCGGCGGGCCATAGCGCGCCGGACGTTGTCAAAGCTAGGTCGCCACGCTCGCCGAGAAACCGTCAGCCGCGCTCTTCAGTCCGACCAGTTGGTCGTCGACCTCGGCAAAATCGCGCGTCAGCGCGTCGATCTCGCTGGCAACACCTTCGGTGTCCTCGCGGATCGCGGCGATGGTGTTCGACATCGAGTCGGCGGCGAGCGCGGTTTCGTCGACCGCCGCGGTGATCGCGGTGACGGTCTGCGCCTGCGCCTCCATTGCAAAGCGGATGCGGTTGGCGCTTTCCTGAACCTCGGCAACGGTCGCCTTGATGCTGGCATTGGTGCCGACGGTCGAGCGCGTCGCCGACTGGATCGCGGCGATCTTTGCGGCGATATCGTCGGTGGCGCGCGCGGTCTGGTTGGCGAGGCTCTTCACTTCCTGCGCGACCACGGCAAAGCCACGTCCAGCATCGCCAGCACGGGCGGCCTCGATCGTGGCGTTGAGCGCGAGCAGATTGGTCTGTCCGGCAATGTCGCGAATCAGGCCGAGAATCGATTCGATCGACTTGGCATGGTCGCTCAGCGTTTCGGACATGCCGACCGCCTCGCTGGCCTGGCTCGACGCCCGTGTGGCGATATCGGCGGTCGCCTCGACTTCTGTGCGGGCATCCTCGATTGCGCGAATCAGCCCGGCGGCGGTCTGTGCTGCCTCGCGCATCGCCACGGCGGATTGCTCGGCGGCGGCGGCGACCTCGGATGTTTTGCCCAGCATGCCGCGTGCCGAGGCCGACGCGCCCTGCGCCTGAACGCGGATGCGGTTGCCGAACGCGGCTGTGCCCTCAATCGAGCGCCCGATGCTCTCGCTGAATTGCGCCGAACGCGTGCGCCGTTCCTCGCGCGTTTTCTCGGCATCGCGCGTGCCGAGATAAGACGTCATCACGTCCGCCTCGACCAGCGCCAGTCGCTGGATCACGTCGGTCAGCCGCGTCAGCCTTGCCTCCTCGCCAACAAGTTTACCGGCAAGCACCGCAATGGTCCTACTGTGCGCGAAGCTCAGCGAAGAAAGCAAAGCCGGCAGCGGGACCCTGGCCTGATGGCCTTCGCTGGCATGGCGCTCGGCGGTCTTTATCCAACTATCGTCGAAAGGTCGCTGGTATTTGTCCAGCGTATAGCTCGTGCTGCGCTGGCGGCGCCGGGCAAGCCGGTCGGCGTCGAAATAGGAATGGACATGTGCAGTGGAGGATAGCGACATATAATGTTGCCAGAACGCGCTGCCGATGGAGTCTTCCGACCCGATGATCAGCGTGGCGATTTCCGCGCAAGCGGGGCCGATCGCCTTGTCCCAATCATAGTCACCCACGCGATCGGCCGCGGACCGGATGCTACCGCTCCAACTGCCTGTCTGCATCTCGCTTTTGCCGGCCATGCCGGTGCTCTCCCGCTATGCTGCGACCTTCGCCACGAAGTCGCCCGCGCTGCTTTTAAGCGAAGCAAGCCTACCATCGAGTAAATCGAATCCCTGGCCGACGCGTTCTATTTCGCTGGCGACGCCTTCGGTGTCCTCGCGGATCGCGGCGATGGTGTTCGACATCGAGTCGGCGGCGAGCGCGGTTTCGTCGACTGCGGCGGTGATCGCGGTGACGGTCTGCGCCTGGGCCTCCATCGCGAAACGGATGCGGTTGGCACTTTCCTGGACCTCGGCGACGGTCGCCTTGATGCTGGCATTGGTGTCGACGGTCGATCGCGTCGCCGACTGGATCGCGGCGATCTTGGCGGCGATGTCGTCGGTGGCCCGGGCGGTCTGGTTGGCGAGGCTCTTCACTTCCTGCGCGACGACGGCAAAGCCACGTCCGGCATCGCCAGCACGGGCGGCCTCGATCGTTGCGTTGAGCGCGAGCAAATTGGTCTGGCCGGCAATGTCACGGATCAGGCCGAGGATCGATTCGATCGACTTGGCATGGTCGCTCAGCGTTTCGGACATGCCGACCGCCTCGCTGGCCTGGCCGGAGGCGCGCGTGGCTATCTCGGCCGCGGCCTCGACCTCGGTACGGGCATCCTCGATCGCGCGGATCAGCCCGGCGGCAGTCTGTGCCGCCTCGCGCATCGCCACTGCGGATTGCTCGGCGGCGGCGGCGACTTCGCTGGTCTTGCTCAGCATGCCACGCGCCGAACCCGACGTGCGCACCGCCTGATCGCGCAGTGCGCGACCGTCGGTGCTGGCATTCTCGACCATCGCCGCGACACCTTGGCGGAAATCGTCCGCCAGCGCGTCGCGCCCGGCCTGCGCGCTGTGCATACGATATTCGTTGTAGATCGCGACGGTGATTTCGCCTTCCAGCGCCGACAGCCGCATCAGCGTGTCGATCAGCACCGGCAAGCGGGCATCGCCCGCGGGTACCCGGCGCATCATAACGTCGAGTGCGGCACGGTCGCTGGCGTTGATCATCGACAGCAGCGCCATCGGCGTGACGTCAGCGACATAGGCGGCGGCGACCGAGCGTTCGATCGATTCGATCCATGCGCGCCCACGCGTATCGAGGAAGCGATTCTTCAGGAAGGTGCAGCCGACTTCGATCATCTTCGCGGTTTCATGCACCGCCCATGCCTTGCCATCGTCGAAGCAGCGCAGCCATTGCTGCCAATAAGCCTCTGAAATAGCGTGTATTTCTGGCTCTATAACGGTCCATGCCTCCTGGCTGGCCTTGCCGAGCGACCCGTCGAAATCGAACACGCGCAACCGGGCGCCGAGATCGACATGGGCGGCAATCGTGCCGGGGGAGGGCAAGTCGTTGGGGGTCAAGGCGAAAACTCCAATCGGGTGCGACGGGCCGGTTGCTGACGGTCCCGTGCCTTTGGCTACCCTGATTTGGTTAAGGCCCGGTTAGGGAGACGCTCAGACCCTTGCATCGCGGCGCTCCGCGCGTAAGGAGGGCGCCACCCGATCCCGAGAGGAATACACGCCTTGGCCACGGACCGTCCCGCCCGACCTATTTCGCCGCATTTGATGCACGTACGCTGGCCGATCACCATGATGGTGTCGATCATCCACCGCATCACCGGTGACGGCATGGCCCTGGTCGGCACATTGCTGTTGGTCTGGTGGCTTGCGGCGCTCGCTTCGGGCCCGGCCAGTTACGAGACCTTCCAGTGGCTGTTCGGCACCTGGATTCACGGCGTGCTCGGTTACGTTATCGGCGTCGGGCTGACCTTCTCGCTGTTCCAGCACATCGCCAGCGGCATTCGCCATTTCGTCATGGATACGGGCGCCGGCTATGAGCTGAAGGGCAATCGCACCATGGCGTGGATGACGCTGGCCGGCTCGAGCACGGCGACGATCCTGTTCTGGGCCTATCTGCTGGGGGGCAAATAAGATGCGCGGTGGAACCGAACTCGGCCGCGTACGTGGCTTGGGCAGCGCCAAGGAAGGCGCGCATCACTGGTGGAACCAGCGCGTCACCGCGGCGGGCAATCTCGTCCTGATGTTGTGGTTCATCATCGCCATCGCGCGGCTGCCGGCTTATGATTACAGCACGGTCCATGCCTGGATGGCCTCGGCCTGGGTCGCGATCCCGATGGCGCTGCTGATCTTCAGCGTGTTCTGGCACTTCCGCCTCGGCCTGCAGGTGCTGATCGAGGATTATGCGCATGCCGAAGCACGCATCGTCAGCCTGTTGCTGCTCAACTTCTTCACCTTCGCGACCGCCGCCATCGCGATCTTCTCGATCCTCAAGATCGCCTTTTCGGGGACACCCGCCTGATGACCGCCGCCTACAAGATCATCGATCACACCTATGATGCCGTCGTCGTCGGCGCCGGTGGTTCTGGTCTCCGCGCGACCATGGGCATCGCCGAAAGCGGCCTCAAGACGGCCTGCATCACCAAGGTGTTCCCGACGCGCAGCCACACCGTCGCGGCGCAGGGCGGCATCGCCGCCAGCCTCGGCAATATGGGCCCGGATCACTGGACCTGGCACATGTTCGATACCGTCAAGGGCTCGGACTGGCTCGGCGACCAGGACGCGATCGAATACATGGTGCGTGAAGCACCCGCAGCGGTCTATGAACTGGAGCATGCCGGCGTGCCGTTCAGCCGCACGACCGAGGGCAAGATCTATCAGCGTCCGTTCGGCGGTATGATGCAGAATATGGGCGAGGGTCCGCCCGCGCAACGCACCTGCGCCGCCGCCGACCGCACCGGCCACGCCATGCTCCACGCGCTCTATCAGCAGAGCCTGAAGTACGACGCCGACTTCTACATCGAATATTTCGCGCTCGATCTGATCATGGAAAATGGTCAGTGCCGCGGTGTCATCGCCTTGTGCATGGAAGACGGCTCGATCCACCGCTTCCGCAGCCATGCCGTGGTGCTGGCGACCGGCGGTTACGGCCGCACCTATTTCTCGGCGACCTCGGCCCATACCTGCACCGGCGATGGCGGCGGCATGGTGCTGCGCGCGGGGCTCCCGCTGCAGGATATGGAGTTCGTCCAGTTCCACCCGACCGGCATCTACGGCGCGGGCGTGCTCATCACCGAGGGGGCGCGCGGCGAGGGTGGTTACCTCACCAATTCCGAGGGTGAGCGCTTCATGGAGCGCTACGCTCCCTCGGCCAAGGATCTGGCATCGCGCGACGTGGTGTCGCGCTCGATGGCGATGGAAATGCGCGAGGGGCGCGGGGTCGGCAAGGAGAAGGATCATATCTTCCTCCACCTCGACCATATCGATCCCAAGGTGCTGCATGAGCGCCTGCCCGGCATCACCGAGACCGGCAAGATCTTCGCCGGCGTCGACCTGACGCGCCAGCCGCTGCCGGTCACGCCGACGGTGCATTATAATATGGGCGGCATCCCGACCAACTATCATGGCGAGGTCGTCCACAAGGTCGGCGACAATGCTGACACCGTCGTCCCCGGCCTGTTCGCCGTCGGCGAGGCGGCCTGCGTTTCGGTGCACGGCGCCAACCGCCTCGGCTCCAACTCGCTGATCGATCTCGTCGTGTTCGGCCGCGCCACCGGCCTGCGCCTCAAGGAGACGCTCAAGCCCGGCACGCCGCACAATGCGCTGCCGGCCGGCTCGGAAGAACTGGCGCTCGGCCGGCTCGACCATTTCCGCAACGCCAAGGGCGGCTCGACCACGGCCGAGATCCGCGTCGAGATGCAGCGCACGATGCAGAAGCATTGCGCCGTGTTCCGCGACAATGCGCTGCTTGGCGAAGGCCAGACCAAGATCGCGGCGACCTATCAGCGCATGAACGATGTCGGCGTGCAGGACCGCAGCCTGATCTGGAACACCGACCTGGTCGAGACGCTGGAGCTCGACAACCTCATCGCCCAGGCCGTGGTGACGATGGAGTCGGCCGCCAACCGCAAGGAATCGCGCGGCGCGCACGTCAACGAGGATCACCCGGATCGCGACGACAAGAACTGGATGAAGCACAGCACGGCGAAGTTCACCGGCTGGGGCGGCGTCGGCGGCAAGGTCGATCTCGGCTCACGTCCGGTGCACGACTACACGCTCACCGACGAGGCCGAGTATATCAAGCCGAAGAAGCGGGTTTACTGATCGGGCGATGCGCATCGGTTGGGCTCAAGGACCCCTGACAAAATTATCCAGCCGAACCTTTCTATCCCCTTCCCCGGCGAAGGCCGGGGCCCAGCATCGGGCCGCCTGCAACCGGGCCCCGGCCTTCGCCGGGGAAGGGAAAATGGCCGCTGAATTTTGTCACACCGGTTTTGACGTCCGCCTGGCGCCGCTTCGGTGACCACCCGCGTCCTGATCATCGGTGGCTACGGCAATTTCGGCGGTTATATTGCCCGCGCTTTGGCGGCCGATCCGAACATCACCGTCCTGATCGCAGGCCGCTCGGTGGACAAGGCGCGAGCGGCTGCGGCCGGCCTCGCGGCGATCAATCCTGCCGAGGGCCATGCGCTCGACATCGATCGGGACCTTGCCGCCGTCTTCGCCGCGATCCGCCCCGATCTCGTCATCCACACCTCGGGCCCGTTTCAAGGGCAGGACCATCGTGTCGCGCGCGCGGCGATCGTCGCAGGTGCGCATTATGTCGACATGGCGGACTCGCGCGATTTCGTTGCGTCGATCGGCGATCTCGATGATCTCGCCAGCGCGGCCGGCGTGGCGGTGGTGGCCGGCGCCAGTTCGGTGCCCTGCCTGACCGGGGCGTTCATCGATCGCTATCGCCCGGCCTTCGCCCGACTCGACAGCGCGGTCTATGGCATCACCACCGCGCAGCAGACCAACACCGGCCTCGGCACCGCCGCCGCGGTGCTCGGCTATGTCGGCAAGCCGTTCATGCGATGGGCGGACGAAGCGCCGAGGCGGACCTATGGGTGGCAGGGGCTTCATGCGGTGCGCTATCCCGAGATCGGGCTGCGCCTGTTCGGCGATTGTGACGTGCCCGATCTCGCCTTGTTCCCCGCCCGCTATCCGGACCTAAGCGAGCTGCGCTTCGTCGCAGGGCACGAGGTCAAGCTGCTCCATATCGGCACCTGGCTGTTGAGCTGGTTCGTCCGCTTCGGGCTGATCGGGTCGCTTGCCCGCTATGCACCCCGTTTGCTCAAGGCGGCTGCGCTGTTCGATCCGCTCGGTTCGGGCCGTAGCGGGCTGCACATGATCCTCTCCGGCACCGGCCATGACGGCACGGCGATGACGGTGCGCATCTTCATGGTTGCGCGACAGGCGCACGGCCCCAACATTCCCTGCGTGCCCGCCATCGTCCTTGCCCGCCGCATCGCCGCCGGCGAACAGCTCGCGCCTGGTGCGCGGCCGTGCCTCGACCTGGTCGATCTCGATGCCCTGCTTGCCGCGCTCGAAGGCCTCGACATCACCACCATCGCCCGCGGCCCCGGCATCGACGATCACTGGCCGGCAGACGATCATCGGCTGGCGGCCGGCAATTGACAGCGTCCCGCCCGCACCAGCACAACGAAGCGGGGGCATGATGCGATATCGGTCGATTCTCGGTGTCATCGCGCTAGTGTGTGGGCTGGTCTGCACCGGCGTCGCGGGTGCGCAACAGGTGCCCTATGAAGCGCCGCGCCATACTCAGCCACCGCCGACCATCGGGACCTCGTCCGAGGAGTTTATCGGCTTTGCCGACCTCGGCATCACGACCGAACGCGATCGATCGCCGGCATGGCAACTTGCCGAGCATCGCCGTCTCGACACCACGCTCGCCGCGATTCCGGCACAGCGCAAGGGTGTGGTCGATGTCTATGTGCTGGCGGTCGGTCTCGATAGCGACCCCGTGTTCGGCCGCGAAGCGCGTGAGGCGGGCAAGGTGCTCGCCCGGCGCTATGGTGCGGAAAGCCGCACCGTCGTGCTCGCGGGCTCCGATGGCAGCGGCGAAAGCACGCTGCCGCGCGGCTCGCCCGACAATATCGCCATGGTCCTCGCCCGCTTCGCCGAGGTGATGGACAAGGCGGAGGACGTCGTTGTCCTCTACACCACCTCGCACGGCGCGCAGATCGGCATCGCCTATAACGACGCCGATCAGGGCTATGGCTTCATCTCGCCGTCGCGGATGTGGAGCATGTTCGGCACGCTCGGCATCGAGCGTCGGCTGGTGATCGTCTCGGCCTGCTATTCGGGCGTGTTCGTGCCGATGCTGGCGACCGACGACAGCGTGATCGTCACCGCCGCCGATGCCGATCACACCTCGTTCGGCTGCCAGGCCGACAGCGACTGGACCTTCTTCGGCGACGCGCTGATCAATCACGCCCTGCGCAAGCGCCAGCCACTCCAGGCCGCCGACGACGAGGCGCGTGGGCTGGTTTCGGGGTGGGAAGCGCGCGGCAAGATCACCCCGTCCAACCCGCAGATTTCGATCGGGTCGCGCGCGCATCTCTGGCTCGACGCGCTGGATGCGCGGGTGCCGGCGACCGCAACCGTGCCGGTCGGCAAACCGGCGGTCAGTCTGCTCGACCAGCTCCCTGCACGGTAACTGCACGGCCAATTCGCCAGACCACCTTTGGCGTTCATGCCGCCTGCACGCCTAGCCTCGCCCCCGATCCATCAACGGGAGTGAGTAATGAACGACGATGTCAGGCCCGAGCGTTCGCCGGGGCAAAAATTGCTGTTCGCGATCCTGGTCGGGGCGCTGCTCGCGATCCCGCTCTTCGCGATCTACCTGCTGGTCTATGACCGCTCGACCCAGTCGACCCAGGCACGCGATTCGATCGCGCAGGGCTGGGGCGGGGCGCAGGTTATCTCGGGGCCGGTGCTGGTCATTCCCTACACCACGACCAGCACCGAGACGGTGGTGGAGAATGGCAAGCAGAGCCAGAAGACCAGCACCATCGCGCACGAACTGATGCTGCAGGCCCAGTCGGCCGAACTCCGTTCCGACCTTTCGCCCCGGCAGAAGCATTATTCGATCTACGATGCCGTGGTCTATGAGGCGCACAATATCGGCACGGCGCGCTTCGCCCTGCCCGACGATCTCGATCGGCTGGGCATCGACCGCGCCACGCTCGCGCTGGGCAAGGCCGAGCTGCGCTTCGGTATCGGCGATGCACGCGGCCTGTTCGGCGCACCGCCGACGGTCACGCTGGCCGGGCAGAAATTGCCGCTCAAGCCCGGCAGGGGGCCGCGCGAGACGGGGGGCTCCGGCTTCTATTCGTTCCTCGATGCCGCGGCGCTGCAACAGGGCGCGCTGGAATTCCGCTATGACTATTCCTTGCGCGGCAACGAGTCGCTGACCTTGCTGCCCGGCGGCGGCGATACGCGCTGGACGGTGACCAGCCCCTGGCCGTCGCCCAGTTTCCAGGGCAAGTTCCTGCCCGAGAAGAGCGATGTGAGCGAACACGGCTTCTCCGCGCTGTGGCGTGTCGGCAATCTCGCGCTCGGCAAGTCGCTGGTCTCGGTCGATGACGACAGCCGCCAGCAAGGTGAGGTAGGCGCGGCAGCCGGCGCGAGCGTCAATCTCGTCACCCCGGTAGACCTCTACGACCAGGTCAATCGTTCGGTGAAATATGGCTTCCTGTTCATCGGCTTCACCTTCACGGCCTTTCTGATGTTCGATGTGATCGGCGGGGTGCGCGTCTCGCCGATCGAATATCTGCTGGTCGGGGCGGGCCTGATCCTGTTCTTCGTCATGCTGCTGGCCTTTGCCGAGGTGGCCGGCTTCACGCCCGCTTATGCCATAGCGGCGGCGGCGATCATCGGCTTGCTCACCGCCTATTCCGCGGCGGTGCTCGGCAGCTGGCGGCGCGGCGGATATATCGCCGGGCTGCTGATGGGGCTGTATGCCGCGCTCTATGTGTTGCTCAGCCTCGAGGCCTATTCGCTGCTGATCGGCTCTCTGCTGCTGTTCGTGGCGCTGGCCGGGGTGATGTACCTGACCCGCGGCCTGGACTGGGGAGCGCGCAGGCTGGCCTGATCGATCCGGCCGCCATGATCCCGCGGATCGTGGCGGCCGCGTCCTTTCGGTACGGCTTTCTGGGTTGCGCTGCGCCTGCGAAAGGCATAGCCGCAATCCGCGCCCACGCCATCACCCAGGGGACTTTTCGCGCAATGGCCGAATTCACGCTTCCGAAGAACAGCGTAGTCAACAAGCGGGGCAAGACCCACGCGGCCCCGGCCGGCGCGAAGAACGTCAAGACGTTCAAGGTCTATCGCTACGATCCCGACAGCGGCGAAAATCCCCGGTACGACCGCTTCGAGCTCGATCTCGACGATTGCGGCCCGATGGTGCTCGACGCGCTGATCAAGATGAAGTCCGAACAGGACTCGTCGCTGACCTTCCGCCGCTCGTGCCGCGAAGGCATTTGCGGTTCCTGCTCGATGAACATGGACGGCAAGAACGGCCTCGCCTGCACCACCGCGATCGAGGACATCAAGGGCGACATCACGATCACCCCGCTGCCGCACATGGAAGTGATCAAGGACCTTGTCCCCGACTTCACCCATTTCTACGCGCAATATTCCTCGATCAAGCCGTGGCTGCAGACCGTCACGCCGCCGCCCTCGGGCAAGGAGCGGCTGCAATCGCCGGAAGACCGCGAGAAGCTCGATGGCCTGTACGAGTGCATCCTGTGCGCTTGCTGCTCGACCTCGTGCCCGAGCTATTGGTGGAATTCGGACAAGTTCCTCGGCCCGGCGATCCTGTTGCAGGCCTATCGCTGGCTCGCCGACAGCCGTGACGAGATGACCGGTGAGCGGCTCGACGAGCTGGAAGACCCGTTCCGCCTCTATCGCTGCCACACGATCATGAACTGCGCGAACTCCTGCCCCAAGGGTCTCAACCCGGCCAAGGCGATCGCCGAGATCAAGAAGCTCGAGGCCGAGCGCGTCGTCTGACATGACCGTTGCGGACGACGCGGCCAACCGCTTCTTCGTTTATGAGGACGACCCGGACATGCCGGGGTGGAAGCGTTGGCAGTTCCGCGATCCGACGCGCTTCAACGCGTTCATTGAGCCTTTGCATGTGCGTGTCGAGGACGGCCAGGCGCGCGTCCGCATGATGCCGCGTCATGAACATTCCAACATGCGTAACGATGTGCATGGCGGGGCACTGCTCGGATTCATGGATGTCGCGCTGTTCGCCGCCGCAAGGGGCCTTGGTGTGATGGTCGCGGGCGGCGCGGTGACGCTCGACCTGTCCGCGCAGTTCATCGGCGGTGGCCGCATCGGCGAGCCGCTGGAGGCGCGGGTGGAACTGCTCCGCGAAACGGGGCGGATGTTGTTCATGCGCGGGCTGATCGTTCAGGAGGGCATGCCGACGATCGCCAGCTTTACGGGGACGCTGCGCAA
>Ga0307510_10004403_pt1 | contig 16567 bp, 13 predicted proteins | sample 12_EM_MG_FD_207224 | JGI IMG/M metagenome (GOLD analysis project Ga0307510, IMG submission 207224) | Populus trichocarpa ectomycorrhiza microbial communities from riparian zone in the Pacific Northwest, United States - 12_EM | ecosystem: Host-associated > Plants > Roots > Unclassified | place...
CATACGGGCTTGAGTCTAGTCCACTGTAGCTACCTATCTGTAGGGTCGTTACACGGGGCCTTTTGGTTAGGCATATTGGCAATAGTAGTTACATCTCGTCCTTTCTTTGATTCTTTTCCTAGTATTACCAGGGGGCCTGCTGAAGGGTTTGGGTCTCTCTCCTGTGCGTTTCTATGAGTTGGTTCCCTACGTGTCACAGGTGGGAGTCTTAGGTGCTAGGCTGGGAAGTTTCTTCTATTGTCTCGCGGGGTTTGATTTTTCCTATGATCACGTGAAGCGGGAGGTTGTTATTGGGCTTATAGGTTTTTTTCTCTTGATAGCTAGCGCTGCATAAGGCTTTTTGTACCTAAAACAAATAACGCATGATTACAAAAAAAAAACAAAAAAAGAAAAAAGACCCAGAGATAGGATCTTCACGCAACTATCTAAGTACATGTCTATACTTAAGTTGCAATATGATTAATCTTTGCCCTCTTTACATACTCCCATCTTATACGAGAACAGACTCTCTAAGAACCCCGAAACTAGTGTCATTGTTTCAGCCATGGGTTGCCCGAGCATAGCGCCATTGTGATATTTCTATCAAGATACGACAATGCACCCCTCTTACTATCTAATAAGATAGTATTCTTCGATGCAGTACTCAAAGAGGAGCCAGCTAGTCCCGTACTATCTGAAGAGATAGTACCTCCATACCCCATAATCCAAAGACACAAGGCTCACTTAGATAGGAGACGACTGTGACTGTCTGTCCCATATTCACTTCACAATAGGATTGTTACAGGTAGATTGATGCATGCTCTGGTCTTTGCTGCCTCCACCATTATAGAGCAGGCGTTAGTGAGTTTACCTGAGCACTGATAACCCTAGAAGCAGTATAAAAATGGGGGTCTGCCGAGTGTTGCAGGTACCCGCAAGATGGCTCAATAGCGCAACCTTTATCATGGGGGTAGGAAAAGGTGCAGCAAAGTCTTAGCTTCCAACCCAATAGAAATTCACTCCAGACTATATAAATTATATTTACAATGTCTAAGCGGGATGTCTGTCCTATTGCCTCACCGATTTTATCGACCGCTAAGTGCAATGAATCTTTTTCCTTGAAAGATTATGCTCTTGTTGTCCATGTCGAGACATGATCGGATTACCAACTGATATCTGATTGTTGGTCAATTTCATTGGTTGGAAGACAGGGGTGCCAAGTCGGCAAAGCTTGGTGGAAAATGATTGTGCCCCACTTCTGGTGGGGCCATCCACGAATCCCTGTTTGACCTCTGCAAACTATCATCTCCGCCCTCATCCGACTTCTATTCTCAAAGACCTTTAGCTATATAAGCATTTGGGAATTTCCCCACCTCTCTCCTATACTATGTTCAAAGCGAATCCCATTACCAGGTTCAAGAAAATAACAAATCCTGGTGATGTCGACGAAATGTCACTTTTTATGATACTACCCTGACATCGCTGGTGGACGGCTTGTCCAGAAAGGGTCTATTACTGAGGCAAGCTTTCTTGACATGCTCGAAATGATACTTCTAGTCATAGGGGAAGGGGGCACCCTGCTTGTTCAAGCGAGGCAATCGATCTAAATCAAGTCCTGAACGGAAATGCTTCTTTGAGCAGGAGCATACGATCTCTCTTCCACTGGTATGTACTTTATCCCCCTCATGTAATAGATTGCGTAATTGTTAATTTTGTCTGGCTATATCCGAGTCAGTGATGAACCTTGGTTCCATAAGTTGATATCAAATGCGGAGACACCCAGAGAGGAACGGTCCCGTAGTGGGGTGGGTAAGCGGGACTGGAAATGTGTGTTTTCAGGGCTTTCGAATCCTGAATACTCTATCGCTAATGACAAGTAGTTTGGTTTCGATGCTACGCATATTTTCCCTCTCCCTCACGAAGACCTCTGGATCGCCTGTGGTTATAGACAGGGGATCACAGACATGGAGGATGCCGCTGTGTCCTCCAGCATCCACTCAGCTCAAAACACGTTTCTTCACCAAGCAACGATTCACTAAATCTTCGATCAGCACCTTGTGTCCGGCAATTCTGACGACGAGTACGAGGTAATTGTGTTTATGTGTGATTTCTTTAATTGTGATGGCAGAATTGTTCATCCCCCGCGCCGAAAGCTAAATGATCCCCAACGCGTGTCCGATCATGTTATAAGTGGGAATTTCTGATAATGAGTTCTGGTCAACCTGAGAGGCCTAGAGGAGCCAAATCTTTGAGTCCGACTTCACATAGTGCAACGGTTGAAAGGGTAAGGTGCTTGCTGGACCGGATTCTCAAGCGCCATGAGAGTTAGGAATAGTTGTCATAGGTTTTGTTAGAGGACTAATTCAGAAAAGTCAAAGATGATAACTGGGCAAGTGTTAGCTCAAATGAAATCAAGGGACTGCTGTTGTTATATCTTTCATCTGGCTTAGGGCAACCATTACCCTCCGGTTACGCTGATCACCCTCTCACCTAACTAGCTAAATCTCCCCAATTTCTGGTTGAGTTGAGGGTTACCAGTTGCATTGTGCTGTGTACAAGTACATGTTTTAAGTGTGGGGCACGATTGCTAATAGAAATAATAGTAAAGTGGGTCTGATAATCAAAATTTGACCCCTTTGCCAAGGAAAATGCACGAGTATGATATAATACAGGAGGCGCACCCACTCATGTCGACCAAGCAGGCAGGTAAAATTATACAAGAGTTCCTCTTTTCCCACCCAAGCTCTGCAAAACCTTTTATCTCACCACCCGCATTACCTATATTCTAAGAGATTTAGCACTATACGCCTTACGGAATTCCGCACTTTTTGCCCACACCACTTCTCGTGTCACTTCCTCTGATTAGGATTACGACAATAACCAATACCAACAATGCGTACAGATCGCTGTAACAATCCTATGGTAGAGTAATTATGCAACAGGCAACGACAGTCTCTCCTATGTCACCTAACCTTATGTCTTTGGACTATAGGGGACGGAAGTTCTGTCTTTTCAGATAGTTCCAATCTGGCTTGCTCGTTTTATGCGATTCGTTGAAGGATACCATCTCGTTGGATAGTATGATGGGTGGATTGTTGTGCTTGGTAGAACTATCCCAATCGGTTTATATTCCGGCAACCTGTTATTGAGACTGTCACCATAGTCTCCAGGTTCTGTAGAGTGGCGGCTTTCGTAGACGCGAAGTGACTATAAAGAGAGAAAAGCCTGATTGTATTGCCATATCTTATGTATGGAAAAGTACTTAGATGGTTGCGTGAAGATGCTATCTCTTGGTCTGATTTTCTTTTTTCTTTTTTCTTTTTTTTTATATCAGGTATTGATTGTTACGGTACAAGAACTCGCAGGCAGCGCTGGCTATTGCGTAAACAAAACCTCAATCTCAAAAACCAAAAAACCAATGAAAATGATAAAATCATCTCCAAAGGGTATCAAGTACTGGACACATTGCCAACTCACGGCTAACAAAAGAATTTATATTGATAAAAAACCACATCAGTTCCCTTTTTCTAATGGAAAAACCATCGTTCGCCACAGGAGAAGACCTAAATAGCGTGGTATGGGGAGGAGGAAAAAAGACCCAAGGGTCACTAAACTGGGGATGAGGGGAAAACCATTCAGGCGGGAGAAGGGGGAAGGGAGGGGAACATATCGGGTGGGTAGTTGGTCGCCGTGGCTCTTGTAAAGGCGGCTAGGCCAGGAGCAGGTTTTTAGCGGTCCAGAGGGGGGAGTCAGGGCCCACGTCAGAGAGGCTATGGAGGAGGCAGTCCCTGTGGTAGGATGTTGACTGGTAGCAAAGTATGACATGGCTGAAGGTTGCTTCCGCTTCACCGCACCTGGGGTAGGGTCTGTGTTCATTTAGCCTTGACCAGGAGGGGTGGCCAACGAGGTAACTCTTCTGGGGTCTTATCTGGTAGATGCGGCCTGCCATGAACGTTCCCAATCCTATCAATGGATGAGGGGTTAATGACAGTAGGAGGGTGTAGTATTCGGAGGAGGGTGCCAGGTATTTCGACTGCTCGAGGAGAACACGTCTTGCCCTTCCTTTATGGGCTCTATATGCGCTGGCCATTGTGTGGTGGGGTGGAGTGCAGCAGCCTCCAGAAGGAGGCCAGTATTTGCGCGCCGGGTAAAAGAGACAGTCCCTAGTATAGAGCGAGGTAAATTGACAAGCTCATCCACCGGGAGGTGGGACCTGACATTCCAGGGTGGACGGTGGGTTTTCTAGGAGAGTGGAATAAGCTTGGGGGTAGGCGCGTGCAGAGCCCTCTATCTGAGTCCGGGGCCTTGTACATCAGAAGGGTGGGGATGGGTGGGCATGGTCTACCAGCCACTGGATTAATCAATGGGGCAGCACACACCAGCCTCAGGGCGGCGATGCAGCGTTTGTAGGGGATGATGGCTTGAATGGGGGGATGCAGGCCGTTGCCGCTAGAATGGGAATAGGAGTCGACCTGAAGCAGTTTGAGACCCAACGTTGGACCTGGCGCCAGTAGATGTCCATTTTGGAGATTATCCCTGTACTGGGGACCATGATGGCGGCCCCATAGAGGGGGGTAGGTAGTAGCAGTAATATCGCTAGGTCCTGTGAGACGTGACGGGAGAGCCCAGAACAACAGGGCGAGGGGCAGTTGACAGCAGCGAAAGCTCCGTGGGCCAGGCCTAGTCTTTTGGAAAAGTGTGCTGAGGACAAGATGTTAAGTGTGAACGAGTACCCAAGCCATCTGATGCACGGGAGTGGCGTGAAGATGTGGCCATTAAATCATATCCGGGCTGGAGTAGCAGCCCCGGCAGGGTCTGTTTGAACGGGAGTCCTCTAGTGGATACGTTCGGTTTTTAGGACACTAAAGTCAACCTCGGGAGCATTTGCCCGGGCCGTTCTCTGCCCGAAAGCACGGTGGAGGGTTCTGACTTTAGTCCTGTAGGATCTGGATGCTGCCGATAGCGCCAAGTTGTCAATATAGGATAGGGAGAGACCTTCCAGGATGGCCATGTGGAGAGACGCTTCATAAATGACAAAGGGTAGTGGGGATATTGGGGAACCTGGTGGAGTGCCCACTTGGAATGGGGAAAAGGACTTTGGGGATGCTTGGAACAGCAGGCGGCATGTCCTTTGGGAAAGGAACAATCCAATCCACAAGACCATGTAGTGTGGGACTCCCGCTTTCTTGAGGGAAAAGCAAAGGATGGAGGCATTGATATTGTTGAAGCCATGTTTGATGTCTAGGAACAAGGTGGAGATTTGTAGTCCAGGGCGTTGAAGGATGCTGAGAGTATCCACAAGGGAGAGAGGAGCATCAAACGATGAAAGAGAGGGAAGGGAGCCACACTGGTTATGATGAACAAGTTTGAAGGAGCTAGCAACAAAGGAGAGGCGGAATGCCATAACCCGCTCTAGGATCTTAGGGACAGTCTGAAGGAGGACTATTACCCTAAACGATGCCAGGGAGTCATACGAGGTCTTGCCTGGCTTGACGAGTACAATCTCATTCGCCTTCTTCATGGAGACAGGGTGATAGCCAAACTTGGGAAGGGGGCCTAAGAGGTCTGTCAGGATCTGGGGAGCTACAAGGTGAACCCGCTTCCAAACAGAGAAAGGGATGGTGCCTGGTGCTGGGGCGGGGTATGAGGGGCACTTCCGAACGGCAGCTGAGATCTCACTTGGGGTGAGAGGTTCTATCCCTTTGTGGGGTCTTAAAATGGACGGTACAATGGGTAGCCGCTTTGGTACGAAGAAATGGAGCACAAGTGTACTGTTGCCCTGTTCAGGGGAAGTGGCATCGGGGAGGTTAGCAAACTGGAGGGTGACCCTACGGACAGCAGATTTCTTCACCCTCCATATGGTCCACGGCGTTGTGTCCGTGAGGAAGGACTTCAACTGTTGGGCCTTTACAGCTTTAATCGTTCTGAAGTACCCTTGGTTGGAGAGCTTGGCTGCTGTCCTGTCCGGAGGGACATGTGAGGCTCGGGTCTTTTGGGAGGAGGAGTGGAATTCTTTCTCTAGTGTTGTTAACAGTCGAGACCACCATAGTTTGGCTCTGATCAAGGGGCAGCGGAGAGGAGTATCGGCTTTGAGGAGCATGACCAGGGTGGTCAGGTGTGAGTTGAACCGGTTTTCAAACGCATGTCAGGTCGAGAGGTGCGGAGAGGGGGGAACTTTGACTTCTTTAAGCTGAGGTTTAAGTGAGGACCAGGCGGTCCTGACCCAGTTAGAGGCCGGCGGCGGTGGGGTCGTAAGTGGGTCTGGCATCCTAATCGGAATAGGCACATGGTGGGAGCCTGTGGAAGGGTGGTCGGTGGCCGATTCGTGCAAGAACTACATCCCCGCAGTAGAGGCGGAGGCAAGGTCCAGCACTCAGGGTGTGGAAGATCAATTAAGCGGGAATCAGGTGTGAACCCCTGGGGCTGTTGAAAAGAGTGAGTTCAAATTCTGTGGCCCTTGTGATGTACAGGAAGGAAGCCTTGAGTGCGGAGACTATCTCTTGGTCGGGTTTTTCACTTTCTTTGTTTCAGGTTCTTTTTTTTATCTTCCTTTTTATATTTGTTTTAATGTACAAGGGTCACATCAGCGCTTGCTATGTAGACAAAAAACCTCCATCTACAGTCCATCCTGCTTCTCCTGACTAAAGCCCACTGACCCTGCCCAACCCATTAACCACTTGCAGTAGAGGTGGAAACAACGCACGGTACTATGCGTAGAAACTACAAGGAAACCACAGGCCTGAATTCCGCAAACAAGTACACCTCTACAGACCAGCAACCCAAAGAATGAAACCCCCGACAGTAACCTAACAAGCTGGCAAGACAAGGAAACCTCAAGGCGCTCCAGAAAGGAAAAACACGTAAGCCCGAACCTGTAGTCAACCCTAAAGCTCTTAACAGGGTGGACGGGGGCCGGAAAAACGCAGGCCCCCGCCCATTTCCCCACCCCGCCTGGTGCTCGTTACGGAGCAGGGCGGCTAGGGTTTTTTCTCGCCAGGTCCTGCCGGTTCACAGGGCCAGAAGGGTATTTTTCGGCTAATCGCCACCCCGCCCCTGTCCGCGGCCGACCCGTACTAATTCCCCAGACAGGGCTCCATTTGTTACCACACATTTTGAACTGGGGCCCGTCCCGGGTCTGGGTGGGGCGGGGGCCTGAGCCTGCACAGGGGCAGGGAATACTGAAAAAGACACTCAGCCCTAGGCCGTTGAGCGAGACAGAAGGGGAAAGGGGGGGGGGCCTGCGTTTTCGAGGGCCCCGTCCGCCCTGCACCGAACTCTCGCGTCAGCCAACTCAACTGCCTCTGGCGGCGTGCCTTTTTCGGCATTCCCTGCCCCTGGCACAACTCCGGCCCAAGCCCCAGCCATAACCCACATGGGTCACCGTTAAGAGTGGAGAGTAACAAACGGGGCCCCGTCCATGGAATCAGTGCGACTGGGCCCCGGACCAGGTTGTGGTTGCTATTACTAGAATCATACCCCACTGGCCCAGCTTATGGGCAGGGGCTGGCGAGTGAAAACCTTCCCCGCGCCGCCCCGTAACGAACACTCGTTGGCCCACCCTTACCCCAGTGACGCATCCCATTCCGGAGCAAAGGGGAGGAACATAGGACCCACCAGGCCAAAGATATAGGACATCAGCACGCCCGCGCGGTAGATATACCTGGGTCGTATAAGACCAGGAACCACAGGGGAGCTCAATCCCCCAATGGAGACCCGCAACCGAGCCACTACTTATCAAAGTTTGACGATCTCTTTGTTGGTTTTTGTTTTTCTCTGCTTTTTTTCTTTTTTTTTGGTAATCCTGCGTTCATTGTTTTAAGATACAAAAAGCCTCATGCAGCGCTAGCAATGGAGAGAACAAAACCTATAAAGCACAAAATATAAACAAAATATAGTAACAGCACCAAAAATATCCACTATCAGGAAGGTTTCTCCTCCGCTTGGCCCGTGGCAACATAATGACATTAGCAAAAATCTTTATATTTGTTCTGAGCATCTGGTGTATCAGACGCTGAGGACGCTCAGAACGTTACCGATTGCTCTCGACACAACGTAGGCCGGACGTCATGTCCGGACTCCATTCCCCATCTACCGCTAAATCCTCGATGTCCCGCGGAGGTCCACCCCCAAGCACATGCGTCCGGATGCCCACAGCCCCTAACCTCTGCCGCATCCCAACGATTTCCATCCTGTGCCTACCGCGTCAGGGCAGAATCCAACTCCACTCTAGCATCTCGAAGACTATCCGGATCATTAGTTTTACGGATGCTAGGCAGCAATACTTGAACACCCTCTGCATCAATTGCCCTCTGGCTATAGGCTCCAAAGGCCTTCGAAATAACTCAGATGTTCGTCACGACGGCATCGTGATGGCTCACTTGCTTACTGTCGACGGCGTCATGACAGCACGCATATTCCAGACCCTGTCTTGACGACGTCGTGATAGCTCATATGCATACTCTTGACAGCTTCGTGATAGCACAGATAGTCGAGACGCCGTCATGACAACGTCGAGATAGCCTACATGCATACTCTCAACGGCGTTATGATAGCACACCTATTGCAGAAGCCGTCTCGCTCGCTTCACTATTTATTCGTATTACAGAGTGCCATTCACCCAAGCTTCGAGGGGCTAGGGCCTCTTGTGTTGTGACTTTGAACCTTATCGGCATCTTGATATTCTATTATTACTAGTCTACTGCCGTGACCAGGGCGTCCACGGCAATTCTACGTTTCGGAGCTCTCACTCAGATCTGGCTCTGAAATACACCCCAAATTGTCCTCTTGGCACCACAGATCGGCCAACAGAAATCGACTAGTTTCCATTTCCTGCAAATCAAATTCCATAAACTCAACGGTTCACAGATCGCCAAGTCTATAAAAAAGGAATTCCCTCCCACGGCTGTGTAACAATCCTATTGTTGGGCTCGAATGCAACAGGCAACGACTGTCGTCTCCTGTGTAATCGAGTGTTGCTTTTCTGCACCACACAGCCCGGGAGGAGTATCTCTTCAGATTGTACGGTACTGGCTTGCTTGTCCTGCATGATCCGTCAAGGCATACTATCTCTTCAGATAGTAAGATAGGTGGATTGCCGTGCTTGATAGAACTCTCACAACAGTTCTATGTTCCGGCCGCCCATCCAGGCTGTCACGATAGTCTCCGGGTTGTTACAGCCTGGGCTCTCGTAGAAGAGCGGTGTATGTACAGAGAGTAAAGCGTAATCGTTTTACAATATCTTAACTATAGAAAAGTACATAGCTAGATGGTTGCGTTCAGATTCTATCTCTCGGTTAATTTTTTTCTGTTTTTTTTTTTTTTTTTTTGATATAATGCATTGTTTGTTTTAGATCCATAAAGCCTTTTGCAGCGCGAGCTATGAAGAGAAAAAAACCTATTCATCCAAGTAAGCCAACTGCCCGCTTCACCTGTTCATGGGAAAAATCAAATACCCGGAATCCAGAGGGAACGTCCCCCCGCCTACCGTCAAAGACAAAACCTCAGACGCGTAAGGAAACAATTCATAGAGACGTACAGGCGAGAGACCCAAACCCTTCCGCAGGCCCCCAGGTAACACTAAGAAAAGAATCAAGGAAATTACAAGATAAAACTACTATTGCGAAGATGCCTAGACCAAGAACCCGTACGCTGAATCTCCGGTTGGGGCGGTGGCTCAAAGGTAGGGAGAGACCGGAAGGTGGCGACGCGAGGGCGTTTAGAATATGCCAAGGAGGTAGTGCAATACCATGACCTATGGTAACCTAAGCGAAGTTTGGGACCATAGTGTAAATCGCAGAGGGGAGAGAGGGAGGTGGGCAAGCGCAGCCACGGGGCAGAGGGGATGCCAGCAAACCACGAGGAGCAGCCAGCGAGTAGCAGTAGGGTGGCAGCTGGTGGGGAGGTAAGCAGTAAGGTGCCAGCTAAGGGGTTAGTACGGTGACAGTAAACGGAACCAGGAGGGGCGAGATGGAAGGATTGCTGGCGCGCTAGCCAGAACTGACAAACGGGCCATAGCATCGGCTTTTGAGACGACCACGAGACCGAGGCGAGACAGTCATATTACTAAGTGAGGCTTTCCCCACCAGAGGTACAAGCCCAGCCAGCCGAGGCCTACTTCGACCGAGAGTCCGACACCGTAACTCTAACAGTGAACGAAGCGAGAAGTTTTGAGACAGTGCAAAATCCTAAGCGAGGTGCAACGCAAGTGTGCGGTAAGGGGGCGGACCGAACTCCATGAGCGAGTCAACGATGAACAGAAACAAGAGCCCCAAGGAGGGGAGGCCAAAGGGCCAAAGAGGAGGAGGGAAGATGGCTTAACGTCAACTCCTAGGCAGTAGCCAGCGTGGGAGAGGAGAGGTGGGTGCGGGAAAGTGACGATGATTTCCCGTGGTGTGGGGATTTCAATAGCCCGAGGTTGAGGTGAGATGGTTGTGTCCTATCTCTTGGTAGTTTTTTTTTTTTAAATCATGTATTACTTGTTAAAGTACAAGAACTCGCATGCATTGTTAGATATGGCGTACAGAAAACCTTAATTCCAACAACCGCCCGGTTGACCTCTTCATGGGAAAAATCAAACACCCCAAATCCATAGGAAAAATCCCCCTCTCCTAGCACCTAAGATAATAATACCTCAAACATGTAACGCAACAATTCATAGAGACGTACAGGAGAGAGACCCAAAACCTTCGGCAGGCTCGCCTGAAAACCAAAGAAAGGATTGGCTCGCCAAGGCCCGATAGGGCCCGAGGGAGCGGATGAGTGATCCACGTTCCGAGAGCAAACCACTGCAGTTGTGGGCCGACATTGTAACCATAAACGTACGGTCGCGCTGGTAATTACATCGATCCAAGGCCTGGGACACCAGGCACGGAGGTCCTGCGATACCACCACTGGGGTTAACCGAGTAGTGGACACACAATCCGGGAGGAGGAGGAGGCAGTAAGGTGCCACCTGCTGTAGCAGTAACGGTGCAAGCCGACAGAACCGGGTGGTGGAAGAAGGAAGGATCGCAAACAGGCTAGCTACAACCAACAAACGGGCCATGGCAAGGGGTTTTGGGATGACCATAAGGCTGAGGCGAGACCCAGATGTTACAAACCGAGGCTTTCCCCATCACAGGTACAACCCCTGCAAGCCGAGGCCCACTACGACCTGGTGTCCGATACGGCAACATAGACAGTGACCGATGCGAGCAGCTTTCCGACAGTGCAAAATGCTAAGCGAGGTGCAAAGCAAATTCGGGGTAACGGGGAGAACCGAACATCATGACCAAGTCAACGACGAACGAGAACGAGAACGCCAAGGAGGCGAGGCCGACAGGCATCAGAAGAGGAGGGCAGGTGGCTTAACGTCAACCCCTAGGCAGTAGCCATCGTGGGAGAAGAGAGGGGTGTGTGGTAAAGTGACGATGATATCTCGTGGTGTTGAGATTTCAATCGCCGGAGGTGGAGAGGAGATGGTTCGTGCCTATCTCTTGGTCGAAACCAAGCCCCTTTTATATGCATCTTCCTACAACCGTAACCTTGGTGAATCATCACCCTTGTGTAACATAACCTCTATGACTCATAGTGAGTAATAGTGCGAAATCCATCAGCTGACACGTACGAGTCCACTGCGCACTTGCTGCTTGATCAATTGAAACCTGTAAACCCGATCATACGCTCAAATGAGTCCCATGCGTGAAAACCCATGACTCGTAATATGAGTCAGGTGCGAAACTTCAGTGCTGCTTATGACATCACAATCTTGAGTCATGAAACCATTAACCAATTATAATCAAACAATGACTCGCAAGCGCGCAGTAATGTGAAAGCTATGAGTCAAACGACGTCATAGTGCAAAAAACTCAAGATACCTTAAGAGTAATAATTATTAGTCGTGTGAAATCTGCCTTTCTTAGTCACGATTTGTGACATTAGCTGCAGTCTCCCCTAGTATCACTCCCTTGGTGCTAATTGCCCAAGTCTAGCAACCTCCGCCCAGCACTTCTCAGCTCATTTCGCAGCTTGTGGTTCCGTGGCTCGAGCACCTGATTTCCTTTCCTTCCCTTGTCCACCTCGTTCTTCAACCTTCCTAGCTGAATCCTGATCCTACGACCGTCGTGCGTAATCCTTGTACGTCTTCCTGAAGTCGTTCAATCTTGACTTGTGGGTCGGCTATCTTCCTTTGGTAGTCGTACCCATTTTTTAGGGCGTGCTCCTTTTTGTCTAACAGTTTCCTGATCTGCCTATTTAAGGGCTCGATGTCGGGTTGTCTTTTTTCGCGCCCTTTTCTCTCTTCTCGTGTCCGCCCGACGCCATTTCTTCCGACCTGGAACTTCGGATCATGATTGTATCGGTATGAGTGTGAGAGATCCTTCCTTGTTCCGTCCTACTGCGGGTAGTACACTGCGTCCGCCTGGTATTGAACGTGTGCCGCATCAGGAAAAACGGATCTTGCATCTGATCCGCTGGCGTTGCATCCTGACTCATGGGCCGGATATTCTGCCTCCCATTGATCCTGTGCGTCCTGACTGCCGTCGCAATGTTCCTTACGTTGTGACGCAACGTCACAATGTTTCTTACGTCCTGACACAACGTCGCGTTCTCCCGACCTCCAGACTACCGGAAATTCTCCCTCTCGTCGCCTCTTCCTCCACATTGTGCTCCCTCCGCGTCATTTCTTCTCTGCGTCCTGACGTATCCTGCCCCTTATCCCCGCTCTAGTAGGCTCAACCTCAATTGATTCGCTGCTTCCTCAGATGTCGGTCTGCTGGTGCCTGGGGCAGCAGCACTTTTCTTTTCACATCTCACATCTCACGTATCACGTATCACGCCACACTGGTCTGGCGAACTCATGAGGTGGGTTTAAAGTGGCTTCTATATCTTCTATATACAGTATCAAGATCATGTATGATTCTCCCGCATAGCCGATTCCTGATTCTCTTATCCAGCTTCTTTAATAAACCTCATTACATGTTCTCAAAGGAATCCAGCTATTTATAAGCCAGCGCCGGTCCTCCTCCTAGATCAGATCCGCCAGACCGAGGATTGTCCCTATATCTACTATTGTAAACCCTCGTGCCTCCTCCCGCATCTGCACTGTAACAAGGCCATGTTGATCCGATAGACAGCCTGAGTTGTCGGGGGTTAGCATCTGAACACGGGCGACCCGACGACCAGTATCGTCAGATCTGTAGTCGCTGATTTATAAGAGTGCAAGTAGCCTTGCTGGCAGATGACACCTCAGCACACCATACATTTCTTCCGTGCCCGGGTGTACCCAAACGCAATCATTGCGACTGCCTTGGTTTCTAAAGTGTAGATCGCCCGTGGATCGTGCACGGTGGACCTCGTAAATATCGGCTTCTTCGAATGCAAGAACTGGGATTTCAAGTTGAGTGAGTAGGTAAATGGTGAGTGATCGAAGCATCACATCGTCCTCAGGAAGGGGGTGTGCTGCGGGCAGGTTATGTCTGCTATAATAGATCAATTCACGATAAATAATCTCCGGTGAGACTCCCGAGATCCGCCTAAAATCCACGACCTTGGACCCATCTTGCTGACCTCCCTTCAGGACCCTCCTGCTGACAACTGGCACTGCTGTGGTCACGGTGCTGGCCGTCCGGTCTAAATGATGCAAGACGTCAGCTGAGACATCGGCGTCGTGACATTTTAGAGATTCAAGGTTCAACCGTCGCATGTTGACGGGATGTTGACGACGGTAGCTGTGGACGATCAGGCGGGGTGCACCATTTTTGTTCAATTGGCGCCATCCGTCTTTGATTTGGGTCTCGTGAGCGAGCTCTCCGACCTCCCTGGAATAGATCGGAAGGTTGCCAACCTGGCGTATATGGTCACAAAAGTTGCTTAGTAGATTCATCTTAATAAAGTTGAAATGTGATTCGCCACGGACCAAGTCCAGACAGACGTCGTTTTCTTCTTGACAATTGTCGTGGCGCATCCGGCGCCATACGGATGGGGCTACTCGCTCAATCACCAGGCCTCTTGGACATCAAATCGCCTTTCGTTGCTTGTCAAGCTTGTCCTGTGTGCGTTTTATTACTCGAAATTCTAAGATGATATCTTGTAGCTTATGAAACTGGTCCAGATAATCTTCCATACAGGCTATTGTGTCAGACGTATGGCTTCGGTATAGAGGCATGATATTGAAGTCCAGTAGTGCCCTGACGCATTCGAGAGCTGGTTTGAAACAGCTTACTTGTGCACCGCGAGGCTGGTGGAGTGCCCCTGCAAGAACTCTCAAAATACAGCGCCCCAGTATACTCAACTCTTTCTCTTGTGACTGGGTAACCTCACGCTAGGCTTTATTGGGGACCAAGAATCCCGCGGGTGGCGCTAATGCCGTCCAAACATTGTCGAAAGCCTGCAGTCGCCCATGTTTGTTCGGAAAGCCTTCGATCCAGTCCATCATGTGCTTAAATAGCCCGAGATAAATGGTGTCGAGTATGTCTGGCTTGTAAAGATCAGAGGCCGAAACTGGGTCAAGGCGGTGAAAAATATTTTGGCCGATACCATGATTGTCACACATGATGTGGTCGTCGTCCAACTCCGAGCCTGAGTTCCGATTTTCAGGTTTGTATTGTTGGTATCTTGCGTAATCTCTGGTTGGATGGCTTCTGGCATTTGTTCCTAATTCGGGGGTAGGCACCTCGCATTTAGGACAGGCGGTCGTCTTTAACCCGTGTAGTGCCACGTTTTCCATATGGTCTGCGATCGACGCGGAGAGAATTGGAAACCGGTGGCGAGCCTTGCAGTCGGGGCTGTCACTGGCGATGACGGTATGTGCCACGTCGTGTAGGGGCGCGAAGATGTGTTCGAATACATCGTGTAGGGTGTCAGCGTTGATTTTCCTCTGACATTGGTCGCCTTTGGAGGACTCTCAGAGTTGGGGAGGAATGGACAATAAGCCGAGAAGCAGAACAGCCATTGAACCTGGGCTGTTGTGCCTGGCCAATGGAAGATTTCCGATGGTAATATTGACAGGGGAGGCTCTCTTGTCAGCTGAGAGGTTGGTGAGGTTCGTCCGATCCCACATCCCAATTATTGGAACAACAGTAGCACCACGTGGAAGCGTCTTCAATAATCACTCAGCGAACGTCCCAGCAGAAGCGGATGGGTTGCTATACCTGGACGTCCCACCACCAATCCGCCGTATGCATTGCTGCATATATTCTCTGCCCGGTGGAGTTATATGCATCCCGTGGCGCATAGACCAAGTCGTCTCGGTATGCTATCTGGCGAAGGCGATATCTAACACAACCTAGTACATTGCAGTAAAAATATGCCAAATTTGGTTGGCCATCCTCACCCTGTCCTTTGAAACATGCAGATATGGACTGTACGGATCCAGTAACCGGATATGGTTCTCCAGCGTGTGCATGGCGCTATACATGACTCATTCAGCATCTCCTAGGCCACTTGAGAAGTATTGATTGATTCTTGATGTGGATACTTTTCCCCAATTAATCAGGATGCCAGTTTGAAACCGTGTTTGGTATTGAATGGTGCCCATGGGTCGTCGCACAGGTTGCTGAATTCATGCTCAAAACCGTCAACATCTCCGATTACTTGCCCAGCGCCTTCATAATCAATCTGTTTGCTGGCGGAGGGTTATGTAGCGTCATCGAATACTTCCGGATCAGACTCGTATACAATGTCTCGACAAAATTTGTAAGCCTCAGATCCAGGAGGGCCTGGATCTGATTCACAGTCAGAATCCTGGTGGGTGCTCGCGTCTGGGTTGTGCGATACGGATGATCCCATATTGAGATATTGTACGGTTCACGCGAGGACAATGTCCAGACCTGCGTGTGCAGTTCGCAGGTGCTTCTCATATGCACCAGACCGGCTGTATTTTCGGTGGCAGAATGGATATTTGCTAGGCATGGTTCAAGTGGAACTTTCCTCAGTGGATCCCTCGGACGCCACGTAGGTTCGAGGGTGCTGCTATGTCGAGTGTTGACAGCAACCCGTATTGATCGCATGTAGGGCCAAGGGGCTCGCATGGGATAATCATGATCTAGTCGTTGATGGAGTCAGCGCAGGCGTCACGTGGTATGAGCGGTGGTTTGTTTCAAGAACTGAGACAACGAATATTATGTTCCCGCCCGAATGGCTTTATCATGTTGCATTTATTCAGGTTGAATCAGACAATGGAAGAGTCCTGTCATCGAGTGTCGGATTCGCCTTTTCTTATCAAATCATGAAACGAATTCATCATTCTTTCCAATCACCTACAGGATCTGGGAGTTTGATATATAAAATGAATTGATCACGTTACTTGATGGGCTTCATACCAAGTTTCATCTCACACTCAGAACCTCCACAACAGCCACCGTTATCACATCACAAGTATCCCAAAATACTGCCATCTATAGACGCCAAGAATCCACAGATATGGCGCAGAAGAACAACATTGTAGAGTACGCCGTGATGCCGGCCGGAGGTGCACACCAGGCGCCGCCCGCTGGTCAGACATATCACCTTTTAACTTTTACTCTCATTGTGGAGTATTCTCATCGACGCCCCGATCGTGGATTGATTAACCATCATAGTTGTGCATGGGCATCCCCCATCACCCCAAAAAC
>Ga0307510_10004404_pt1 | contig 16566 bp, 11 predicted proteins | sample 12_EM_MG_FD_207224 | JGI IMG/M metagenome (GOLD analysis project Ga0307510, IMG submission 207224) | Populus trichocarpa ectomycorrhiza microbial communities from riparian zone in the Pacific Northwest, United States - 12_EM | ecosystem: Host-associated > Plants > Roots > Unclassified | place...
ACCGGGGTGACGAAGGCCTGCAGCACCGCCGCGTCGATCCGCTCGACGCCGGTGGCGATGTCCGCCAGGCGCATGGCCGGGGTCGCGCCCAGATAGGCCGCCGCCACGCCGTCGGCGAGGTTGAGGTCGATCAGGCAGACGCTTTTGTCCTTGGCCTGGCGGTCGCAGAGCGCGGTGGCGATCTCGATGGCCAGCGTCGTGGCGCCGGCACCGCCGACCGCGCCGGTCACCGCCCAGCAGCGCGACGAGGACGAGGTTGGCGCCGCCGGAGCCTCGACCGCCGCGGCGGGCTGGACGCGCGCCTCCTGCGCCATCAGGGCGTCGACGGCCTCGGCGATCTGCTCGGGCGTGTAGGGCGCCTCCAGCACGTCGGAGTGGGGGAGGCGCAGCAGGTTGCGTACGACCGTGGTCGGCAGGCGCTCGCCCACCAACAGCACCGCCGGCGGCTTAAGGCTGGTGGTCAGCGAGGCGATGGCCGTGGCCAGGGCCTGGGCCGTGCAGCTGTCGGCGTCGATCAGCACCAGGGCGACATCGTCGGCCGAGATCCCCGCCAGTTGCTCGACGCTGGAGAGTTCCAGGTTGAGGCCGGCCAGCGGCCCTTGCGCCAGCGGCGCCAGGCTCGCGCCGAGCGCCAGCGCGCGCCGGCCGGCGGCCGGGCCGCCCGACTTCGGGGCAAACAGGTTGAGGGCCATCAGCAGGCCCCGCCATCAGGCGTAGTCATCGACGCAACCTTTGAAATTCGAGCCTTGGTCACTTCTTTTGCTTCTTCCCGCCGAGGTCCCGCGTGGTCGGCTTGTCGAGGGCGTGGCCGTTCAGGATGAAGTCGGCCGCCAGCGGTTCCGCGCCGCCCACCGAGGTCACCTCCTTGGCGTTGGCGAAGTCCTGCGGCGTGACCAGCCGGGGCGTGACGATGATGATCAGCTCCGTCTCGGCCCGCTTCCAGCGCGAGGACCGGAACAGCGTGCCGATCACCGGCAGGTCGCCCAGCACCGGGAACTGGCGAAGGGTGTTGTCGTAGTTGTGCTGGAAGAGCCCGCCCATCGCGAGCGAGTCGCCGTTCTTCAGCTCCACGGTGGTGTCGGCGCGCCGGGTGATCAGGCCGGGTACGGTGATGCCGCCGATCTTGATCGCATTGGCCTGGTCGAGCTGGCTGACCTCCGGGGCGACCTGCAGCCGGATGAGGCCATTGTCCTGCACGACCGGCAGGAAATTGAGCTTCACGCCATAGGTGCGGAACTGGATCGTGATCGAGCCGTCGATGCCGCGTCCTTGCGGCACCGGATAGGGGAATTCACCGCCGGCCAGGAAGCTCGCCTTCTCGCCGGAGAGCGCCACCAGGTTCGGGCGCGCGAGCGTCCGGACCATGCCCTTTTCCTCCAAGGCTTCCAGCGTGAGGTCGAGGTTGACGCTGCCGATCTTGCTGCGCAGCGCCAGCACGCCGTTGGCCGGCGTGTTGCCGATCAGGCCTGAGCCATAGGTGAACACGGAGTGGCCGTCGGTGATCGTGCCGCTGAAGCCCAGGTCCTGGAAGGACGCTCGGCTGGCCTCAAGCACGCGGACCTCGAGAATGACCTCCTGCGAGGCGCGCACGGTCATCACCGACGTCGCGTGCTCGGGCGCATATTTGTCGGCGAGGTCCTTGGCGCGCTTGGCTACGCTGGCGGTCGAGACGTGGCCGGTCAGCAGCAGGCCTTCGCCCATCGACTGGACACGGATGCCCTCGCCGGGGAAGGCGATGTTGAGATCCTGTTCGATGGAGCGCGGGTCGTAGCCGACGCGCACGTCGATCACCTGCTGCAGCCGGCCGCCGGCGCCATAGACCAGCAGGTTGGTCGAGCCGACCGAGACGCCGCGCACATAGAAGCTGTGGTCGGTGGTGGCGACCACCTCGGCGGTTTCCGGCTGGGCGACGACGATCTTGGTCGCCACTTGGTCGAGGCGGAACGACATCGACTTGTCGACGGGAACGAAGATCGTCCGGCTGGCCGCGGCTTCGCTGCGCATCACCTGGGCGGCGGCGGCCTGCGGAGTCGCAGCGAACGCGAGGGCGGCGCAGAACGCCGAGGCGAGGAGGCTTCGCATGGTCAGGGGCCCTGGGATGGTCACGCGCCCGCCGGGGGCTCGGGGGAGGACGTCGGAACGAGCGTGAAGGTCGCCTGCGCGGGGGCCGGCGGCGGGGGCGGCGGCGCGGGCGCCTGCACCGGTTTGCCACGGCCGTGCGGACCGCCTTCGACGATCACGATCGGCCCGGAATAGTTGATATAGCTCGCGGCTCCCGAGCTGGGGCTCGCGCTGGGGGACGGGGCAGGGCCGCCGCCGCCGCGGTTCCCCGGCGGACTGCGCGCGACCATGAAGTTGCCGGTGCGCATCGGCGCGGTGCGGACATAGTCCACCTCGCCGGTCTTGCGCATCGCCAGCGAAATCTTGCCCAGGTCGGCGGCCACCGCCAGCTTTTGGGTATCCTCGACCCTGACCTCGAGGGTCGCGGTCGCAGGGGCCGCGGGCTTGTTGGCCGCCTGGTCGAGATTGAGGTCTATGGCCAGCACGCGGACGTTCTGGAGCACCACCTCGGAAACATAGTTGCGGGTGTCGCCCTCGGGCGTCAGGTCGCGCATCACCACCACGTCGACGCGGTCGCCGGGCAGCGCATGGCCGCCGACGCCGGTGACGTCGGAGACCTTGACCGTATAGGCGCGATAGCCGTCGGCGACCTCGGCCGCCACGGAGGCGCGCGCGCCGGGACCGGAGAGTTTGGCGGGCAGCAGCAGCTCGCGGGCCGAGATGGGGCCCAGCGCCACCGGCGCGCCGCCATGGTCCTGGGCCAGCACCTGCTCCACCGTGGTGAAGGCGCCCACGGGCACGGCGTTGGACGGCACGTGCAGGATGGTCAGCTTGCCGGCTTCGAGCCGGTCGCCGAACTTCAGGTCGGCCTTGGCGGCAACGACCGGGACCCCGACCGCGGGCTGGCCCATGGCTGCAGCCATCTTCGCCGTACCGGAATGCGGCAGCATGGCCTTGGCCACGAAGAGGGCGGCCAGGCCCAGCACGGCTGACGCGCCTAGACTGACGATGGTGACGACACGCATCTGATCAACGATCCCGCGAAAAAAAGTCTTGCAGATTCTGAGGGTAGCGAACGGGGCCTTGCGACATCGCGAACAAACGCGGTGAACGGCCGTTATGCATTCCGGACGGTGAAGGCTTTGGGGGCCCTGGCCTGCGACAAAGAAGCCGTTAGTGTCCGCGGCCGGCAGACCGGATCACCGGCGACATTTTGAGCCGATCGATTTCGGAGGACCGACGATGAGGATGCGCCGATTGGGGACGTCTGGCCTGAAGGTCAGCGAGGTGGGTCTGGGCTGCAACAACTTCGGCATGCGCATCGACCAGAAGGCGACCCTGGGCGTGGTCGACGCGGCCATCGAGGCCGGGATCACCCTCTTCGACACCGCCGATGTCTATGGCGGGACCCAGTCGGAGGTGATGCTGGGCAAGGCGCTCGGCAAGCGCCGCCAGCACATCACGCTGGCCACCAAGTTCGGCATGCAGATCGGCGACGACCCCGCCCGCTCCGGCGGCTCGCGGCGCTGGATCATGCGCGCGGTGGAGGACAGCCTGACCCGGCTCGGGACCGACTACATCGACCTCTACCAGCTGCACCGCTACGACACCGACACCCCGGTCGACGAGACGCTGCGCGCGCTCGACGACCTGGTGACCCAGGGCAAGGTCCGCTACATCGGCAACTCCAACTTCACCGGCTGGCAGATCGCCGACGCCGATTGGACCGCCGCCGGCGCCACCCGTTTCGTCTCGGCGCAGAACCTCTTCTCGCTGCTTGAGCGCAAGGTGGAGCACGAGGTGCTGGCGTCCTGCGAGCACTTCGGCCTGGGCTTCCTGCCCTACTTCCCGCTGGCCTCGGGCCTCTTGAGCGGCAAGTACCGGCGCGGCGAGAAGCCGCCGGAGGGCACGCGGCTGGCCGTCTGGGGCTCGCGCGGCGCGGCCGCCCTCAGCGACAAGAATTTCGACAAGGTCGAGACGCTCACCGCGTGGGCGCAGGCCCACGACCGCACCATCCTGGAACTGGCCTTCGCCTGGCTGCTCGGCCACGAGGTGGTCTCTTCCGTGATCGCCGGCGCCACCTCGCCCGAGCAGGTGAAGGTCAACGCCGCGGCCGGCGACTGGCAGCTCACGCCCGAGGAGGTCGCCGAGGTCAGCGCGCTGATCTCGTAACCGCGCATGTACGACCTGCTCAAAGGCCTCCGCGTCGTAGAGGGTTCGGCCTTCGTGGCCGCGCCCACCTGCGGCCTCTACCTCGCCCAGATGGGCGCCGAGGTGATCCGCTTCGACGCCATCGGGGGCGGCCCCGACTTCCGCCGCTGGCCGCTCGCGCAGAACGGGTCGAGCCTCTACTGGGAGGGGCTGAACAAGGGCAAGAAGTCGATCGCCCTCAATCTCGGGAGCCCCGCCGGCCGCGAGATCGCCCAACGGCTGGCGACCGCGCCAGGCGACGACGGCGGGCTTTTCGTCACCAACTTCCCGGTGGATGGGTTCCTCTCCTATGAGGCGCTGCGGAAGCTCCGCGACGACCTGATCTGCGTGCGGGTCATGGGCTGGGCCGACGGCTCGCAGGGCATGGACTACACGATCAATTCCGCGCTCGGCCTGCCGCTGATGACCGGGCCGGCCGACGATGCCCGGCCGGTGAACCATGTGCTGGCCGCCTGGGACCTACTCACCGGCGCCTACTGCGCGTTCACGCTGGTTTCGGCGCTGCTGGCGCGGACGCGCGGGCAGGGCGGCCGCGAAATCCGCGCGCCGCTCTCGGACATCGGCGCGGCCACCATGGCCAACCTGGGCTTCACCGCCGAAACCCTGCTGGCCGGCCATCAGCGCCCGCGCATGGGCAACGACATCTTCGGCGCCTTCGGCCGCGACTTCACCACGAAGGACGGCCAGACCCTGATGCTGCTGGCGATCACGCCGAAGCAGTGGAGCAAGGCGCTCGAAGCCCTCGGCATCGCCGCCGAAGTCACGGCGCTCGAAGCCGAACTCGGCGTCGCCTTCGCCGCCGACGAGGGGCTGCGGTTCACCCACCGCGCCCGGCTCTATCCCCTGTTCGAAGCCGCCTTCGCCCAGCGCACCGCCGCCGACCTCGGCCCGGCCTTCGACGCCGGCGGCGTCACCTGGGGCGCCTACCAGCCGCTGGAGGCGGCCCTCGACGATCCCCGTCTCTACAAGGACAATCCAGTCTTCGAGACTATCCGCCATCCGAGCGGCCTGAGCTATCCTGCTCCCGGCGCCATGGCCACGATCCTGCGGGACGCCCGCGGCGACGTCAGGCCCGCGCCAAGACTAGGTCAGCATACAGACGAAGTGCTCGCCGAGGTGCTCGGCATGTCGGGCGGCGAGATCGCCAAATTGCACGATGATGGCACGGTGGCGTCTTAGGCCGCCGTCAGCTTGATGAGGGTCGCGCCTTCGCTGACCTGATCGCCCAGCGCCACCGCGAGCGCTTCCACGGTGCCGTCGAAGGGGGCGGTGAGGGCGTGCTCCATCTTCATGGCTTCCAGCGTCACCAGAGGCTGGCCCTTCGTCACGGCGTCGCCGGCCTTGACCGAGAGCGCGGTGACCTTGCCGGGCATGGGCGAGCGGACCTGGCCGTCGCTGGCGGCGTCGACCGCGTCGGCCCCAGGGGGGTGGAAGGCGAAGGTGAACGTATCCCCGGCCTCGAAGACCACGATGTCGCCGTCCTCGGTCAGCAGCACCGAGCGCGGGGCGGCGGTCTCGATGGCCTCGGCCATCACCGCCTTGCCGTGGTGGAAGAGGCGCACGGCGGTGGCCGGCGGCGCGTTCAGCCGGAAGCCCGCCAGCGCGCGCCAGGGGGTCGGCGCGGCCTCCGAAAGCCCGCTCTCGTCGGCGATCAGGGCGGCGGTGGCCGCTGCGGACAAGGCCGCGGGCGAGGGCTCCGCCGCCGCCGTCAGCTCGGAGAGGTTCCGTTCGATGAAGCCGGTGTCGAGGTCGCCGGCGATGAAGTCGGGCGCCTCCAGGCAGCGGGCCAGGAACCCCGCGTTGGTCTTTACCGGGAAGACCTCCGTCGCGTCGCAGGCTTCGGCCAGCTCGGCCAGCGCCTGCTCGCGGGTGGGGGCGTGGGCGATCAGCTTGGCGATCATCGGGTCGTAGAAGGGGGTGACTTCGCCGCCCTCCTCGACACCGGCGTCGACGCGGATGTTGTCGGGCAGGCGGAAGTGCTCCAGCACCCCGGTCGAGGGCAGGAAGGCCCCCCCGGCGGTGTTCTCGGCATAGAGCCGGGCCTCCACCGCATGGCCCTTCAGGGCGATCTCGTCCTGCTTCCGCGGCAGCGGTTCGCCTGCCGCCACCCGCAGCTGCCATTCCACCAGGTCGAGGCCGGTGACCATCTCGGTGACCGGATGCTCCACCTGCAGGCGGGTGTTCATCTCCATGAACCAGATGCGGTCGGGCTTCAGGCCCTGGCTGGCGTCAGCAATGAATTCCACGGTGCCCGCGCCTACATAGCCCACCGCCTGGGCGGCCTTTACGGCGGCTGAGGTGACGGCCTCGCGCGTCGCGGCGTCCATGCCGGGGGCCGGGGCCTCCTCGATCACCTTCTGGTGGCGGCGCTGCAGGGAGCAGTCGCGTTCATAGAGGTGGACGACGTTCCCATGGCTGTCGCCGAACACCTGCACCTCGATGTGCCGCGGCCGGGTGACATAGGTCTCCAGCAGCACCCGGTCGTCGCCGAACGACGAGCGCGCTTCCCGCTGGCAGGAGGCGAGCGCCGCGTCGAAATCGGCGGCCTTATCGACCTTGCGCATGCCCTTGCCGCCGCCGCCCGCCACCGCCTTGATCAGCACTGGAAAGCCGATCCGCGCGGCTTCCTTCGCCAGCGTCTTGGCGTCCTGGTCCTCGCCCAGATAGCCCGGCGTCACGGGCACGTCCGCCTTCTGCATGAGCGACTTGGCCGCGTCCTTCAGGCCCATGGCCCGGATCGCCGACGACGGCGGCCCGATCCAGATCAGACCGGCGGCCACGACGGCGTCGGCGAAGTCGGCGTTCTCGGAGAGAAAGCCATAGCCGGGGTGGATCGCCTCGGCGCCCGAGGCCCTGGCCGCAGCGATGATCTTCTCCGGGACCAGATAGCTCTCCCGCGCCGCCGCCGGGCCGATCAGCACCGCGGTGTCGGCGTCGCGCACATGGGCGGCCTCGGCGTCGGCCTCGGAGAAGACCGCGACGGTCTCCAGTCCCATGCGCCGCGCGGTCGCAAAGACCCTGCGGGCGATCTCGCCGCGATTGGCCACCAGGACGGATCTGAACATCGCCATAGCCTTAGTGGAGGGTCGCCAGGCCCACGAACACCAGCCCGATCATCAGGAAGATGAAGGCCGACGCCGAGAGGGTGAAGAGCAGGAACATGCGGATCAGCGCGCCGATGGCGCCGATCCGGTAGGTTTCGCGCATGTGGACGAAGAGGTGGAGGGGCGAGAGCAGCAGGAACCACGCCGCCCACGGGACCGCCATGTCGCCCAGGAACACGCCGGAGAGCAGCAGGCCCTGGAACGACAGCGAGTGCATCGAGAAGATCAGGTGGTCGAAGACATAGACGCCGCGCTTGAATACGAACAGCAGGCTCAGCATCAGGGCCGCGATCGGCAGCATCAGGATCGCGAACTGGTGCGACCAGTGCTCCATGGCCGTCAGCAGGGCCTGCGGGTCCTTCACCGCCGCCTCGCCGCGCTCGACCAGCCACTTGCCCTGCGGCTTCGTTCGCATGGCGTCGAACGCCGCTTTGAACTGCGCGCGATCGGCCGGGTCCCTGGCGATGAAGCTGTCGGCCGGGGCCACGCGGAAGTTCAGGTGGTTGACCTGGATGTTCAGCGAGCCGGTGAAGAAGAGCGCGATCAGCACGATCAGGAAGAGGCGGAACGGCGGGATCTGCGCGGCGCGATGGCCGTCCAGGTAGTCGCGGGTCAGCTTGCCGGGGCGGCCGATCAGGTTCGGCAGGGTCTTCCAGAAGCGTCCATCGAAATGGGTCAGGCTCTCGAAGGACTCGGTGATCAGCCGCCAGATCGAGCGGTGGTACCCCTCGCCCTTCTGGCCGCAGGCGTAGCAATAGGCGCCGGCCAGCGCCGTGCCGCAGTTGGGGCAGGGCGTGCCGATGTCCAGTCCGTGCCTCGGCTTGCGCGGCGTCACATAGACCGAGGTCTTGCCGCCCACGACCCGCAGCTTGGTCGCCCGAGCCATGGCTACATCCGAAACACGCCGAAGCGCGTCTCCGGGATCGGGGCGTTGAGCGAGGCCGAGATCGAAAGCCCCAGCACGTCGCGGGTCTGGGCCGGGTCGATGATGCCGTCGTCCCACAGGCGCGCACTGGCGTAGTAGGGATTGCCCTCGTCCTCGTACTTCTGGCGGACCGGCGCCTTGAAGGCCTCTTCCTGCGCCGGGGTCCAGCTGTCGGCGTCGCGATGGACGGTGGCGAGCACGGCGGCGGCCTGTTCGCCGCCCATCACCGAGATGCGGCTGTTGGGCCAGGTCCACAGGAAGCGAGGGGAATAGGCGCGCCCGCACATGCCGTAGTTGCCGGCCCCGAACGAGCCGCCGATCAGGACGGTGAACTTGGGCACCTCGGCGGAGGCCACGGCGGTGACCAGCTTAGCCCCGTCCTTGGCGATGCCGCCCGCCTCGTACTTGCCGCCCACCATGAAGCCCGAGATGTTCTGCAGGAAGACTAGCGGGATCTTGCGCTTGCAGGCGAGCTCGATGAAGTGGGCTCCCTTCACCGCGCTCTCGGAGAACAGCACGCCGTTGTTGGCCAGGATCGCCACCGGATAGCCCCAGATGCGGGCGAAGCCGCAGACCAGGGTGGTGCCGTAGAGCGCCTTGAACTCGTCGAAATGGCTGCCGTCGACGATGCGGGCGATCACCTCGCGCACGTCATAGGGCGCGCGGACGTCGGAGGGCACGATGCCGTAGAGCTCCTCGGGATCGTAGGCCGGCGGCCGGGTCTCGGCGAGCGTCATCTCCGTGGGCTTGGTGGTGTTGAGGTTGGCCACGATGCTGCGCACGATCGACAGCGCATGCTCGTCGTCGTTGGCCACATGGTCGACCACGCCGGAGCGGCGGCCGTGGGTGTCGGCGCCGCCCAGTTCCTCGGCCGAGATGACCTCGCCGGTGGCGGCCTTCACCAGCGGCGGGCCGGCCAGGAAGATCGTCCCCTGGCCACGCACGATGACGGTCTCGTCGCTCATCGCCGGGACGTAGGCGCCGCCGGCGGTGCACGAGCCCATGACGCAGGCGATCTGCGCGATGCCCTCGCCGCTCATCCGCGCCTGGTTGAAGAAGATGCGGCCGAAGTGGTTGCGGTCGGGGAAGACCTCGGCCTGATAGGGCAGGTTCGCGCCGCCCGAATCCACCAGATAGACGCAAGGAAGCTTGTTCTCGATGGCGATCTCCTGGGCCCGGAGATGCTTCTTCACGGTCAGCGGATAGTAGACGCCGCCCTTCACCGTGGCGTCGTTGGCCACGATCATCACCTCGCGACCCGAGACCCGGCCAACGCCGGCGATCACGCCGGCGCCCGGCGCTTCGTCGCCATAGAGACCGAAGGCGGTGAACTGGCCAACCTCCAGGAACGGCGAGCCGGGGTCGAGCAGCCGCATCACCCGGTCGCGCGGGAGCAGCTTGCCGCGGGCGGTGTGGCGCTTGCGGCTATCTTCTGGCCCGCCCAGCGCCGCGGTGGCCGAACGCGCACGCAGCTCGTCGACCAGCGCCCGGTTCACCTTCGCATTCGCCGCAAAGGCCTCGGACTTCGGATCGACGGAAGACCGGAGCTTTCTCATGCCGCCATCCTCCCCACCCCGTCATCCCGGCTCTGCGCTTCGCTTCGGCTGGGATGACAATCATTTGTTGGCGCGTGGGTTTCCGCCTCGCTCAAGCCGTCTTCTCTAGCACGAGGCCCATGTCCGCAATGATCGCCTCGCGCATGGCGAATTTTTGCACCTTGCCGGTCACTGTGGTGGGAAAGGCCTCCACGAAACGGACATGGCGTGGAATCTTGTAGTGGGCGATCTGGCCGCGGCAGAAGTTACGCACCGCCGCCGCGTCCAGCGCCTGCCCGGGTTTGAGGATGATGCAGGCGCAGAGCTCCTCGCCGTACTTCAGGTCGGGCAGGCCGATCACCTGCACGTCCTGGATCGCCGGGTGGCGGTAGAGGAATTCCTCGATCTCCCGCGGATAGACGTTCTCGCCGCCGCGGATGACCATGTCCTTGATGCGGCCCACGATATTGCCGAAGCCGTCGGCGTCGAGGGTGGCCAGGTCGCCGGTGTGCATCCAGCCGTTCGCGTCCAGCGCCTCGGCGGTTCGCTCGGGATCGTCCCAATATCCGACCATCACCGAATAGCCCCGCGTGCAGAGCTCGCCCGGCTCGCCGCGCGGGACGATGCGGCCGGCCTCGTCGACCACCTTCACCTCCAGGTGCGGCTGGATGCGGCCGACGGTGGCGACGCGGTGCTCCAGGCTGTCGTCGACGCCGGACTGGAAGCTCACCGGCGAGGTCTCGGTCATGCCGTAGGCGATGGTCACCTGCGGCATATGCATCTCATCGATCACCCGCTTCATCACCTCGATCGGGCAGGGCGAGCCCGCCATGATGCCGGTGCGCAGGGTCGAGAGGTCGAAGCGGCCGAACTCCGGATGGCCGAGGATCGCAATGAACATGGTCGGCACGCCATAGAGCGCCTCGCAGCCCTCGGCCTCGATCGCCTCGAGCACGGCCAGCGGCTCGAACCCCTCGCTCGGATAGACCATGGTCGCCCCATGGGTGATGCAGGCCAGGTTGCCCATCACCATCCCGAAGCAGTGGTAGAGCGGCACGGGGATGCACAGCCGCTCGCCCGGCTGAAGCCGGATCGCCTCGGCGACGAAATAGCCGTTGTTGAGGATGTTGTGGTGGCTGAGCGTCGCGCCCTTGGGGAAGCCCGTGGTGCCGCTGGTGAACTGGATGTTGATCGGGTCGTCGAACTGCAGGTCGGCCCCGATCTCGGCCAGGCGCGCCACGTCGGCCGGCGCGCCGGCGTCGCAGGCCTGGTGGAAGGCCAGGCACCCGGCGTGGTCCTCCTCACCCAGCGTGATCACCAGCCGCAGCGCCGGCAGCCGCTGGGCCCGCAGCTCGCCCGGGCGGGCCGCGTTGAGCTCCGGCGCCAACTCGCGGACCATGGCCAGATAGGCGCTGGTCTTGTGCGCGATGGCCGTCACCAGCGCCTTGCAGCCCACCTTGTTCAGCGCATATTCGGCCTCGCTGAGCCGATAGGCCGGGTTGATGTTGACCAGGATCAGACCGGCCTTGGCGGTGGCGAACTGGGTCAGCGCCCACTCCGCACAGTTGGGCGCCCAGACGCCCACCCGGTCGCCGGGCTCCAGCCCCAGGGCCAGCAGGCCGGCCGCCAGCGCGTCCACCCGGGCCTTCAGCTCTGCGTAGCTCCAGCGGATCTTCTGATGGCGCGAGACCAGGGCCGTCCGGTCGGGATGGGCCTCGCAGGTCGCGTCGAACTGGGCGCCGATGGTGAGCCCCAGCAGCGGCTTGTCGCTCGTCCCGCTCACATAGCTGAGTTGCGTCATCCCGCGCCCTCCCCTTCCGTCTGCTGCGGAAGCCTATTCTCTTCCCCCTAGCTGTCATCCCGCTTTTCGCGAAGCGAAGACCGCGATGACAGCTAGGGGTTGGCGCGCGCGGGGGCAGGCGCCACAGATGTCCCGTGGCCCACGACACCGACCAGACCTTTCCCGAAATCCGCGAGGCGGTGCGCCGGCTCTGCGCGCGCTTCCCCGGCCAGTATTGGCGCGAGCTGGACCGCGAGCGGGCCTATCCGACCGCCTTCGTCCAGGCGCTCACCGAGGCGGGCTTCCTCTCCGTCCTGATCCCGGAGGCCTACGGCGGCTCGGGCCTCGGTCTCGCCGCCGGCGCGGCGGTGCTGGAAGAGATCCACCGCTCCGGCGGCAACGGCGGCGCCTGCCACGCCCAGATGTACACCATGGGCGTGGTGCTGCGGCACGGCAGTCCGGCCCAGAAGGAAGCCTACCTCCCCAAGGTCGCCTCGGGGGAACTGCGCCTGCAGGCCTTCGGCGTCACCGAGCCCGACGCCGGCACCGACACCACCCGCATCACCACCTTCGCGCGGCGGGACGGCGATCACTACGTCGTCTCGGGCAAGAAGCTGTGGATCAGCCGCGCCGAGCATTCCGACCTGATGGTGCTGCTCTGCCGCACCACCGCACGCGCCGAGGCCGCCAAGCCGTCGGACGGCATGAGCGTGCTGCTGGTCGATATGCGCGAGGCGGTGGGGAACGGCCTGACCATCCGCCCGGTCAGGACCATGCTCAACCACGCCACCACCGAGCTCTTCTTCGAGGACCTGAGGGTCCCCGCCGCGAACCTGATCGGCGAAGAGGGCAAGGGCTTCAAATACATCCTCGACGGCATGAACGCCGAGCGCATCCTGATCGCGGCCGAATGCATCGGCGACGCCAAGTTCTTCATCGACCGCGCCTCAGCCTACGCCAAGGACCGAAGCGTCTTCGGCCGGCCCATCGGCCAGAACCAGGGCGTGCAGTTCCCCATCGCGCGGGCCTATGTCCAGATGACCGCCGCCGAGCTGATGGTGGAAAAGGCCGCGGCCCTCTTCGAGGCCGGCCAGCCCTGCGGCACGGAAGCCAACATGGCCAAGCTCACCGCCTCCGAGGCCTCCTGGTACGCCGCCGACATGTGCGTCCAGACCCACGGCGGCTTCGGCTTCGCCGAGGAATATGACGTCGAGCGCAAGTTCCGCGAGACACGCCTCTACCAGGTCGCCCCGATCTCCACGAACCTCATCCTCTCCCACGTGGCCACCCACGTGCTTGACCTGCCGAAGAGCTTCTGATGCCCGACACCATCAAGCTGTCCGAGCCGGTTCCCGGCGTCGCCATGGTGATGTTCGCCCGGCCGGAGTCCGCCAATGCGCTCAACACCCGCATGGGCGAGGAACTGGTGGCGGCCTGGACGCAGCTGGGCGCCCAGAGCCACCTGCGCTGCGTGGTCCTGGCCGCCGAGGGCCGCCACTTCTGCGCCGGCGCCGACCTCAAGGAACGCAACGGCATGACCGACGAGGCCTGGCAGGCCCAGCACCGGGTCTTCGAGGCCATGAGCCGCGCCCAGCTCGCCGTGCCGGTCCCGGTGATCGCCGCGGTCAACGGCGCGGCCATGGGCGGCGGCTGCGAGATGACGCTGGCCTGCGATTTCGCCTACGCGGCCGAGACCGCCCGCTTCGGCCTGCCGGAAGTGGGGCTGGGCATCATGCCGGGCCTGGGCGGCGCCCAGCTGCTGCGCCGCTGCGCCGGCGAGCGCCGCGCGCTCGAGCTCCTGACCACCGGCCGCCCGTTCACTGCCGCCCAGGCCCTGGAGTACGGCGTCGTCAACGGCGTCACCGCGCCCGAGGCCCTGATCGACACCGTCCTGGCCGTCGCTGCTGACATCGCCGCCAAGGCCCCGCTCTCGGTCCGTGCGCTCAAGCACGTGGTCAAGGAAGCCCACCACCTCGACCTGGCCGGCGCCATGGAGGTCGAGCTCGCCGCCTACAACCGGCTCTTCAAGACCGCCGACCGCCGCGAAGGCGTCGCCAGCTTCAACGAAAAGCGCACCCCGAACTTTGAAGGCCGCTGAGCAGGGCGGATGGCGCGGGCCGGTCAGCCGGCAGGACGGGAAGATGCCGGAGCTGGTTTGAAACAGGAGGCGCCCGCTGGCGCGGCCACCCAGGGCCAGGCGCCTTCCGTGCTCTTTCCGTGTTTTCCGGGGCCAGCCTAAACCCCTGCTCAGCCGCTAACCGCTGGACCGCGCGCACGAACTTTGGTTCGTGGACGGGCATGCTGATGCCCGTCCCAGACGCCGCCCTGATGGCCCGCAAGGGCGAGATCGTGCGCGCCCTGCAGCGCCTGGTGCCGGGGGAGAGCGTCATCGGCCACGCCGACGGCCTGATCCCCTTCCAGTCCGACGCGCTGTCGGCCTATCGCCAAACGCCGATCGCCGTCGTGCTGCCGGAGACCACCGACCAGGTCTCCGCGGTGCTCGCCTGGTGCCAGGCCAACGGCGTCAAGGTGGTGCCCCGCGGCGCCGGCACTTCGCTCTCCGGCGGGGCGCTGCCGCTCCAGGACGGCGTCGTCCTCGGCATGGCCAAGTTCAACCAGGTGCTGGAGGTCGACTACCCCAACCGCTGCGCCGTCGTGCAGCCCGGCGTCACCAACCTCGCCATCACCGCCGCGGTCGAGGCCGACGGCTTCTATTACGCCCCCGATCCCTCCAGCCAGATCGCCTGCACCATCGGCGGCAACGTGGCGGAGAATTCCGGCGGCGTGCACTGCCTGAAGTACGGCCTCACCACCAACAACATCCTGGGCTGCGAGCTGGTGCTGATGAGCGGCGAGGTGGTGCGCCTGGGCGGCAAGGGCTTCGACGCCGCCGGCTACGACCTACTGGGCGTGATCGCCGGTTCCGAGGGCCTCTTGGGCGTGGTCACCGAGGTCACCGTGCGCCTGCTGCCGACGCCACAGACCGCGCGCGCCATGCTGCTGGGCTTTCCCTCGGTGGAGGCGGCCGGCGCCTGCGTCGGCGACATCATCGCCGCCGGCGTGATCCCGGCCGGGCTGGAGATGATGGACGGCCCGGCCATCCGCGCCTGCGAGGACTTCATCCACGCAGGCTATCCCACCGACGCCGAGGCGCTGCTGATCTGCGAGCTGGACGGCCCGGAGGCGGAATGCGCCGAGCTCTCCGCCAAGGTGGTGGCGCTGGCCGAGGCTCGTGGCGCCACGACGCTCAAGGTCTCCGGCAGCGAGGCCGAGCGCCTGACCTTCTGGGCCGGCCGCAAGGCGGCCTTCCCGGCCATGAGCCGGCTCGCCCCCGACTACCTCTGCATGGACGGCACCATCCCGCGCCGGCAGTTGCCGCACGTGCTGGGCAGGATCAGCGAGCTCGCGGTCACCCATGGGCTGGGGGTCACCAACGTCTTCCACGCCGGCGATGGCAACCTGCACCCGCTGATCCTCTACGACGCCGACAAGCCCGGCGAGCTGGAGCGGGCGGAAGCCTTCGGGGCCGACATCCTAAAGCTCTGTGTGGCCGTCGGCGGCGTGCTCACCGGCGAGCACGGCGTCGGCGTCGAGAAGCGCGACCTGATGGGCGAGATGTTCGACGAGACCGACCTCGCCTGCCAGCAGCGGGTGAAATGCGCCTTCGACCCCGACCTGCTGCTCAACCCCGGCAAGGTGTTCCCGCGCCTGCACCGCTGCGCCGAGCTCGGGCGGATGCATGTGCATCGCGGGAAGGTCGCCTTCCCAGACCTGCCGCGGTTCTGATGAGCGAGGTCGCGCTGCGCACCGAACGGCCGAAGACCGCGGCGGAGGTGCTGGCGCTGGTGGCCGACGCCAACGAAGCCGGCCGCCGGTTGGAGGTCATCGGCGGCGGGACCAAGCGGTCGATCGGGAGCGCGACCGGCGCCGACGCGATCCTCAGCCTCGCCAAGCTCGACGCGGTGATCGACTACGCGCCGGAGGAACTGGTGCTCACCGCCCAGCCCGGCGTGAAACTCTCCGTGCTCGAAGCCCTGGTGGCGGCCGAGGGCCAGATGCTGCCCTTCGAGCCGCCGCACCTCACCGGCCTGCTGGGATCGAAGGGCGCGGCCACGCTCGGCGGCGTACTGGCGACGAACCTCTCCGGCCCCCGCCGCATCCGCGCCGGCGCGGCGCGCGACCACTTCCTGGGCTTCGAGGCGGTCACCGGCCGCGGCGAGGCGGTGAAGGCCGGCGGCAAGGTCGTGAAGAACGTCACCGGCTACGACCTCTCCAAGCTGGTGGCCGGTTCCTGGGGCACGCTCGCCGTCCTGACCGAGGTGACCATCAAGGTGCTGCCGGCCGCGCGGACCGAGCTCACCCTGCTGTTCTTCGGCCTCGACGACCAACGCGCCTCTGAGGCCATGACCGCCGCCATGAACGCCCCCGTCGAGCTCTCCGGCGCGGCCCACCTTCCGCCAGCCACGGCCGCCCGCGCGCCGCTGAAGGGCGAGATGGCGGTCACCGCGCTTCGCCTGGAAGGCTTCGCGACCTCGGTCGCCGCGCGGGCCGAAAGCCTGGTCGCATCGCTGAAGGGCTTCGGCCGTCCGCAGGAGCTCGACGCCGATCACAGTCGCGAGTTCTGGATCCAGGTGCGCGAGGTCGAGGCCTTCCAGGGCGACCGCCGGCCGCTCTGGCGCATCTCCGTGCCGCCGGCCTCGGGCTGGCGCGTCGGCGCGGACCTGGCGGGCGAGGCGCTTTACGACTGGGCCGGCGGCCTCGTCTGGCTGCTCAGCGACGACGATCCGTCCACGGTGCGGGCGGCCGTCCGCGCGCTGGGCGGCCACGCCGCCTGCTACCGCGGCCCCGCCGTCGCGTTCGAGCCGCTGGCCGGATCGCTCGCCGCGCTCACCGCCCGGGTGAAGGCGGCCTTCGATCCCAGGGGCGTGCTCAATCCAGGCCGGATGGGGC
>Ga0307510_10004405_pt1 | contig 16565 bp, 11 predicted proteins | sample 12_EM_MG_FD_207224 | JGI IMG/M metagenome (GOLD analysis project Ga0307510, IMG submission 207224) | Populus trichocarpa ectomycorrhiza microbial communities from riparian zone in the Pacific Northwest, United States - 12_EM | ecosystem: Host-associated > Plants > Roots > Unclassified | place...
TCGTGTCCTACCCCTTGGTCGGAACCAAGCGCCTTATATAGGCATCTTCTCACAACCCTAACCCTGGTGACTCATCACCTCGCGCTACATAAACCTCTATGACTCATAGTGAGTCATAGCGTGAAATCCATCCATCACTCATACTAGTTATCGCCCAACATTCCGTTAACCAATCAAAACTCATAAACCAAGTCATCTGCTCAAACGAGTCACATGCACGAAACCCATGACTCATAATATGAGTCATGTGCGAAAGTCATTACATCATATGACGTCACTATCGTGAGTCATGAAACAATCAACCACTCAAAATATAACAGTGACTCGCGAGTGCGTAGTCATGTGAGAACTATGAGCCAAGTGACATCATAGTGTGAAATCCAACATACCTTATGACTCATAAGTATGAGTCATGTGAAATCTGCCTTCCTTAGTCACAATTTGTGACATCAATTACCGCATTCTTCAATTTTTCCTCATTCCAAAAGACATCGTGATCAAGAACGTTTATAAAGTTAGTGGCAACAGACTGCTGCAAACATGAAACGTGTATTTGGGCGACACACCTTCTCTTTGAATCCAGCTTACTCCTGTCGTAGTCCTTCCCAAGCATAGCATACCACAAGTTCACCCAGTGCAAAAAGTCCTTGATCCTGTTACCACCTTCACCCGTAGATGTCAACCTTATTCCTGGCTGTAGACTCATTACTATCACAAAGCGTGGTACATTGTCATTTTCCTTGCTCGAATGAATTGATAACTGCGATCCAGCGTACTCCAAAGAGTTTACAGGGTCGTGCTCATGCTTAGGGGGTCCAGAGTAGATGTCGTAATTCACTTCTGGATCGAGTAAGGCCTCTGTTACAATTGAGAACCACCTGCCATTCTGCTTGTAGTATAATGTATTCGGCTTGTTGTCTCCTACTGATGACCTTTCCTCTGCCTCACGTGAGTCCGAGCGTACTGGGTCAGCGATCACAGGCCTCTCGTCAATTGCCTCCTCGATCTTAATGGCACGTACGCACAGATCAAATGGCTAGTGCCAAATGCCTTGCCTGACTAACAGGTTCTCCTTCTTCAACTCAATCTCTTCAGCAAACTTTACAACTCTCCCAAACTAGTAGCAATTTCTGGTATCAAGCTCTCTACCAAACAGTTATAGTAGAGACCAGTCTGTGTTCCTCGGCAGAAGTGCAAGTCAATAACAGGAATTTACCAGCAGCTTTTCGACTATATAAAACTTGTTTTTCAACCAAGAAGAATACTGGAGCGGGTAGGCAGCCTGAGGTTTGTCAAGTTAAACACAAATACAGTTCAGAGCACCAATTGTTGGGCTTATTTCGCAGGACTTGTTTGGTTTGGATGGTATGTCACGTGTGCCAAAATCATACTGATGTGCATATGTGTGACCTCTTGATAAACCGGATGACAAACCGGTGGAAAGTTGACGAGATGATGCATTGCCTAAAGACCTTCACAAGGGTGAGGTAGAGAGAGATGCGCCTGAACAAATTAAGAAGAAATGAAAAGGTTACTGATTGCCTTGCTTTCCTCGGTGTGGTTGTTTGTTGTTAGACTAGTCTACATGAGAGGCGGCTTATGTGCTAAAGTCCGTGCGCCAAGCTAACTACTAAACAGTGTTTTTCCGTGGCCCCGGATTGAGCGACATGACTTCTCTCACTACCCTATCAAATTTCTCAGGGCCCACCTGTCAACCCAAACCAATTCCTGGCTGACCCGGGTGATGGATTCCAAGAGCGCAGCCCTTTACAATTCTATGTGCTTGGCAGTCAACCCCTCCGGATACCATCGCCCAGGCAATACCATTGAAACAGTGAAACTCTTGTCTGGAACTATCATTCTCTTCAGCTACCATTGAATAGTGAAGCACAGTTAACACATAAAGTAAAAAGTGATGCGTATAATATGACCAGTCAATGTCTTATATTTATTTTCCACCCTCAGAATATCTTTCTGTGGGATGGGTTTTTAAGCTAAATGTAACTAAATAATTGTAAGGGAAATTCTAGAACATACTAGACGGGTTAAAGTAATTCTAATTCCTTATTTTATCGGTTACTTGTTTTCTCTAACTTCTTCACATTGTTTAAGGGATAAAAAGATAGACTGCTTCCCTAGTATAGAAACCTGACCTACAGGCATTCTATTCGATATTATGCTAGCCACTTCGTATTGCCTAATAGTGCTAAACTTGCAGACTTGGGAGAGCAGAGATTGGTCTCCAGTTCCAATCGTGTATATGCGGAGAGCTCCTATTGTCTTAATGCTAACTTAAATGAAGCACACAAAGGATGGTGTGACAATATAAAAAGGGTTTGGAAGAGAAATGACGAAGGGCAGAATATTAATTGATGTGCAGATAGCAGTTTCCCGAATACCAGACCAAGAACAGGGATAGTGTACAAGCAAGAAAGAGTGTTGAGTTAGTTTTCTCATTATCGTGGGTAAGTAGAAAGACGGGAATGACAATAGTGTACTATATAGAGCATATATTGTGGCTAAACTTTATAGGATGCAGTATTGGGGGATGTATTTAGTGGCCGGTGGGTAAAGTGGGGCTGGCTGTGGGGAATGTTTGTATTGTGGCTGAGGTTATAATACTATATTGTACTTAAGCAAGAGTTACTTTATGGTACAATATCACACTTATACGAGTATAGTACAAGAACAAACACTGCTCGAGTAGACGTGATTGTGGGCTGATGGTCAGGGTGGGCGATGAGTCTTCTCTCTCTGCATGGGGCCAGTCAGGAATCTGCAGATGGTTCTTGAGTAGCTTCACTTATGATACCTATAAAACTTATTTCTTGGTATGATATGATACTGGACTTTTAGGACTTGGAAGTGAAGGCTTTTTACACAAGCACCAATGTGTTCAATCAATTGATTATGATAAGTTTTAATTAGGATTGGGCCATATACTTGGTCACTCAAGATTGGTAATTACAACCGAGGGGGGGTTGGGACCTGTGGCTCTTATTAGGGCGGTAGATGTCCCTTGAGTGACGGCTTGGGATCAATGAAGCTGTAAGCGAATGTGGTCCGATGGATGAGTTCTGGCCGGCCACAATCTATTTTAAGAAGACTTGAAAATGCATCTGTAGGGTAATGCGGGGTCATAGAACTATCACGAACCAACATACTTATACTGGTGTACTTGCACAGCTGAGAGTCAACTGTCACTCGGAAGCTAGAGCATTAGTTGAGAATAATGCCAGTGATTATTTACGATGGCTTTGTGATTTGTTTCTCACAGTTAGGCCTTCCACATACGCCAGCCTCTAAGGTGCCGGTTCGCGGCGGTCCGTATACATCCGCTATTCACAGCTTAGATATACTATCACTCCTGAGCCAATGACCTCCGGACTATCCTTAGCTTTCCACTTGTTCTTTGATCCTTTGGGAGTGCTATCGAGAGCTAAGCTGGCGTAAGTGCAATAGAGGGGATATGTAAGAATCTGTGCGAAACATGATAAATAAGAGCTGACTGCAGAACTTGAAGTGTCTAGAGAAAGCAGATTCTTCCCCTCTTGCGCCTTATCTAGAGTAGTGGTAGAAATAGGAATTTTGATTTCTGCCAATCGTATAAAAATGTCTCTGGAGAAACCGTCCAAGTTTCCCGATTTTTACTACCACATGTCAGTGCTCGGTATTATGTTTCTTCCCATTCTTGTGGCTACGGATGCCCTCTAAGATCCCTTACCCAAAATCTCCCTTATCCTTCCGCAGGTTCGTTTAATAGATAACTTATGTTCTCTATGATTGCATTTGTGGGACCTGCCACAGCACAGTGCCAGAGGTCTCACCTATGTTCTGACTGCAATACCACATGCTGTAAATTCTGATAATTAGTCCTAAACTTTCACCCTCCCCCACTAGTAGACCTTGGCATTATTAAGCCAAAATGTACCTGTCTGGGTGACACCATATTATTTATCACTCTGAATGCGGGTTCTGATTGTAAACTCACTTAACTCGGACTCTCCATATATTGCCCTTGCTGATGGGTCCTTCAACATCCCATAAAGGTGGCAATGGTTAGTACCCCTGTAATTCTCTCTCGGATTGTGGAATATGCCTAAAATTGCTGCTAATTAAGGCAGCAAAGCAAGATTCATTCCAGAATGAACACAGGCAGAGCTGGAATCATGAAGGGTTACTCATACCGTCACCTTCCGAGTCTATCCTACCCTCCCTGGACTATGCCTTGTTGGCTCTAGCACTACCCCCCGAAAAGTAACATCTTAGCTCATAAGGTCCACTGTGCAAGGAAAAGATGACCATCCTAGGATTTTGCTGATCTGGGTGGAGTGCTGGACGCAGTCCGGTGCCATCAGGGGGGCTCTTGGTACTCCCCGGCTTGGCCCGTGGTGCCCCAGATAGTTGTGAACACTAGACAGTAACCCGGTAGTATCTGGAATATGAAAGATTCAATCTTCTCCTATGAGTGTTAGCTCTTTGATTTGCTATGTAGGCTATGGAGTAGGGGCAGAAGAAGGAGTTGCCATATAATACAGTAATTCCTGAAGCAATGTGAAGTAGTGGTTGAACAAAAAGAGATGTTTTCAACACAGACATGATGTTTAATTTGACTTATTCACATCGTTGGCGGTCGGTCCACTACCACATCTTATTTTGACTTCCTAGCATGAAAACAAGCTTCACTAGATAGTGTAGTAGTTCTGATTTTTCAAACACCATTGAGATACGGTAGCTTTAAGAAGGGCTTGCGGTGCGAAACTTCCGCTACGTGGCTAACCCACTAAGCCAGGATCTCAGAGAGAATTGTTCATTGGTCTTGTTCTGAAGGGGAACACGGAGTAGGTTGATTTGGGTTGTAGGTGGGGGGGCAGGGCTTGAACGTGGGAGTTACTAGGGATTGTGGCAGTGGTGGCATGAGAGCAATAAATTGCGCTATAGTAGTAGAACCAGGAGGGGCGAGGGAAGGGAGGGATGGGCGGTTTATTAATGGGAGAGGATGTTCTAGTTTCCGCATAATAGGCGGGTCACCAGCGGGAACACGCATCAAGTATACGGGCATGTGCAGGTACTAGAAGCTTCCTAAAATATCCAAGGAATGGATACCGCGCTACATACTCCTGGCTTAACCTCCTACGAAAGAATGAATTAATGAAAAATTGCAAGAATGGAACATGATAACCGGACATGCTAGGGGACTTAAGCTTTCTGGGTCATGGTAATTCGGCACAATGGAATGACATTTATTCCTATTGCATGTCATGGGGTCAATGATCAATAGCACGGCTTTTGCCATCTGCTGGCGAGATATTACTAATACTCCAAGTTCTTGTATGCCCAACATGGCTGTGCTGTGCTCAACTTGCTCCTGAAATGGAAGGGCTCGGATGAGTCTAATATTATCTAGTATTGGTTCTCTGCCATGAGTAATAAAGTTTTGAAGATGCATGTCCAAGCTATCACTGGCATGCGACTCATGCTCACAGCCAGGACCTCGGGATATTAAGGACAATTGCGATTTCTTCTGCAATATACAGTCAAAAGATTTAATGAGCCTAAATAAGACTCTTCGCAAGATATATACTTATACCCTGAACAAGGGAGAAAGCCTTCTAATGAGATACAATTCCATCGACAGCGAGCCTGTGCAAGTACTTGTAAAAGGGCAATTGAGTGGAGAAAAAATACCCCTTGACTTACAAGTACAGGTAGCTCGCTGCTCATATACCGGTAGTGCATTCTGTCTGTTCGCAGTTGCCCATACAGCACGTGAAACCAATATATAAATAGCTGGTATAACGAGAATCCAAAATACCATTCTCCATAGGCTTCGTTACAGGTCCCCGTTTCCGAGGAGCGGGGACAAAGTAACATAGGTTATTCTGATTAACTGGTCGAAAAGGTCATCCAAATCGGTCAAGAACTGACTGAGATAGAGCTCTTTGAAGTTAGACAACTTCACAGAGCTCTATCTAACTTAGTTTTGGTCCGATTTGGACGATTCCTTTTTTAATATGCAGTTAATAACCTGCTCTTGGCGCCCTGTTTGTCAGAAACGGGGCCCCATAATGAACACTAATTCTCCATGGGCGGGATAAGAGGAGGCATAAACCATGAGATCGTGGAGCGGGTGTACGGATGAAACTGGTGTTCATCTCTCAGGCACATTAGGGAGAGGCCTATAGCGTAGGAGTGAACTATGTCTTTGGCCCCTGGAAACGCTTGTTGGTGGTTGTGGGTATATCTGGGGGATTATAGTGGAACAGGCTAGGGCGAAGTAATGGTTCATGTACTGGGTATCAAGGGAAGTCCGTTGAGCTCCTCTATTTAGCCCATTTGCCTCTTGGCCACTAAGGGAATGGTATTCCCTCTAGCCGCTCGGCTTGTTTGACAGACATTTTCCTTCACCAAAAGTCCAGTGTCGATTGGCGCAATAGCTGCAGGAGGGCGTTGGGGGCGGAGGTGCTTTAGTGTGAATTGGAAGTGGTCAGTGTTCGGTTTGAAGAAGACAAGTGTATATTATGATAGTTTCAATACACCATGCACCTTAGCGACTAGGGTTGTATCGTCACGGTTGAAGAGTTGATTGTCAAACTATGTGCAGATGCGCCAATATAAAGGTTTTGAACATATAACAGGGTTTCGAGCTCCATCGTATTATATACATGGGCTGGGTATTCTTGACCTTAGGCCTTCTAATGACATTGAAGAGAGAAAAAGAAAACAAACCCCAACTATAATGCATTAGACCTACTATGTCATCTAAACACAAACGACCTTTCCGTACCCTTTCCACTATTGCCACCTATACCCACCGCGTCCCAATCTGAGCGACGTGGACGAGAGCGTACTCAGCTATCACGAGGAGTATGCAATGTACTCGAGTATACTGATGATGATGCAATGTACTCGAGTATACTGATGATGATGTGGATTGTGTTATCGGCCGGAGCGGAAACGGGATCCGCATCTGACATGGTACTAGGGTATTTGATGTACTCAAGTCGGTTTGGATGTCAGTAAACTCCGATATGGCACGTCTGCACAAAGCCAGAGTTATGGAATTGCCGTACAAAGTCCCGATTAGGAAGCCGATAGCTATAGCCTACTACCACATCATAATCCAAACTGTGCCATGTGTTGAGCTGTCGCCTCTACCGACAAACAGTATAGTTAATTGAGCGAGGTGGTAATGTACGGGCCATTAATGCTAGCTGAATGCAATGCCTTTCTAGGGATAGGAAATGCCTTCTGGGGGGGCGTTGGTCCTGGTAGTTGTGTTTGACGTGTAGGATGTGTTAAACGTGTTTGGGAAAGCGAGGATGGGAATGGGCGGGTGGGTTGTGGGTGAGGAGAGGAGATGGGGAGGCAGGCAGTGAGAACCTTACTACTACCAGAAACAAGGTGTCGGTTGTCATCTTGGCGTTTGTCGGGTTGGTATAGTGGTCTAATATACTAACCCAACGCTCTGTCGTCCACTTAGGTTACCCAGGGCATTAGGTAAGCTCCACAGCCATTTATCCCACAAGTCGATCCCTCTCGGGTAGTGCCCCAAGTTAAGCCCAAAAAGGATTTCTTCTCCCTTGAGTTAGTGCAAAGTCCAGTTCTCCACCAATCATACTACATATAAAGTCTTCGGTAATACCATATCATAACACTTGGGAACAGAAAATTTGCATTCGGCAATGTAATTAACCGCCCTGCCCCTATTATACCTCATTTGTTGGATCACCGGCACTTTCCTACCTAGATGTACTCTAATCTTAAGACAGGATTTTACCTGTCCACGCTGAGAACTGTGTTTACAATCCTGCTGTACACGCTAATCTACTGGCTGGCGAACCGGGAACGCGCCAGAAATCAATTCTCAAGATCCTCAGAACTATCCCTAGTGGGTTCAACCACATGGGGTTCCAAAGGCAAACGCCAGTATATTTAACACTTTTGTGAGATATTTGCCAGCGGCGGTTATTGTGTTGCTGATTGAGCATAATGGATGTTCTGCGCCATCAGCGAATACTAGCTGCTAGACTTCTGGCTAACTAAGGCTCCGTTTACCGACAGACGGCCGTCTAAAGCCCCAAAAAGATGCCTACAATTAAGGGGTGGTTGACGGTGGGGGACAGTACAGCAAAGTAGATGGGGTTTATCAAGAGCAGGAAACGTAACTTTTGGATAGTCTAGCTACAAGAATCTAGGACAGTGGAAAATTGGTCAAACACTTTCACTTCATGTCAGGTAATGCTTGTGACACCACCGTCCAGCGACCTACTTATTACAAGCTTAATTTTTAGAAACAATGAAACTGTTGTTGGAGGTGTAAAGAAAACAGAATAATTGCATGTTTAACTAATATACTGTCTAGCATATGGCTTAAAACACATTTATCGAACTGATCTTCTTTTATAGTCGGCACTGTCTCTGGTTGCTTGACGGCCATCTATAGGTAAATGGGACCTAAGAATAAGATCAGGATGATGACAAAAAGGTACACGAGTGTCATCCCTGCCCCTCCTTCCACAAAGTGCCCAAATTCTCTTTTTTCAATCTTCCATTTGGAACAAAGTTCAGACAGAGAAATAATTCCCACATTCATGCAATTCCAATTTCATCCCTCCCTTTTGTATTGTTCACCGATCCACAGCAAGTGAGGCAACAAGAAGGAAAAAAGAAAGAAAAAGGACTAATAGAAAGACGATCTGATACATCAGTGGGGAAGAACCATTCGCAGGTAGGTTGTAAAAGGGTTCCTGAATGGTGATAGTAACTATTATGACGGGTACAGTACAGTTAGAGTTTCCAGACGGGTCGATGTTCGCTTAGGCAGCTGGACGGTTGGCATTCAGAGGGTTCAAGTCGAGGGTTCAATGCCCTCGTTTTACAAGTCATGCAATGATGTATAGTAGAGGTCCGCCAGTCAGCCAAAATTCGCCAACCCTTGTTGGCTTGGCCAAACTTTGGCCAACAGGCTCACGATAAATAGGGATCCGCACCCGCTTTTCCTCTCTCTTTCCCCCACCATACTCCTTCCTCTACCCGCTTCCCCTTTCCTTTTTCTCTCTTTCTCTTTCTTTTTTTCTTTTCTTTTTGTCCTTCCCTTTCTTTTTCTCTTCCCCTCCCTCATTTTGTCCAATGTTTCACTTGGCCATCAGACCTTTCCGCCAGACCGGTATGAGATTGGCAAAATCGTTCAAGGGTCTTGGGTAGGAGGTACAAGGGACAGGCATAAAAAAGTGGTATGGTGCATAACTAATATCTGAGCAGTGGTAGTACACTTGAGAAGGGAGACTTTACCAGAATCCATGTTTCTTCCCATGATATGCAACTGATAAAGGAAATTATGTATCAGTGATGTAGATGACCACTACTCTAACACATTTACTACCAAATCAGACCTTAAGAGGTGTCTGCTGAGGCGGCACCTGAACGTCTAAACTAGGACCATGTTTAATGCTAGCCTTATGATAAGTGGGCTTTATAGCTCAGGGACTTATTGAAGAAATCAATATTTTTTTTGGATCTATGTATAGAGGTTGCCTTGCTCTGTCCTCCTTACCAATTTATTTTCTTGCATACATGAGTGTTGGTTCAAAATACTCACCCCTTGGAGTTGGTGACTGTATGGTAAAGGATGGGGTTTAAGATGTACTTTACCATCTCAACATATTTCTTTCTGAGTGTGGTTCAGTTGCAGCATGCCAGGATTTTGTCCAAAATCAACCCACCCAACCCCTGCAGCATACCACTTTTTTATACCTGTGCCTTATATTTTGAACAAAAGGCTGAGCAAGCAAAGCTGGTTACCGAGCCAAAGGCAACCCCGTGACCGACCAACAAGGAGCAACCCGGGTCATCTAAGCATTGTATCATATGTTGAATTTCCCCCCCCTTCCATTTTCTTTTTCTTTTTTTCTTTTTTCTTTTGTCTTTCTCTCTCGCTCTTTTACTCTATCTCTTTATCTCTCTCTCTCTCTCTTTCTATCTCTCCTCTTCCAAGCTGTCAGGCTTTCTTTTTTTCTTTCCTATCCTAACTCTATCATATAATACAGTAGTGGGAACGACTGTCGGAAGTCGAGCACCCGTTTCGTGATCTAGCGAAGGTTTTTTTCCTTTTCCCCTCCTCCCTAATTATCACAAATTGTGACTAAGGAATGCAGGTTTCACATGACTAATACTCATTAGTCATAAGCTATGTTGGTTTTACACTATGAGGTCATTTGACTCATAGTTCTCACATGACTGCTCACTTGCGAGTTATTATTAAGTTATGATTAGTTGATTGTTTTATGACTCACGATTGTGACATCATATGATGCAATGACTTTCGCACATGACTCGTATTATGAGTCATGGGTTTCACACATGTGACTCATTTGAGCACATGACTTATTTTATGAGCTATGATTGGCTAACGGTACGCCGCGCAGTGAATCATGTGAGTCATCTGATGGATTTCACGCTATGACTCACTATGAGTCATATAGGTTGTATTACGTGAGATGATGAGTCACCAGAGTTAGAGTTGTGGGAAGATGCCTATATAAGGGGCTTGGTTCCCACAAAGAGATAGGATCTTCACCCAACCATCTATGTACTTTTCTATACATAAGATTGCAATATGATTACTCCTTACTCTCTTTAAATACACTCCTCCTATACGAGAGCCTACACTCTAAGACCCCGGTGACTATTATGATAGTCTCAGAGACGGGTCGCCCGAATATAGAACTATTGTGATAAGTTCTATTAACCACCACAATTCACCCTTCTTACTATCTGACGAGATAGTATCCTTCAACGAATCACTCAAAGACAAGCAAGTCACTTTCATACTATCTGAAGCGATAGTAACTTCCTATTTGTTAAAATTACAAAGACGTGAGACTCGCTTATAAAGGAGACAACCGTTGTTGCCTGTTGCATAGTTGCTCAACAATAGGATTGTTACACTAATCTACAATAGTGATACAGGTTTCTGATTCTTGAGATAAGACGTTTATAAACCCATTGCATTGCTAAAGGCTACACACCACTTGGTTGGCTCGCAGATGTCCGTCATTTGGGCTGCCGCTGTTGCTGGCATTGGTGTAAGTCCTACCTAACTGTCTTTCTTCTTTTTTCTTTTCTCTGCTGCCCCTCTCTCTACCCTCCCAGGCTGTCGGGCTCATAAATTTCACTTGACCTAATATAATTTATAGGCTGGTGTCTGGTTATTCGAACACTTTCTGGATGCTCTTGTTGCTGTTCTCTTGACAAAAAGGTATGAGAAGGACCCTCTAACAACCTTACTACTAGTAGTATATTGCTAACATCTGGAAGATGCTTGTGCAAACTCATGTTCCCCGTCCCTCCACTGAGGTCTCGGCCCTGACCCTGAACAAGTAATGCCTGGCCCACCTCTCTTTTTTTTAAAAAAACCCAATAAAAGAAAAGAAATCAGGATATAAATATTAAAAACCCCCTCCACCATCCCGATAGAAAAAAGAAAAAAAAGCAACCATGGATACCTGAACTCACATTCTTTCTACTTTGTCTGGGGATTTCTTTGCATAGGTTTGGCCATTTTTTTCACAGGCTTTTCGTTGTGGAAAGGATTTATTGTCGTCGTTTAGCCCAAAATTGAATTTTAAAAGCAAAGAGCACCAAAAGAAGTGATACAAACGTACTCTCGTGCAAAATAAGTCATAAATTACCCCTCTTCCGATTATAACCTGTAAAAAGTGCAAAATGGCAAAGAAAATTGAATAAAAAAGGTACCCAGCATTCGCCTAATTCCCCTCAGCACAGTCCCCCCCTTCCTCTAAGAACCCACTCCGACCTACTTGTCTCAGGCAAGAAGTATCCAGAAATACAAGTGGTGATTTTGTGATACGCATGGAATTTCCGCGATATATTTTGCGAATCCCTGCTTCCGAATACTTCTTGCTTAGAACAAGTACCTCCACTCAGACATTATAGGGAAACTAAAAATAGATACAGGCAGAAGGAAAAAAAGAAAACGCTCATTAACCCAACCATCAGACTAAATGAAAGCCCTTGCAAATCTCAATCATCGCGGACCCCAACCCCTTCCCACCACTTCTCCTGGGCAATCCGCAATTTCTCGGCTTTCCACTTAGCCACCCGGACACCCCCCTCACCCGGACTGCTAAACCCAGATAAGAAAATTTCAAGCGATTTCCATGGTTTGATTGGATGGGCTGTGGCAATTGCACTCACCGCCGCTGTTTCATACAATACCCACCAATCAGCATCTGTCCAGGTGGGGGGGGTGTCCCTGTGCCAATGGAGGCAGTCTATGCCAGTGTGTAAAGACCTTGTGTTGTGACAGAGTTAGCAATGATAATTTGGGCATCCTCAACAACCAAAAATAAAATTCACCTAATCGTGCCAAGGTTGCGGCGAGCGGCCGCAACCCCCGCATGTTCGCTGGCTCACAACCGGGGGCACTCTAAAGAGTGCCTGACAGCTCAACGCCACTGGACAGCTCAACTTAACTTGTGGGTTGCTACAGCAATTTTGTGACAGCTTAAGGTAAATGTGTGGGTTACCATAGTAACAGTATGACTCAGCATGACTTTGAAGCTCAAAATCCGTAGAAGGCTTATATTATCAATATTTAGTAAATTACTAATACCGAATTGAGCCTCAAGTAAACCTTAATCATCATGTTGCTATGGTAACCGACAAAGTTACGTTGAGCTGTCCAGTGACGTTGAGCTGTCAGGCAATCTTGAGAGTGCCCCCGGTTGTGAGCCAGCGAACATGCGGGGGTTGCGGCCGCTCGCCGCAACCTTGGCACGATTAGGGCCCGTTTACCTATAGACGGCCGTCTAGCAACTAGAAAGAGTGCCGACCATCAAAGAAAGTCGGTTAGATAAATGGGCTTTTAGTTATGATATATACTAGACAGTATATTAGCTAAACATGTAACTATTCTGTTTTCTTTACATACCTTCAACTGTCTGTCTCTTTCTAAAAATTAAATTTGTAATAGTGTAGGTGGCTGTACTAGACGGTAGCGTCTCAACCGTTATCTAATAAACGGCGCGAAAGTGTTTGACCAATTTTCCAAGGTCCTAGATTCTTGCAGCTAGACCGTCAAAAAGTTATGTTGCCTACTTCGTAAACGCCATCTACTTTGCCGCACTCTCCCCCACTTTCAAGCCCCCCTTAACAGTCGGCATCGTTGCAGGCTTTTAGACGGACGTCTCTTGGTAAACAGGCCCTCAGCCTCACTCCGAGAGCGAAAGGGCGCTGTGGGGGAGGTAAATTCGCTATATCATTTGGGTCTGGTGGCATTCGAAGGAAATGTTTTCACCAATTTTTAGCTATAGCACCTGGTCGTGGGTTACAAGTTTTCGCGCTGTTTTGACACCCCGCACTACATCAATGGCCAGGCTGCGATTCTTGGAGTTTGTATGTGTGATTAACGCCCTCCACGCCATGGCGATCGTCCGGCATAGCGAGCCATCCACACACATACTAGCCACGATTTAAATCTGGACTGGGTTTAGCCAATCACACTGCCTAAACTTGCAGATGGCTCGCTATGACAGGCGCTCGCTATTCAACACTATAAGGTTATGCGCAGCGAATAGAGATTCCTGTGATCTGGCGATGCGGAACTTTTACTTGTACGAGCGATTTGAAAGAAAAGTTATCAAGGAAACAAGAAGAGATAATGGAATCGTGTGCGGTAATGAATGACTTCGACAAAACGTAGAAAGACCAAGTAAATAGAAAATGAAGGCGATGACTGACTGATAACAAACGAACACAGGGAAGAACAGGTTTTCTTATATCCTCCTTGAGATGAGACCTTTCCTCCATGGCATACTTCCTGCGCGTGCCATATCTTTGATCAGTTTCTTCCGCATAGTTGCCCTTTCCTACTTCTCAGCCGAATCTCATCCGAGGCGAAAACACAAGCACCAAGGATGTGGTTAACCGGCTTGCTGAATACTGAGTGCATAACCGCGGATGCCATGATTGTTCGGCTATGAGGCTAGTTCGTGTTTCATTGTTGATGAATGGAGGTTTGATGCTGTCGCACTGGATATGCAGGGTTGATGTCGGAGATCAGTATGAAGCTAATAGTCGTGAGACATCTTTCGAAGACATAGTGTGTAACAGGTCCGAGCAATACAAGTGGGCGACAAAAAGTGAGTGGGCAAGAGCGATTTTACACCAAAAGTGGCCAATTTCACACTCTTATTCCACCACCAATACTTGAATTAAAAATAGGGTAAGTTCATAGAATGCTCAGAAAATATGTAGACTACTTGACTTACACTATAACCTTGAATGGATTTAAATTATCTGAAGAGTAGTTGCAATAAACAAAACTTTCCTCAAAATCACGCCAAGACCATAGTTTTTGGTGGGAAAACTGTGTCTTGGCGGAATTTCAAAGTTCAACTACATACCACTCTTGAGAAGTTGGGAATTGAACAGAAACTTGTATATAAAGAATGATGCCCCTATTGTCTCTAGTGGTTCTGTGCAGATTTTGTTTTTTTGTGAATTTTCTCTGGGGTAATATCTTAGTGTGAAATCTGCGATTTGTGCGGTAAAATCGCTCTTCCCCACTCACTTTTTGCGTCCTACTTGTAAGGTTCCCAATCCAACGCGCACGGGAATATATGCAAATGGTGAGCAGTCCAGAACGATCCATGTTCAACACTCGCTATTGCTTGGAAGACGTTATAGGTTGATTCGTTCATAAGGCTAAATGCACTTGCTCATGTCAGGCCAAGATCACTCCCCGAGCTCGTGTGTGGTACTTGTACCGGTATTTCTCCTCAGTGCAAGAATTGTATTGAGCCGCAGGATGAGATAGTGCTTAAATAACTGGGCGATTTTTTGCTACAATACTAATGCAGTAGGCAAAAGCGGAGTATTGTGTCCATCGGGTTCCACAAAGCACCCCGCTTTTCTTATGCCTCCTGGGATTCCTGTAGTCAACTTGCTCCGTCCGTCATCGGCTCCTACAATATCTCCAGCAGAAAAGAACCCAAAATGTCCCAATTATTCAATAATAATTACAACTCCTTCAACACCACCAACATCAACACTACCGTTGCCGATAACAGATCCAATATCCTAGCCTGGCTATCCCCACTAGATCCTAAGCTACGCCATCAGGACGTCCGGGAGTGCAGAGTGGGAACTATAGGGGAATGGGTTTTACAAACCGAGGAGTTTAAAAGCTGGTGTGCCGGTACCGGTAGTGGGAGAGCTGAATCCGATAAGCCAGTTTTGTTTTGCCATGGAGGTCCGGGTGTTGGCAAAACCTACATCAGGTGACACGAATGAACCTAGAGTAACGGGAGAAGAAGGGCGAGTGCTGACAAGGGGTTTGAATAGTTCCGTAGTAATAGACGATTTGTGTAGTCAAGCTACAGGTCAAAATGCCACGGTCGCGTGCTTTTATTTCGACTTCGCCTCGCAAAACGAGCAGCCGCCGACGAGGTTTCTGGGCTCTTTGTCAAAACAGATGGTATTTGGACTCGAGGAGATCCCGGAGGAGATATCAAAAGCATATGAAGACCGGAAATGCCGTTGGTGGGCAGGGACTGCAAATTTCGGATATTTTGAATATGCTGCAGACTACATCCACCCGAAAGCGCGCGTTCATATGAATTGACGCTCTCGATGAGTGTGCAGCAGAACACATAGCCAAGGTTCTCGATTCATTGGTTCAACTCCTCCAGCGGTCCCCGGGCACTCGAATATTTGTAACAGGAAGGCCCCACATTTTACCTGAAATCAGGGCGCGCCTTGGTGAAAGAGTGACAAGTATATCCATAAGTCCCAAGAGGGATGATATTATCACATATCTCCATAGCAGGCTGGCCACGGACACAACCTCAGATGCGATGGACAGTACTCTGGAGGCGGACATCCTGGAGAAAATTCCTAGCGATATTTCGGAAATGTGTGTAGAAGCAACAACACCTCAGAACCCATCTCGAGTTTGCTAACAGATACATATCTAGATTCCTGCTGGTCGCGCTGAATATCGATGCGATCTTACAAGAAACCACAACCCGTCGCAGGCGACAAAAGTTAAACGCAATTACCGATGGCTTGGGGCTGGAGAGCGCTTATGGTGAAACGCTGTCTCGCATAAAGAGACAGGGCGGGCAGAGCAAGGCTTGGGATGGCGGCTTTGATGTGGATCTCTCACTCGGAACGGCCCTTGAAGGTTGTTGAACTATGTCACGCCCTAGCGGTCGAGGTCGGGTCACCAAATCTTCATACCGACGATGTTCCATCAATAGGAACATTGCTCATCTGTTGTCAAGGACTTGTCGTCGTAGACAAGGAGGCCTCTACAGTCCGGTTAATTCATTTTACCCTTCAAGAGTACCTCCGTGCTCGTCCTGATAATTTTGGCAAAGTTCACTCTACCATGGCTGAGACCTGCTTAAGTTAACGTAATTTACGGGGATGTGGCTCACCACAGGGATCCGGCTCACCCATAGCAACCATTGGAAAATCAAATCTACATTTGATTATCACAACAAATAAATGAGATACCATCCTGAGAATCAAGCCAC
>Ga0307510_10004406_pt1 | contig 16565 bp, 10 predicted proteins | sample 12_EM_MG_FD_207224 | JGI IMG/M metagenome (GOLD analysis project Ga0307510, IMG submission 207224) | Populus trichocarpa ectomycorrhiza microbial communities from riparian zone in the Pacific Northwest, United States - 12_EM | ecosystem: Host-associated > Plants > Roots > Unclassified | place...
GCTGCAATGAAGAGTCGTACCAGCCGCCGCGTTGGACGGGCGTCAATGTTAAATACAAATTTTGATGTGGGCCCGTCGTGGCAGGAGCCACGACGGGTGGCTAGGCGGGATTTCATTGTCGGCGGTGCGCTGCTGACATTTACGCTGGCAGGGTGTCAGAAAAAAATGACGCCTGCCCAGGCCCGGGCGGCGGAAGTTCCCTTCCGCACGCTCGATGCCGGAAACGTGGCGATACTCGATGCGCTCGGTGAGACGCTGCTGCCGGGAAGCTCGGGCGCGGGGCTTGCTCACTATATCGATCACCAGCTCTCAGGCGATGCCGCTGACAGCATGTTGATGATCAAGTACCTCGGAGTTGCAGCGCCCTTCACGGAGTTCTATGCGGGCGGGCTGCGTGCTACGGACGCCCTGGCGCGTGCGGTCTATGGGAAGGCGTTGACGGAACTGTCCAGCGGGCAGGCCACCGCACTGGTCGCGAAAATGTCAGGCGGTCAGGTCGAGGGCTGGCAAGGTCCGCCCGCCGGATTGTTCTACTTCGTGCTTCGCAGCGACGCTGTCGATGTTGTGTATGGCACGAAGACGGGCTTTGAGCAGTTGGGCGTGCCCTACATGGCTCACATCGAACCGCCCAGCCGGTGGGGCGAATGACCAACGCTTCGGCGGGCCTGCCGCATGAACCTGTCGATGTCGTTGTTGTCGGTTCCGGTGCCGCGGGCAGCAACATGGCGGCACACCTGGCGGAAGGCGGCAAGCGCGTCTTGATTCTCGAGGCGGGCCCCGCCCGGGGCCCGGGTCACCTCATCAGCTCAACTCTATATGCCCGGCGCGTCAAATGGACCGGTCCCCCGGTGTTGGACGAAGGCAAGAATCCGGTTGGCTTCGTATTCAACTCCGCCTACGGTACGGGCGGCGCGGCCATGCATCACTACGCCGTGTGGCCCCGAATGCACCCGGAAGATTTTGACATGCATTCGCGGCACGGCCGCGGACTCGACTGGCCGCTGAAGTATCCGGACCTCGCGCCTTACTACGACAAAGTCCAACAGGAAGCGGGTGTCTCCGGAGACGCAACCCGGGAAGTCTGGCGACCCCCAGGCGCCCCCTACCCCATGCCCGGGGTTCCCGTATTTCCTCAAGGTACGGCGATTGCGCGCGGATTTACCAAGCTCGGAAAGGCCGTTGCGCCCTTACCCATTGCTGTCACCAGTACCAACTACAACGGTCGTCCCACGTGTTTGTGGGACGGTTGGTGCGATTCAGGGTGCCCTATCGGGGCATTGGCGAATCCACTCACGATTCACCTGCCCAAGGCCACCGCCGCGGGCGCAATACTGGTGAGTAACGCGCCAGCCACTAGAGTTGTGACGAGCGATGACGGCACGCGAGCCATTGGGGTTGAAGTCACATTGGACGACGGCTCACGTCGGACAGTAACAGCGAAGATCGTGGTGCTGGCAGCGTTCGCCGTGGAAAATCCGCGCCTGCTGCTCGCCTCTGCCACACCCAAACACGCCCGGGGTTTGGGAAATTCCGGCGGCCTGGTCGGCCGATACATCATGACCCACGCCGCCGGCCTGGTGTATGGATTGTTTGACGAAGACACCCATCCCTACATGGGGGCATTCGGCGGTCAACTCGTAAACCAGGACAGCTACCCCAAGACGACTCATGCCAAGAGCGGCGCGTTCGGCAGCTACCAGTGGATGATTGCACAGGCCGTCAAACCCAACGATCTGCTGGGCATCGCCACAACGCGTCCCGATCTCTTCGGCCCTGCTCTCCACGATTTCATGAAGCGAGCTACGCGTGGTTTCGCTGGAATGACCTCGGTCTGCGAAGACCTGCCTGTGACGGACAATCGCGTAACACTGACCGATCAACATGACAGGTACGGGGTTCCCATCGCGCGTATCACACACGACACACACGCCGAATCGGTTGCGTTGTGGAAAGCCTCACTGGCCGAGGGCAAGGAGGTCATGCAAGCTGCGGGCGCCAGGGAAGTCTGGACAGGTCCGCCTGGGAGCATGCACATCATGGGCGGAACGATCATGGGAACCGCCTCGGGCAATTCAGTAACCAACAGCTACGGTCAGCTGCACGACATTCCCAACCTCGTCATCGCGGGCCCCGGGCTATTCCCAACCAGCGCCGGTGTGAACCCAACCTTCACAGTACACGCGCTGACCGCACGCAGCGCCGAGAGAATGCTTTCCAATTGGCAGCAGATAGCCGGATAACGACCCCGACGCATCGGATCATCTCTTGCCGACAATTTCCCGCAACTGCGCCGCATCCGGCATCCCCGCGAACACTTTCACCTGATTGCGCTCATCAAGGTAAATCAGCCCGGGAGTCCCGAAAATGTGCAGGACGCCCATCAGGTCCCCATTGAATGAAATGGCCTCGCTCGTCGCGGGAAGCAAGGTCGCCTTGGGCGCGATGCCGCCGTGGTCATAGTTACGCTCGGCCTGGTCCAACGTCGCCGCCCGGTCCTTCGACTCGAGGATCGCACCGGCCTTTCCCTTACTGTCTGCGTCAATGACGGCAACCAGCAAGTAGCGAATCTGCACATCCGGTGCACGAGCTGTGTGCATTGCTTTCCACAGGTCGTTGCAATACGGACAGTCTGCATCCGTGAACACATAAACCACGCGCTCTGCGGATTTCGCCCCTGTGGCAATCCAGGTTGCGCGGTCCAGGCGCTGCATGAGCCCCACCGGCGATCCCGCCGGTGGCGCGATCCAGTTTCCGGCCATGCTGATGTTTGCCATCAGTGCCAGCAGTCCCAACATGCACGCGCCGAACAATTTCATCCCGACCTCGAATTGACAGCCACCATCGGGGAGACCGGCGCACGGCGCTCTTTATCGCGCCCGTGGTCTGAAGGCCCCGCGAGGTTTCTATTTTTGGTAGCATGCGCGCCCTCGCGCTCCGACCTCGGTAGTGTAAATATCCGCTTGAGGATATGGACGTAACCTACTGATTTAGCGACGGAAGGGTGGCAGAGCGGTTGATTGCTCCAGTCTTGAAAACTGGCGTCCCTTCACGGGGACCGTGGGTTCGAATCCCACCCCTTCCGCCAATATCCCGTTTGACCCGAACCGCCCTCAGGCGGCGAGGCCGCGGGTCATTGCCCAGTCCAACCCCCGGCTAACCCACCCTCCCCCGAGACTGGCGCCGGTGACATCGTCGAGGCGATACGGCTTGCCGTCCAGGATCGACTGCGCCGCGCGGACACCGCTACGGATGGCGGGTCCGATGCCCTCCGCCATATCCCGCGTGGCGAGCCCCGCCGCGTCGCCAGTGATAAACGCGTTATCGCGACGCACGACATCGACGCGCCCACGCAAGAAATAACTGTAGCCTGTCGGCTCGTAGTGAGCGCCGGGTGCAAGCGTACGATCCAACATTCCGACGAATCGGCTCCAGTGGCGCTTGATGTCGTCGCCGCTGGCTTTCATTCGCTCGGCCATGCCGCCGATACCGATATTGAGCCAGCCGTTCTCCTTGGGTACGTACCAGGAATAACCCGGCAGGCCCTTTTCGAAGAACCATAGATGACAGGTGGGATCCTTCCAGTCGTATTCGATTTCGTGCTCCAGGGTCACGGTTTGGAGCTCGGTGACCCGGGGATTCACCTCGCGAAATAGCGCGCGGTAGACGGGGCAGCGGGTTCCGCCCGCGCCGATGAGGTAACGGCAGCGGAACTCATCGTCGATGACGTAGCCATCGGACTCGGCGCGGATGTTGCGAACCGTGTGTTGTACAAGCGGTGCTCCTGAGCGCTGCAGCAGCCATGAATCGAACTCGAAACGCCGGATGGAGTGCTGCACGCTGCCCACGCGGAAGCCGAGCCCTTTCACGTGAATGTGCAGGCGCTCGAAGGTCAGGAATCGGTGCGGGTAGTTTTTGGGGTCGAGCTCGAGGTCGCGGAGCACTTCGGGGGTGATCCAACCGGCGCACAGCTTCAGACGCGGAAAGGTCTCTTTGTCGAGTACCAGGACGTCGACGCCGCGCGCGACCAGCTCGCGAGCGGCCGCGGACCCGGCAGGTCCGCCACCAACAATCAGGACATCGCAGGTTCGCACGGTTTACGAATCAGCGGGTGTAGATATAGTCACGAGTCCAGGGCACCTCGTTGCTTTGACCCGGCGCAAACAACACCTGGAACAACTGCAGCGTGCCGGTAGTGAAAGCGGCTACCGACCCGGCGAGATACAGCCGCCACATGCGCACGAATTTCTCGTCGAACATCTCCGCGACCTTGTCGCTCGCGCCCTCGTACAGCTCCAACCAATGACGCAGCGTGCGTGCATAGTGCAAACGGATGTTCTCGACATCCAGGATCGAGAGGTTCCAGGGTTCGAAGATCTGCATCATCTCCCCGAGGGACGGCGGGTGCGCGCCCGGGAAAATGCGTTTTTCGATCCAGGGGTGCATCTGGGCCGGGAAGTTGCGGCCGATCGAATGGATCAGGCCGCGGCCGACGGTGCCCAGGCACTGCGAAACCACTCGGCCCAATGCGGGATAATTCTCGACGCCGACGTGTTCGAGCATGCCGACCGATACGAAGGCATCGTACTTGCCGGTGATGTTGCGATAGTCATCCAGAACGAACTCGACGCAGGAACCCAGTCCCTCGCGTTGCGCCCTTTCGCGCGCAAATGCCACCTGCTCCTGCGAGATGTTGAATGCGCGCACTTTGACGCCGTAGTGCTGCGCCATGTGGATAGCGAGACTGCCCCAACCGCAGCCGGCTTCTACGACGCTCTCGCCTGGCTTCAAGCGCATCTTGCGGCAGACGTGGTCCATCTTCGCCACTTGCGCTTCATCCAGCAAAGCAGTTGGTGTTGGATAGTAGGCGCACGTGTACGCCATCGTCCTGCCCAACCACAATGAGTAAAACTTGTTGCCAATGTCGTAGTGATGATGAATGTTGTCGCGCGACCCATGCAGTGTGTTGACGCGCCTGCGCCGCATCATTTCGACACCCCGGCGCAGAGCGGAGAACCGGCGCCTGGTACCGGTGCTCGCACGGTAGACGGCCTCGAGCACCCCGACCAGATCGCCCTCGACGCTGATTCGACCGTCGCTGTAGGACTCCCCAAAGCGGACCTGGGGATCGGCCAGCAGACCGTATAGGGCGGACCGGTCGGCAATCCTGATTGACGCAACGGGCTCGGCGACGATAGCCGGTCGCACGCTCTCGCCCGTCCACAGCACGAACTCGAGGTGCGGGTCACCCAGGAAGGTGAGCAGCTGCGACAAAAGTCTGCCCTCGAAAGAACGCTCCGTGCGCTTTTCCATCGGCCGCGCAGTGGCATGGGCCGCTGGCGCAGGTGGTGCGCTTCTCTCCTGGGAAGCGGTATCGGATTCCGAAGCTACACAGTCCTCGACTGCATTCACCATCGTTCTCCCTCATCTGCGCAGGCATCCGCCTGGCTCTTAGTCGGACAAGGTCCGGGCAACCCCTAGCGGCCCGCCTGGGCAATGCGCCCAAGGCCATAATTTAGCAATGTACGGTCCCGCTGTAATCGTTCTGTAATTGCATCTGCGCGGGCGCATCCGGAATGTGCCCTAAAGCGGAGGTTGCAATCAATGGAGAAGCCCTGTGAGCCCATGCTTTAGGCCCTTGGAGAGACTTTTAGCTGTCTTCTTGTTACTGATTGTCGCCGGGGGGGCTGCCACCGCGGCCCAACCGCCGTTGATTCTCGTGTCCATTGACGGTTACCGGGCGGATTATCTCGATCGACGTCACTCGCCTGTTCTAGCCTCCCTCGCGGCCGAGGGAGTGCATGCAGCGGGTATGCGACCCGTATTCCCCTCGCTCACCTATCCGAACCATTACACGCTCGTCACTGGGCTCTACCCTGACCAGCACGGCATGGTGAACAACACCATGCGCGACCCGGCCCTCGGGAATTTCAGTCCACCCAATCGGGCCGCCAATACTGATGGACGCTGGTGGGATGAAGCGGAGCCCATCTGGATCACGGCGCAGAAGCAAGGCTTACGCACAGCCTCTGTTTTCTACCCGGGAACGCAGGCGGAGATTCACGGTACGCGGCCGTCGTATTGGCAGCTCTTCGATTCGAGCGTCCAACCGGACACTCGGGTGGACCAGGTATTGGCGTGGCTCGACCTGCCCTCGGATCAGCGCCCGTCGTTTGTTTCCTTGTACTTTGAGCAAGTAGATGTCGCTGGCCATAACTACGGGCCGGATTCCATGCAGTTGGATGAGGCCATGGTGACCGTCGACGCCGCTCTTGGACGGCTCGTCGAGGGCCTGCGCAAGCGTGGGATGTTCGATACGACGAATCTCATCGTCCTTTCAGATCACGGTATGAGCGCAACATCGCCCGACCGGATCGTGCTGCTCGATAAGATAGTCAACGTGGATCACATCGAGCTGGTGAGCTCGATTGTCAACGCCGGCATCAATCCGAAGCCGGGATATGAAGCTGCAGTCGAGCACGCTCTGCTGGCGTCACATCCCCACTTGCGTTGCTGGAAAAAAAGCGCGGTGCCGAAGAAATACCACTACGGACACAACGCGCGGATTCCCGCAATCGTGTGCGTCACTGAAGACGGATGGATGGTAAGCACGGCTGCCGCTGCGTCCAACCGCGCGCACACGCCGTTGGGAGAGCACGGGTATGACAACGATGATCCGCTCATGCGCGCGTTGTTCGTGGCTCTTGGGCCATCATTCAAACAACACCTCACGCTGCCGGTGTTCGACAACATCAACGTCTATGCGTTGCTGGCGAATCTGCTGGGTGTGACTCCCCGGCCCAATGAGGGCCACCTGGCCGCGACGGCCCGCATGCTGGATGGCCACCCGGACCATGGTAGCGGTACCATGACTCGATGAATACTGCCTCCTGCCGCCTCAGAAACCCTGCCTTTGCTCTCCTTGCGTTGCTGGCCACGGCGGCCATGGACATGCAGGCCTACGCAGAGGATGGATACGAGCTCTGGCTCCGTTACCGGCCGATCGCGAACGAATCGCTTCGTGAGCATTACCAGCAGGCCGCGAGCGAGATCGTGTCGCCATCAACCTTGGCCATAGCCCAATCGGAGCTTTCCCGCGGCCTTTCGGGTCTGCTCGGCAGACCCGAGCCCCTGGCCCCGCAGCCGACCCAGGACGGCAGCATCCTGCTCGGCACGCCCCAGTCCGCGCCTCTGATCGCCAGACTGGACCTCCCGCTCGCCAAAACCGGCGCAGAGGGTTACGTGATCCGAAGTCTCACCCACCAGGGCCACCGCATCACCGTAATTGCCGCCAATAGCGATGCCGGCGTGCTGTACGGCACCTTTCATTTCCTGAGGCTGGTCCAGACGCAGCAGCCGATCGATGCACTGGACATCACCGAGGCGCCACGCATCCAACATCGCATCCTGGATCACTGGGATAACCTCGACCGGTCGGTTGAGCGGGGCTACGCGGGTCAATCCATCTGGGATTGGCAGAAGCTGCCGGACTACCTTGACCCTCGCTATACAGACTACGCACGGGCGTGCGCGTCGCTGGGAATCAACGGAACCGTGCCCACCAACGTCAACGCCAGTCCCATCGGGCTGACGGCGCCCTACTTGCTCAAGTATGCGGCGCTGGCCAACCTGTTTCGGCCATATGGGCTGCGCGTCTATCTGACTGAACGATTCAGTGCGCCGCTTGAAATCGGCGGCCTGCAGACGGCCGATCCGCTCGACCCGGCGGTGCGCGCCTGGTGGAAAGCCAAGGTCGATGAGATTTATGCGTTGATTCCGGATTTCGGCGGCTTCGTGGTGAAAGCCAACTCCGAAGGTCAGCCCGGCCCGCAGGACTACCACCGCACCCATACCGATGGAGCCAACATGCTGGCGGACGTGATCGCGCCCCATGGCGGAATCATCCTGTGGCGGGCTTTTGTGTACTCGAAGGACGAGCCGCAGGATCGCGCCAAACAGGCGTATTCGGAATTCGTCCCCCTGGACGGCCGGTTCCGCGACAACGTCGTGCTGCAGGTCAAAAACGGCGCAATCGACTTTCAGCCACGGGAGCCCTTCCATCCGCTGTTTGGCGCAACACCGCACACGCCACTCATGTTGGAGGTGCAGATCACCAAGGAATATCTCGGCTTCGCCACGCACCTGGTGTACCTGGCGCCCCTGTTTGAAGAGACCTTGCGTTCGGACACCTACGCGCGCGGAAAAGACTCCACGGTGGCCAAAGTTATCGACGGTTCCCTCTTCGGCTACCACACCACCGGCATGGCCGGTGTGTCCAACATCGGATCCGATCGCAATTGGACGGGGTCCCACTTCGATCAGGCGAACTGGTACGCCTTCGGACGAATGGCGTGGGACCCGATGAGCTCGTCGCGGAACATCGCGGAAGACTGGGTGAAAATGACCTTCACCAACGAGCCGGCGTTTGTTGAGCCCGTCGTCGACATGATGATGGGCTCGCGCGAAGCTGCGGTGAATTACATGACACCGCTGGGGCTGCACCACCAGATGGCCCGCACCAGTCACTACGGCCCGGGGCCGTGGGTTACCGGCGGCTCACGGGCAGACTGGACTTCAACTTACTACAACCGCGCCGATGCCCGAGGCATTGGTTTCGACAGGACGGCAACGGGGAGCAATGCGATAGAACAATACGCCAAGCCGGTTGCCAACGAGCTCGCCGCAACGAAGAGCACACCGGAACAGTTACTGTTGTGGTTCCACCATGTCCCTTGGGACTACCGCACAAAATCCGGGCGGACATTATGGGACGAGTTGGTAATCCACTACTCGACCGGTGTTCAAACAGTCGCCGGGATGCGCAAGACCTGGGCGGGTCTGCAAAGTTACGTGGACCCGGAGCGATTCACACAAGTCAGTGCCTTCCTCGCCATCCAGGAAAAGGAAGCGAAATGGTGGCGCGACGCCAGCATCGCCTACTTCCAGACGTTCTCGAAGCGGCCTCTGCCTGCGGGCTACGCTTCGCCGGAGCACGATCTCAGATACTACGAGTCCCTGTGCTTCCCGTATGCGCCAGGAGGGGCACCGCGCCCGCAGGCGAAGTGCGACGACTGAACGCCTACCAGTCCCACATCCCCCCATCCTCGAGCCGCGCAATGGGCAACTGCTTCGCCGAGTAGGGAAATTTCGCCGCCAGCGTTTCGTCGATGGTGACTCCGTGCCCTGGGCTTTCGCCGCAGTGTAGTCGCCCATCGCGGAACGCGTAGTCGTGCGGAAACACGTCCAGGGTTTCCTGGGAGTGATGCATGTACTCCTGGATTCCGAAGTTGGGAACCCACGTATCGAAATGCAACGCTGCACCCATGCAAACGGGTGAGAGGTCGGTCGCACCGTGGAAACCGGTGCGCACCTGATGAATTGCGGCAAAGTCCGCTAAGCGACGCACGTGCGTGATGCCGCCGGCGTGCACGATGGTCGTGCGGATGAAGTCGATCAGTTGCGCCTCAATGAGATGCTTGCAATCCCAGATGGAGTTGAATACTTCGCCCACTGCCAGAGGCGTGACCGAGTGTTGGCGGATCAGCTCGAAGGACTTCTGATTTTCGGCGGGCGTCGCATCTTCCAGCCAGAACAGGCGGAATGGTTCGACGTCCTTGGCGAGCCTCGCTGCCTCAATTGGCGTCAATCGGTGGTGGACGTCGTGGAGCAGCTCGACGTCCTGCCCGTGATCGGCGCGGAGCCGTTCAAACAACTCGGGGACAGAACGAAGGTACTTGGGCGTCGACCAGACAGTTTCCAGCGGTAAGGCACTTTCAGCCGGTTCGTACGGTTTATCGCCGGCCGAAACACCATACGTCTTGCGCAAACCCGGCACGCCCGCCTGGGCACGCACCGCTTTATAGCCCTGTTCAATGAAGCGACCCACCTGGTCTGAGGCTTCTGAAATATCGCGTCCGTTGGCATGACAGTAAACCAACGCGCCTTCGCGGGAGCGTCCGCCGAGCAACTGGTACAACGGCAGGCCGGCGATCTTGCCGAGGATGTCCCACAAAGCAACATCCACCGCGGCGATCGCAGTCATGGTGACCGGGCCGCGGCGCCAATAGGCACCGCGATACAGGAACTGCCAGATATCCTCGATCTGGCCGGCATCGCGGCCAATCAACACGGGAATAACGTGCTCGGTCAGGTACGCGGCAACTGCAAGCTCCCGGCCGTTCAGCGTGGCATCGCCGAGGCCGACCACGCCGGCGCGGGTCTCGATTCGCAAGGTTACGAAGTTGCGGCCCGGGCACGTCACAATGACCCTGGCGGCCACAATCTGCCGATCGCGGGCGGAGCCTTCAACCTTCGTCTGTGAATTGTCCATGGCCCCTGCTGCGCCTGACGTTTTCAGAACTTCCCGTGGACGCCCAGCAGAATCTGGTAGCCGGGGTTATACAGCGAATTTGTTGCGTTGGAAAACTGCTGCGTGCCCCTCTGCCTCTCGCTCGTGAGGTTGATGGCATTCAAGGTGAGCGCCGGGGTCGTCGGTAGCGACGCAAACGTGTAGCTGGCCGACATGTCCAGCTGACCATAGGCATCGGTGAACAATTCGGCGAGGGGAATACCCTGTTGGTTGAATCCGGCAGCAATCTGCGCCGCGCTCCACACATATGAGAGCCGGATCGAGGCGTTGTATTTCTCGAAGTAGACGGTCGCGTTGTACGTATTCGGCGAGACACCGAACGCCTGTGCCGGAAGGCCCGCACCATCGGTAGTCTGCTTGATATGCGTCCAGTTGAACGAATAGCCGAAGCCATCCAGCGGCTGCCACAACCGGCCGAGCGGCTGCACCCAGGTTGCCTCCACCCCCTGGATCTTCAGCTGGCCACTGGCATTCACCTGCTTCTGCAGATTGACTGTCGCCGCGGCCTCGCCGCCCCTGCCATTGATTCCCGCCTGCTGCGTCGGTGTCAGCGTTGCGAACGGAATTCCCAGTGAATCGAACGGCACGGTGGTAATTCCGTTTACCGTGAAGCCCGTGAGTTTCTTCTGGAAAAGATCGAGACCGACATAGCCTTCCGCCCCGGTGTACCACTCGCCGCCCAGATCGAGGTTCTTCGATAGATAGGGGGCCAGGCTCGGATTTCCGGTGTTGGCATTCGCGGCCGACGTGTCGGTGAAGGTCGTGGCGGGCAACATGGAGCTGGGATTGGGGCGAGTCAGGGATTTCGAGGCGGAGAACCGCACGACCACGTTTTGCAGAGCGTTGTAAGTCAGGTTCAGCGAAGGCAGCGCCTTGTCGTAGTCGGTGATCAGATTCTCCCAGGCTCCCTGCTGCACGATGCCACCCAGAATGTACGGACCTGAAACGGTCTGGAGTGTCTTGACGTAGCGTACGCCCACGTTGCCGTGGAAATCGCGGCCAAAAATACTCTGAGTCGTATTCAGCATGAGGTATCCCGCCCAGGTCTTCTCGCGGATACCGCCGCTGGAAGCGCCCGTTGCCGCGCCCTGCGCAAGGGGCGATGAGCCGAGGAACTGGCCGTAGTTGGAATCCGCGAACAGACGATCCGTGTCCACCTGGATGAAACCACCCGGCCCTGGGTGGATATAGGACGCGAGCGCCGATTGCGGAATCAACGACCCCGCGCCTCCGGTGCAGGGCGGTTGAGGCGCAGGAGCGGGGGCAAACACACCATTGCCGCCGCAGATCGCTTCCTGCCAGGCCGCGCTGTTGTCCGTCGCCACGATGGTGCGCTGGACGTCATCGAAGGCGCCCCCCACCTTCACGTTCAGCTCTTCCTTGCCGAACTTCACATCGAGGTGAGCGCCCTTCGCAGACGTATCGCGATGCTCGTTCTGAATGTTGACGCGACCACCGGTCCAGGTCCAGCCGGCGTTCGGGTCATTCAGGTTGATATTCGCATTGCTCGTCGAGGGGATCTGGCCGTTCACGTAGTTCACTGTCACGCCCTGGCCCAGCGGCGTGTTGATCAGCACGGTTGGGGATTGATCCGTGAACCAGCTGCGGTTCATATTGATCTGGCCGTCGACCGCCAACAGCGAAGTCGGCTCCCAGTGCACACCGGGGTTGACGTTGAGGAACTGGACGTTTTCCTTGTACGGCCGATCCTCCAGGAAGTACTGAGCATTCGCGAATGTCGCGGAAGTTACGACGTTGTTGGAGTCCACCTGCTCGTTCAACGGAATCATGGCGCCATTGCGGCCCACGAGATTCATGTCCAGGCGGTTGAAATTGCGGGTGGCCTTGGCGAACATCGTATCCAGGTACAGATGCAACTGGTCCGACGGGCGATATTCCGCCGAGATGATCTCGGCAACGCGGTTGCGCGTTCCGTCGATGTAGACAGGACGACCGAGACGCGGGATGAGGGCATTGCTGATCTGATTCAGCGTGAGCCCCGGATTGTGCGCGAGCAGGAATGCCGCATCGATAGGGGTGCCGGGGGTCAGGCCGTTTCCGACGCCCGCAGGCACTGTGCCGATGCCGCCGCTCGCGGCTGAGGTTCCCGGGAAAGACCAGCCGTTGCCGCCCGTGGTATTGCAGGATGGCGCCGCACCGGCGATTTGTGCCGGCGTCGGCGGAGTCACCCCGCAAAGGCCGTAAGTGACGTTCGGATTGGTCCAACCAACCGTTTCGTAGCCCGTGGTAGTCGAGTTCTGCTGCACCGCGGCCACTCCCGCAAGGATGCCGACAGTATCGTTCGTCCAACTGGCCATCAACGCGCCGCGCGGGCTTTTGTTCTTCCCGACTTCGCTGTACTGGCCCTGCAGCTGGTATGTGACGTGCGTGCCGGGATTGTCGAACGGCCGTGCCGAACGCATGTTGACTATGCCGGCCGCGCCGCCTTCGAGCATGTCAGCCGAGGGAGTCTTGTAGACATCGAGACGGGTGAAGAGCTCGGTCGGAAACAGGTCCAGATCAACCTCGCGATTCTGATTCGCGTCGGTCAAGCGGCCGTTCGAGGCCACCGCGATGTCGGCGCTGTTGAGCGTGACCTTGGTGAAGCTGGTTCCCAGGCCGCGAATCGACACGTTCACGCCGTCACCATTGACGTCGCGCGTGAGCTGGACGCCGGGTATGCGTTGCAATGACTCGGCGATGTTCAGATCGGGAAATTTGCCGATATCCTCGGCAAACACCGAGTCGGAAAAAGTGATGGATTCGCGCTTGGCGCTGGTCGCATCCTCCAGGCTCTTGCGATAGCCCGTGACTACAACTTCTTGCAGCTCGGACGGTTCGGCAGACGTCCGCCGTGGACCAGTGTCCTGCGGTGCCGGCCCATTCTGGGCGAGTGCAACGCCGATACCGGCGAATAATCCCAAGCAAGAGCCCGCGAAACCTGCAGTCCCGCGCGTGCGCACTGTTCCATTCTTCACGACAGTCCCCCTCCGATTTAAACGATCAGCCATCAGCCGAGCATCCATCCGCGCTCGCGGGGGTCGCGAGTCCCTGCGGCACCAGTTATGATAGCGCTACCAATTTCGTGCGCGCAACCGCTAGTTACAATCCGGCCGCGTCGCGGATTTGACACTGAGGCAGGGGGACGCATGTCGAGAAAATCGCTGAACACTGTTTTTATAGTTATGACAGCGCTGTTATCCGCGACTGTCAGCGCGGCGAACAAGCCGCTCTACCAGGATCCGCAGGCACCGGTCGAACAGCGCGTGGAGGACCTGCTCGGGCGCATGACACTGGCAGAAAAAATCGTACAGCTCACGACTGTGTGGACCCGCAAGCAGGAAATTTTCACACCCAGCAACGATTTCGACGCGGTGATGGCCCACAAGGTGTTTCCGTCCGGCATCGGCCACATGGCACGGCCAAGCGATTTGCGTGGTGGCGGTGACCCGTTGGAAGAACGCTATCGCGATGCGAAACAAACGGTCGCGTTGGTGAATTCAATACAGCACTACGCGATGAAAGAGACGCGATTAGGCATTCCTGTGCTGTTCCACGAAGAAGGACTCCACGGTTACGCAGCACGCGATGCCACGAGCTTCCCGCAAGCAATCGCCCTGGCGAGCTCCTGGGACCCCGACCTGTTGACCCGTGTGTTTACCGTTGCCGGCCGTGAAATCCGTGCACGAGGCGTGCAGATGGTTCTGGCGCCCGTCGTAGACGTTGCGCGTGATCCTCGCTGGGGACGGATCGAGGAAACGTACGGCGAAGATCCTTATCTCGTGAGCCAGCTCGGAGTTGCCGCCGTGCGCGGCTTCCAGGGCGATGCCCTGCCACTGGCGCCCGGAAAGGTATTTGCCACGCTCAAACACATGACGGGTCACGGCCAACCGGAAGGCGGGACCAACGTCGGGCCCGCAAGCATTTCCGAGCGGATCCTGCGCGAGGTTTTCTTCCCACCGTTTGCGGCGGCCATCCGCTCAGCCCATGCGCTGAATGTCATGCCCTCGTACAACGAGATCGATGGGATTCCCTCGCACGGCAACTACTGGTTGCTGCATGACATCCTGCGCGGCGAGATGGGCTTTACAGGTGCGGTCGTCAGCGACTACGAGGGAATCGAGCAGCTCGTGACCCTGCACCACGTTGAGCCGGATTTCGTACACGCTGCCGCGCGAGCCCTGCATGCGGGGGTCGATTCCGATCTCCCGGACGGAGCGGCCTTCGCGAAGTTGCCGGAGGCACTGGCGCAGGGGCTCGTCACGCAGGAGCAGATCGATACCGCCGTGCGCCGGATGCTGCGAATGAAATTCCTGGCGGGGCTGTTTGAAAATCCATACGCCGACGCGCAGGCAGCGCAGGCAATCACCAACAACGCGCAGGCCCGCGCGTTGGCCCTGGAAGCCGCCAGGAAGACCACCATTCTCCTGAAGAACGACGGCACCCTGCCGCTGCACAACGTGAATACTCTGGCCGTCATCGGCCCCAATGCCGCGAAGGTCGACCTGGGCGGTTACTCCAATGTGCCGGCACACACTGTCAGCATCCTCCAGGCGCTGCAGGCACGAGCAAAAGTAGTCACCGCGGAAGGCGTACGTATCACCGACAAGGGCGATTGGTACTCCGATGACGTCAAGCTCGCCGATCGCGATGCCAACCTCGCGCGAATCAAGGAAGCAGTCGAGGTGGCCAAAGGTGCTGATGAGATCGTGCTCGTCATCGGCAGCAACAGCGCAGTGAGCCGTGAGGGCTGGGACAAGGCCACCCACCTCGGGGACCGCGCCGATATTGGCCTGATTGCGCAGCAGAATGAGCTGGCGCAGGCGCTGTTTGCACTCGGCAAACCCCTAGTCGTCGTGTTGATCAACGGCGCGCCGCTGTCCATCCCGGAGGTCGCCGACAAAGCCAACGCGCTGCTGGAGGCCTGGTATCCGGGCCAGGAAGGCGGCACCGCTGTGGCCGAGATCCTGTTCGGGGATGCCAATCCGGGCGGCAAGCTCCCGCTGACCATTGCGCGCTCGCTCGGACAACTGCCGATGTACTACAACCAGAAACCCACGGCCCACCGCGGCTACCTGTTTGATACCACACAACCCCTCTTCCCGTTCGGGTTCGGGCTTTCGTACACGACGTTTGAGATCAGCGCACCGCAGCTTTCGGCGGCTAAGATCGAGGCCGGCGACTCGGTCAACGTGACAGTCAGCGTGAAGAACACGGGCAAGGTGGCTGGCGATGAAGTCGTGCAACTCTATTTGCACGATGTGGTGAGCTCAGTGACCCGGCCCATAAAAGAGCTGAAGGGATTCCGGCGCGTGACGCTCGCGCCGGGTGAGTCGAAGACCATCCAGTTCACCCTGGACCGTGAGGCCTTCGCGTTGTGGAATCAGGACATGAAGCGCGTCGTCGAGCCCGGTGCGTTCGAGGTCATGGTTGGGCCCAACTCGGTCGACCTGAAGACCACCCAGCTCGACGTAACGCTGTAGGCGTGTGGGCCCGGTCGAAGGTTACTTCGCCTTGGGCGGCGGCGTCAGCATCGCGACTCCACCCATGTAGGGAATCAGCGCCTTTGGCACATTCACTGTGCCGTCGGCGTTCTGATAGTTCTCCAACACCGCCACGAGGGCGCGGCCCACAGCCAAACCCGACCCGTTCAATGTATGCACGGGCTCGGGTTTCTTCGTGTCGGGATTGCGCCACCGCGCTTCCATGCGACGCGCCTGGAACGCCTCCACATTGCTGCACGAAGAGATCTCGCGATACTGACCCTGCGACGGCAGCCAGGCCTCGAGGTCGTAGGTCTTGGAGCTGTTCTTGCCCATGTCGCCAGCGCTGAGCGCCACGATGCGATAGGGAATCTCCAATCGCTGCAACACCGTTTCGGCGTTCGAAGTGAGCTCCTCGAGCGCGGCATAGGAGTCGGCAGGTCGCACGATGTGCACCAGCTCCACCTTGTCGAACTGGTGGTTGCGGATCATGCCGCGGGTATCACGACCCGCGGCGCCGGCTTCCGAGCGGAAACACGGGGAGTGACAGACAAACTTCAGGGGCAGGTCTTCAGCCGCGAGAATCTGCTCGCGCACGAGGTTGGTCACAGGCACTTCGGCGGTCGGAATGAGATGGAAATGCTGCTCGCCCTGCACCGCAAACAGGTCCTCGGCGAACTTCGGCAACTGGCCGGTGCCATACAGCGCCTGTGGCT
>Ga0307510_10004407_pt1 | contig 16565 bp, 21 predicted proteins | sample 12_EM_MG_FD_207224 | JGI IMG/M metagenome (GOLD analysis project Ga0307510, IMG submission 207224) | Populus trichocarpa ectomycorrhiza microbial communities from riparian zone in the Pacific Northwest, United States - 12_EM | ecosystem: Host-associated > Plants > Roots > Unclassified | place...
ATTTGCGAGCTGCATCTGTTGCAACAGCTGAACGGCCTGCTCCATGGAAAGTGGCGTTCCACGAGGAGAAATCATCTGACTCTGCAAGTGTGCTTGCAGCGCAGCTGCTTGCGCTGCTTGAGCGGCGGCTTGGGCGGCTTTATCTATTTTGGATACATGAGATGAGGTTTAACAGAGAATTGCATGATGGACCAACATTGGCTTCGACCCCAACTAAGACGGATCCGGCTACCTCCAATTGGAAAGCCTTGCATCTTTTCAATGGCACGCTCTGCATCGGCTTTACGCACGAACTGGACAAAGCCACAGTGCTTTCCAACCGGCACCTTCACCTGAGATTTATTGGAGGATTATCAATGAAGGCATTCTAAGTGCAAAGCAGAGTGAACTCACATAGTGAATGTCACCGAAGGGGGCAAAGAACGTCCTCAAGGTTTCCTCAGATATTAGAGGCGACAGCCCACCGACAAAGACCGTCGTATTGTACGGGTCCGTGGACGTAAGCTGTTCGCCGTTGGGCCCTATGAGATTGCTCAGTATCGCGCGGGCTTGCGCCTGATGCTTCCATGATTCCTCTACAAGCGAATACCGCGCCTGCTCTGCACTTGCTTCCTGTCTGGCAAGCTGCGTGGTGATCGAGGTTGGTGAATCCGAAACGGGCTTCGACGCAGAGGTCGAGTGGGCGTATTGTGCAAGCTGGGTGAGCATGTTCTGTTGGCGCTCGTTGGAGTCCGTGCTTGCTAGCGTCGAAGAGGAACCACTCGTGCTCGGACCAGAGCTTAGGGACGGTGCAGAGACGGAGGAGGAAGAGCCAGAGCTGCTAAGTGAGTTTGACGAGCTCGCGGCCCCGGTGCTAGAGCCTGCGATGGGAGACGAGACACTTTTGGTGGGTGTTGGCGCCGAAAGCGGAAGGGCAATGGTAGCAGGGGCAACTCCTGGAGGTGGGACCTGAACCTGTGGAAGATCTTCGGCTGGCGGAGCCTTGTACTTGGCAGTTGCGGGAGATATGCGCACTATTTTGGGCGAACAATAAGATGCTTTCGTTGGGCAAACAAAGGGGGAGCTTAAACTCACTTGGTCGCGAAAGACAGTAGAGACCATGCATCTCGATCAAGGCACGTTGTTGGTCAGCCTCATCTGTGAATCTGTACGTGTCTTGTGAGGGGGAATATAGGTACTATCATTAGAATAGGACACACCGAACGAAGCCATAACCTCTTGAGACGCCAGTGGACGGATCTAGCATGATTTTCGCGCTCTTGCAGCTCGTGAATGGGCGGATGAACTTGGGTTCACGATCATTGCGTAAGCCAAGTACTGGGTTACGGAAAACCGCCACGAGATCTGAGTTCGAAGCTTCAGGTGCCAGGTCACCCACGAAGATGCTGTACTCCTTCGCGTATTGCTGTTGCTGACTTGAGAAGCCAAGGGGGGAGAGCGATGGCGCAATGGGTGTGGAGGAGGCCCAGTTGAGAAGGAATGGCTTGTTCGAGTTTGGCATAGTGAGGGGAGTCCCGCTCCCATGGTTGTTGATCTGGGCGAGTACCGAAGCAGCCTGCGCGGGTGTGGAGAAGGTGAGGAAGCAATAACCCGGGTTGTTAGCTTGTTGGCCTGTGAGAGAATCGGGAGGAGGATGAGGGACCTTGATGTTGACTGGATCCCAGCCCATGAGACCACAGACTTGCTTTGCATACTCTTCGTCCATCCAGGGTTCAAGCTCGCCCCACCAGAGCGTAGAGCGTGTCAGAGGGGATGTGGAAGGGGGCGGGGTGGCAGCGGATGTGGCGGATGACGTATAGACAAACTGCGACTGCGACAACGGGTTGGGGGTCGTCTGTGATACTCGCAGTGTGTGTGAGTCTCTATCTTTGAAAGTTGATTGTGGATAGAGACCACTGCGGGCGGTGTCGAAGTTTTGAAAGACGGCGGGCCCGCTGCTGGGGAGAGAGGAAGAGGGGGCGGATGGGGGAAGAAGGTTGGGTTGGTGGAGTTGGAGTGGAATGTTGGGTATCCGGCTATTTGTACCGAGAGGGGATGGCCATGTATTGGCATCGACATGAGTGATGCCATACTCTTGGTCTTGCATTCCAAAGGATCGGGGAGATGCCGGCTGAGTGGGCGAGAGCGGCAGCGCTCTTTGAGGGCCATACGTCGGTGCAACACCGCGACGATCATGAGCAGGAAATCCGTTTATCGAAGTGAGAGAAAATCGATTGTACGTTCTTGCCGGCTCCTGCTCCATGCCAGGGTCTGGCCGTGCCGCTAGACCAGGGGGGAACTCTGGGTCAGCAACGTCGCGATGGGACATCGGTAGCCAATTCAAGCTATTAGGAAGGACAGCAGCCGGTGAAGCTGGTGAAGGCTTGACGATTACGGAGAGGCTTAATGGTATATGACCAAGGGTAGGTTAATTGCGCGGGCAGGGAAGACAGTGAGAGAGAGAGCGAGACGAGGAAGATGAGAAGGGAATGGGGGGCTAGCAAATTGAGACAACAATGGAAAAATCGACAAAGCGGATCGAATAGTGGAACGTTTCGATAGCAAGACGGAGAAAAAAAAAATAAGTCGTCTTATAGATAGTTGGAGATATATTCAGCGGATTGCTTGTGAAGGGTTTTCTGGAAGGGATGCTGTGAATGTGGACGAAGACGAAGCAAACCGAGAGGAGGGGGGGGCAGCCCGATGTTAAGAAAACCGGCTGTATACTCGATCAGCCATCTGCGGAGTACGGAAGTGGCGGAGTTGTCGTGCATATGTCTCGTATCAGACTCGACCAGAGTTTGGGCCCACAGCGGAATCTACCAAATCAGTCTAGACGTGACCGATCCATGAAGTTCACAAAAATGAGTAGCCCTTGGTAGTTAGTGGGACTGAGACTGGAAGGATCCGAGTCAATCCGTGGTGGTCCTGAGAGTGACCCGTGATTGCATACGACCAGATGATGGACATTGATTCTAGCAGCCGCGTCATTTATGACTGAGAAACACAGTGCTCCGAAAGGGCCTTGCAGAGGTTGATTGAGGATTGATTTTTGCGAACCAGGTCCAGCGTCAGAACAAGTGAACATACGTGCTACGGCGCCTCTTGTGGGTCCTTGTGGGTCCCGCCGGTGGACCGGCGGTGATGCTACCTCATATAGTAATAATGCGGGGTCGCAGCGACGCGCTGCCGTAAACGTTCAGCGACGCGTGGATCGAAGCGCCCACTGACCGGTGTCGTCGTCCGTCGTCCGCTCCTTCGCTCTCTCGTACTCGTTCCCCGCCGCGTTACCGTGGCCGCCCTCACTTTGGGCTCATCGACACCCTCCCTTCTTTCCATTTCCATTTCACCCCCCCGTCACCCCCATTCCACTCCCATTTCCTCCCTTTACGATGCCCCCAGCGCCTGTTCGCCGTCCTTCCGCCTCTGCAAACCATTCTACCCCCACACCGTCAAGCTCCGTTAGGCAGCACCGAAGTGCCGAGTCTCATCATGCTTTCACAACAATGTCAAATCAGCCCCCCTCATTTTATTCGTCTAATACTTCCTCCGCCGCTGCTCACCAACAAAAGATCATCCACATACTTGTCAATCGTCTCAAAAACAAGGTTCTCTTCTTCGTCCCATCTCTCTCGTCTTGTCTCGCTCATCGTTTGCAGCTACCCTCTCATTCAGGCGTGGATTTAACTCAAGTAGAAACGGATTCTGCGGTTGACGAGACTGTCCGGTGTCTCGTCGAACTCTCTAAGGATTCACTTGATATCATTGGTCTCGCTTTGACTGAGGTTTTGGATAAATTAGCCAAAGTTTGTCCCTTTTCTTTTCTATCTTTCTTTCGATTCAATCTCCCTCAACCATACAGCAAACGGATGCGCATAACATTCGGACGATCGATGTCCTCCAGTCCCAACTTTTTGTCCTCAAGGTTCTCTCCGTGGCAATGGCCTCTCGGTGGACTCGATATTCAGATGACTCACGCACCGTTCCGCAATCAAGCGCATCTAATACGAACTTTCCTACCTCGCCTGTTGTCACCAGCCGTAGCAGCAGGAAGAGCCGGAAACCATCGTCGGAGCATCTCACCACTTCCTCTGTCCTACTGACGGAACCATCTCCATTAGACGAGGCTTGTGCCAAATATATTCTCAGTCTGATGGTCGTCTTCCTCAGGCAAACTGCTCCACCAGAAGGACGACTGATGTCCTCGGCCAATTTGTCCTTCGAAGCTACTTTCCATGATTTTGAGACCATAGATAACGTTGATGCACCATTGAATTCGTCGCAATACATGTCGGAGGATCTTGGTGAAGCGCAGCCCCTGGGTTCATCTTCACAGCCATTAAACACTTCCTCACCCTCTGTAAATGGCTCTCAAATGTCGCAAGTGACCGTTGCACCCATGGCACAACACAATACCAGGCTCGAGAAAACGCCTAAAGTTCTCGCAAGATCTCATTTCTCCTTAAATGCTTTAATCCTAAAGTTTGCTGGACGGATTGTCTACCACCTTTCTGCTTCAAATTGGACTGTCGTCTTGCAGCGCATCCGCCAGAAGATTCGCTTCCTCGCCAATTCAGGCGATGATAGTCCTGATATCGTCGATCTTAATCTGATGAAGCACAGCTCGCTGGATCGCACGCGTCTTATTCAGATATTGCAGGGTATGTTTCGCAACGGTCAATACGAAGAATACTTACCCATCGGCTTCGTTAGAACTATCGTCGCTGCTTGTCAGCATGAAGCCAGAGATCAAGGTGGCCGTTGCAGTACCTTTGCGGACCGCAATCTGGAATTGGATCAGCATGTTCCCAGAAGAGTATAACGAAGCCATCCGCACGCACCGTCGACTAGAAGGCACACCAGAGCGCGTGTTCGATCTATTATGGGATCCGTCCGAGGTTACAAGTGCGCGCGCCCTTTGGCCCACACTTGCGGCGCTTGCAGTCATCTCGTCAGAGCGGATGCGCACCGACTTGAGAGGCGCGAGCAACAGCAATCTCAAGAAGGTACGATCGTAACCCTGGTTGACCCGGGCCAGCTTTCTAACAGGCTTGTTTCAGTTTACTGATCAACTAGGCAAAGTCGCCCAATCGCCCAATAAACTGCGTGATGTTTCTGTAGTTTGCATTCTTGACCTGTGCAGAGGCGCTGCTCGCGCGCGCCCAGATCCCGGGAAGGACTTACCAATCCATGCAAACGTATCTGATTATATTCATGAAGTGCTGGTGAGCTCTCAGAACCATTCTCATTACACACTTCCTGATCAATTGCTCTGCAGAGCGTCCTCACACGTTGGGACAATCAACGACCGTTCTGGGAATCCCCTGATGAGATAGATGTGACAATTTTTGCGGACGCTCTTGTCGCTTTGTATCGATTCTCGCCTTTGGATGATGTGCTACCCCTCTTTAAGACGTGCCTAGAGGCTGAGCGTTCCGATGCAGTGAAGCTAGTTGCAATCAAGGCTTCCGTCACTTTGAGTGTTGATGTGCGTAATTTCTGCCCCTATGAAGTGTAGCGTCCCATCGACGAGATTTCAGGCGCGCGCAATCTCCTGGCAACCTACGATAGTACCCCTATTTGAACATTTAGCAGGAAGATTCCGCACCATCTTCAAGGTAAGCCCACAGTCACTGCGTGTCTCCGCTTAGGTATCTACAAAAGCGTACAGTATGGTGGCGTCCGACGTAACGAAGTCGACGAGAACGGTAAACTCAGGCGAGCAGCGTTGCGTCCCAAAGCCAAGCGCTATGTTGCTGAGACCGTTTCGGACCGTGAACTCGTACTCATCGCGATCCTCGGGCTTTGGCGCGCAAATCTGGGTTGGACCTTTACGGGACTGACACAGGCTGAGATGGATTCGTGGATGCCAATGGCTCTTGCCGTATGGGAACAACAGACAGATTCTAGTGTGCAGTACTCCATTGCAGTTGCACTCGACCAGGTCGGTTCTCAGCTCGACCAAATACGACCAAATGACCCGTTGTATGCGACTGCTGCTCCATGGAAACTCACCGTGACTCCCGCGGCGATGCGCACAGTAGCTAATGCTCTGCTTAACGCGCGCCTTGAGCTCGAACGCCAGCGAATGTGGGCAGAGATCGGTCGTCAGTTTGCGGATGCGTACGTGAGAGATGGTCCCGTACGTACTTGAAGCGTTGCATCATTATGAGGTGATGTCAAATGTTGACGACATGTGTTAGCCTGACAGCGTCGCATGCCTGATGCAGCTTTCGGAGCACCGTGTTCCCGCATTTGCCCTGTTGGAGCTCGCTAGTGCCGTTTCGCTGACATCTGCAGATACTGGTGTCTCGAACCTCGCAGCACAGACTCTGAGGCTCATCGCGATTGCGGAGCGCCAGCCCGATGTCCCCATCAACCCAGCATTGACTGAGGAAGAGCGTGTGAGCCGCCACGCTGTGTATGAGAAGATTGGTGCGCCAAGGACAGTCATCACTGGTCAGTAGAGTCTTTCTTTCTCTACTCTAAGTGGAAAAGGAACGAATGTTTTGGTGTAGGTCGAGTGGCGTGGCAAAGGCGAGTCCGACGCTTGTTCCGGTCCTTGGCAATTCCGCACGCTACGTACGTTGCCATCTGGGAAGAGTGTTACTTCCGGTGGTGCGCTCTAACGGAGCTAGTCATCAACGCACCGACCGACCCGATGACTGCGGAGAGCATGCAAGACTCAACTGTACCTGTTGGTGACAAGTCGATGACATTCGAGGTTCGGCTGATTTCGCCTCTGCATGCTTTCACATTTTATGACGCCTACATTTTAGGAGCAACAACACCAATGGCATAACCTGACCCTGTTCCTCGCTGCTTGTGGTTCGGCTTGTCTCATCGACCACCATGACCCTGCTGCCCTGCACTCCGTCATACCCCCGGAGCTCCTACCTGATTCCATGCGTGTTCTGAAGGACCCGAGAGTGTTAATCAATAATTTTATCACATTCCTGATGGAGAGGCTAATATCGGATTCGGTCATGGCTCGTGAGACGGCCAAGGAGGCACTCGGGAGTGAGCTGAGTATTCGGTTGTACCCAAAACTCATGAAGCACTTCGAGGAGTAAGCACCAATTGTTGGTGTCACATGTGTTGATTTTCTTACTGTCATGATTAGTGTCATCGATGACATTCATAGCAAGGGCGAACTTCAGTGGACAGACGAGTTTGCCCGTTTCCTTGACCAGGTGCATTTTCTCTTACTTTCCTTTGTAACTGCCATTGATATATTTTTTCCCCTGCAAGTGTGTTGGTGTCTTGAAGCTCATGGTGGAGAATGCACAAGCGCAACACGAGGTCCTGACTGTGGACATGACCCCGACGCTCTATTCGCTCGCTACCTTCATCAACAGCTTTGACAACCTCCCAGCCTACCGCATCCGTCTCAAGTTCTGTGCGCTGTGTGACAGTGTATTCTCCCGCCCAGATATGTTGCGTAAAGACAGTACAAGCTCGCATCGCCAGAAGATATTGGACATCCTACTTGGGTGGATTCAAGACCCGACCTTGGTACGCACGAAAGTGGACCAATTGCGTAATATATGCTCACGTTGATTATATCTCCAGGTCGATGATGCAGACATCACTCGCCTTCTTCCCGAATTGAACATGGCCAGCCTACGCGCTGCAGGTCACTTTTTGGAAAAGTTAGAGCTCAAGTCCCTCGATAATCCTGCGGGCGACGAAGCGAGTCACGTTGTAAATCGTGTGTTCATCCGCTACAGCAACCTTATCATGCGAACACTGTCTTTCGGCCGTGGCCTCTCAGTTGTGAGCTGCATTTGGACATTGTCCCCTCTCAATGCTGATGCGATGTTGCTGCAGCTATCTGATGATGAGTTCTCTGAGACGCCTTTGAACTCACCGGTACGTATACACCTCCCTTTTTATATTAACACGCCTGAACTTACCGCGTGCTCCTCCAGCGCCCACTCTCACAACGTGAAGCCGAAGTCCGCGAACTCGTCGTAGAAGCACTCTCCCGCTTAATTAGCGCAAACCTGGAGAGTGGCGTCAAGCACAGTCTCTCTATGGCATATGACCCTGACCCGCGGCAGAGGCTCATCTTTTCATACGTGTTCGCCAGGGTGATGGGTCAAGGTGCCAAGTTCGAGGCGCAGGAGACGCCTGTTAACTTCTCAGGGCGTAGTCGGTTGTGTGAGGTATGTGTCTCAACATGGGTAGAAATCCTATCATCCGTTCTTATGTTTCGCGTATAGCTCGTCAAGGGTCCCGATGTATGCCCCATTGGCTGTGTTTTTCCCTGTGCTGATATGCCATGACGTAGATCACTCTTGCTTTGGCCATTTGTGAAGTTTGCCCTGCACAAGAAGTGGATGTTATCATCCCCGTATTGCTCAACATCTTCGACTCTCGAGAGGCCTTGATGAGCTTAATGAAGACACTCATCGACCGGGAAGTAGGGCGGACGGGTGAGCGTCTTCCTCAAGGGACTTCATGAACAGCGCTCACTGGTTGGCAGAGAACGAGACACAGTTGTTTAGGATGAATACAACTTGCACGCGACTGTTGTCTCACTTTGCGAGGATCCACGGCTACAACTACCTCCGTGAGCTTATTGAACCTCTTATGAAGATAATGGGTTCGCTTCCTCCGGGCTGTGGATACATCTTGGACCCGGCCGTGGTTAGCGAAGAGGAGCGAAGCCAGAATCTAGAAACCGTCAAAACAGTTGCGACAAGATTCCTAGAAATAGTTTCTTCATCATTACCGAGTCTTCCTTCGTGAGTCAGGCTTACACTTCCTTGATTTAATACGCAGTGGTTGATTGGAATGCAAGGATGTTTCATGAGCTTTGCGCGCACATCTACAAAGCAGTGTGCGTACGTTCCCTTTTATAGACTGGCGTTTTAATATTTGGTTACTAGACAAAAGATTTGGCCTGACGCACGATTTGCTGCCCTTGGAGCGTTTGTGTTCCTTCGGTATGTGTATATGGAGACCTAGGAGATGACTCTGATGACCCATCACAGGTTCATCTCGCCTGTGGTGGTTTCCCCCTCGGAGATCGACATCGAAATTCCCCAGACCAACCCGGTCGTTCTCCGACAAGGATTGATGATCATCGCAAAAATTATTCAAACGCTGGCCAACAATATCCTGTTTGGTAGAGAAGCACACATGTCCATTTTAAATCCATTCTTGCAGGCAAAAATTATGGAGGTGTTCAAGTTCTTGAGCGAACTGAGCGTGCGTATCGAATTCGAGTTCCTCATCTCATGGTTGCCTAATAGCACCATCCAGAGATACAGCCCATCTACAAGCGATGAGGAGAAGGACTCACACGAATGGAAAAGCATCACATACGATGATACAGACACGATTGTCCTGCACCGTTTCTTTTCCAAACATGCGGATAAAGTTGGGAAGGAGCTCCTTAGCTTCATGAAGCCATCGGCAGAAGGGGATCCCTCCGCAATCAATGGCAAACGCGCGTGGGATGCGCTCTGCAGCGCCTTGGTGGATCTTGGCCAGCCAATCGAGGTTCCGCGACTTTCAGCGATGTCGAGCTCGGAACATCGGGAGTATCTCGATCTCGTGGCTAGGTATGATCGTGCTGATGTCACTGCGGTCCGAGATATTTTTGTGGAGACCAGTGTTGGGAAGGTGGTTATTATCTTTTTTTTTTTTTGCGTCGTGAGTTCCTGCTCAAGTTAGCCTCAGGACGAACCAGCAATATTTGTTTTCTTCGTCTCGAAGCTCGACGTGGAGACGCTTGACATCGAGCTGTTGCTATACCACATTTTCAAGGTTAGTCACCGATTGGCTGTCCTCACTATAGTGGGTACTGAACGGCGATTGTCAGACTTTGACATCATCTTCTATGGACGATGCACGGTCGTTTGAGATTATCTTCGACTGGACCTCATTCTCCTCTTCTTCTCAAGTTCCCATGCAGTGGCTGAAGTACTGCATCGAGATCATCCCTCAAGATTTCAGGGCGAAGTTCGAGACCGCATATATCCTAAATCCCAATTCTGCCGCAGTCAAATATCTTCGTAGATTGTGGAACATCACTGCGGGTGCGTAGTCGGTCTACGATCCTAGCATTGTTCCGACGTTCTCTTCAGGATCGCACCTATCGAGTCAGGTCAAGGCGTGCTGCTCAGTTCAGGAGCTCCAGACCTTCGTACCTGCCAGTGCTACAGCACCCCTTGTCTACGCAAGTAAGTGTGTCCACTGGCCTGTTATCTTCTTTTCCTGATTCAAATCGGGAATAGCGGGCCTCGAAGACGAACAATGCGAGGTGTTCGAGAAAGTAACGATGCGCCATTCACCCCACGTGCGGATACCGATCAGCCTTCAAGTCGGATCGAGTCATCTTCGCGTCGTTTCCGTATGTCCTATTAGTCATGTCCTAGACTGCGTATTGATGAGAGCAACTCTAGGACAAGGCACAGCAAATATCTCCGTTGCTCGGATGTAAATCTGTTGAGATCATACCCTTTTCTGAAATCAGCGATGTCTATAATGTCTCGACGGGTCACGATCCTTCAGAATTCATCATCAGAAAGTCGCGACAATCGAATACGCTATACTTCTCATCCTCTGCGCGCGACCAGATTGTCAAGGTGAGTAAAACCATTTCTTCTGGGGGTGATTTCGACTCACATGCTTTTCTTCAGGCCATACGAGCGGCTAAGGGTCGGCTAAGGGCGACCCATCCACAGGGCATGGAACGATTCTCTAGGCTTTCTAACGTCAGCGCCGCTTTGCTTCACATCGCCATGCGCAACATGGGCACAGAAAGCTCTGAGCTTAGTGGGGCATCGTACGAACTCCTCGCGGCAGTCGTGGGCTCGTTCGACATGGACGCCAGTCCAATCATGACAACCAAGGGTAGGTTTGTTATGCCATTCCTATTGGTGTAGTTAAAGGACGCATCGCAGGTTTATGGATTGGCGGCCCATCTTCGCCATTCCTCGTTTCACTGAGTGAACGAATCGCATGCCTCGTGCCTCACCTTACGCTTGACTTCGTATCAGAAGTATGCAATACACTGACGAAGGCGGACACAACTCTGAAGCTACACTGCTTATCGTACATGAGTCCGTGGCTTAAAAACCTTTCGGTCTTCGCGGAGCCGACGAACGCAAGCTTTGATCACTCGGGAGCTAAACTTCGTGACTGCATACGACTTCTTATTGAGCTCACTATTGCAGACCCGCAGGTGCGGTTTCTACATATAGTAAAATTCAGTTTGGGATCTCCTAACGTGCACCGATGTAGCTGCTCATGACATCGCAGAAAGTCATCTGGACCGAAATCTCTAGGCTCGACAGTACTGTCGTGAACATCGCCCTCGACGAGCTTATGCGGGCGGCCATTGACGGCGGAGCTAGCTCTGATGCATGCGAGGTCATTGCGTCGATTATGACGCCGCTTTCGTCGATCAATGTTAGAGGCCAGATACTCTCCAAAATGCGCAAGGCAAGTTGGAGTATACTCGACCATGAGCACTATTTGACAGGGATGTTCAGGCACTCGGCAAAGCTTCTGTGAAACCGACGGGTACACTTGCAGAAAACCCGCACTGGAATGAAATTGCATCTCTGTCACGCCTAGCCCTCGTCGCTTCCCAACAATCAAAGCAGGTTAACGTCGCACAATTTTACACGCCTGAGCTCATACATATCATCACTCTCATCGCGGCTACGGGAGAAGTTGTGGTACGCGCAACTGTTTGGGGACTCGTCATGGACCTTCTACAATCGATGTGGATATCCCGATCCTCCGATGCCGTCGCAACTTCCGAAATCCGTCTCCTGCACGAAGAAGGGAGTCACGTAGAGCAACTCAAATTCTTTGGCCTTACTCGTGCCCCTGGGACAAATGAGCTCATAGCATACGACCCGGCAACGGATAGCGATGTTCTGGATTGTCAAGAAAGGCTCACTTGCTTCCTTGTCCGTGTGATGGAGGCGGCAGCCCAATCAAGAGGTGTGCTTTCTATCATTGTCGTCGTTATGTGACACAATCTCACCTGTCCTTAGGATTGCTCAACGTGTGGCGAGCCCGCTGGATGAGCCTAGTCACGGCAACGGCATTCCAGGTCTCCCCAACCATTCAGTTCCGCGCGTTCGTTGTGCTTGGAGAATTAGCAACGGCAGAAGTCGACGATGATTTCTTCTATCAAATGCTCGTCGCCTTCAGGAGCACTCTTATGCGAACTACGGATTCGACGATCCCGGTTGTTAGCATGCTTCGATGCATTCGCAACGTCATTCCCGCATTACAACAGGGATCACGTTACTTGGGACCTATCTTCTGGCTCGCAGTTGCGCTCCTCCAGTTCGGACACATGGCGTTCTATGCGGAGGCCTGTCAACTGCTGCGTGTCACAATTCAGCAACTATCAGATCGACGATTAGTCCAACAGCACGGCGTACCAAAATCTCTACTCGAGCACCGATACAGTTTCCGAGAGATTGCCGATCAGCTCGACCAAAGCCTCAAGATATCCTTTGAATCAAACTTTTCTCTCTCCCTTGCCTCGATCCTGGTTAAGGGTTTCAAGCTTAAAACGTTCAAACCCTTCGCTTTAGACGCGCTCCGTACCATGCTGCGCGTCAGTTCGCGTGCTCAACCAAATGGCGAGGGCAGCTCGCAAGCAGCCCCTGGGCCCAGGGTTCCGCCGGACTCGCTTGGTTACTTCCTCGCGTTACTGTCAGCTGCCACAACACAAAGGAAATTCAGAGAATTATTGCACGATGCTAATCTAGATGAATATCTAGCCAGGGAGGATCCAACGGAGAGAGTGGATGAAGAAGACGTGCCATGCGTCCCACTGGAATTGCTAAACATCATGGACACCAACTCGGCTCTGCTTGTGATTGCCTTCATTGGAGTCATGTTGGAACTTTCTCAGGGCGAGAATACCGAGACAGAAATCTACTTCAGACTGCTCTCCGATGTCTCGATGGCCTACCCTGAGGTTCTGACAATATGGTTTGCACCTTTATTTCGATCACTTTGGTCACCCGCTCACGCTTGGAGTTCACAGTTACGACAGTTTGCAAGAGCGCGTGAAAGACGCCTTCGCTGCAAGCTCGAACTCTCACGTTCTGAGCGCCGCGTCGAACGTGTTCCATATCGTTCTCCAGGACCCAAGCCGAATGGGAGGATGGGGCAATTCCATGTCCACCTTAGCCACTGTGGAGGAAACAAGCAGCATCGCGGGGCGAACACAAAGGGAAGCTTTGGAAGAGAAAAATATGGGTGGGTTGAACACCGCCTTCCAGTTCATACCAGCAAGCAAGGCGAATGCGACGGCGCAAGTTGCGACTTGGATCGCAGAACTTGTTCGACAAATAACGGAATGAGGGAGTACTAGTGTCATCATCGGTCGGAACGGAATACATATGGGGTTGATACATTATGTTTGTTGTCCATGTTGTTACCTCCACTTTCATCTTTTTATTTCTCATACCCTACACGACTCGTATCTACACACATAATAAACGCCGCTCAATTCTTCTAGACACGTGAGTCATTGACAATTGACACAACAACGGTGAGTGCTGTCGCGGGGACAGATGCAGTTGGCTATACAGTACAGTATTTAACGCCCCCGGATAGAGTTCAGGGTACGGCCATCAACCGACATGTCACAAGGATCTGCTACTCCTGCTACAAGCTCACCACTCTCACGCAGTTTCATAGACGCCTCCACTGCTATTGATGATCTAACCCGCTCCCTGGTCGATTATTCCCGAGTTTCTACTCCAGAACCCCCATCACATCTCCCAAGATGCCAGTGTAATACGGAGGACAGCGAATACACCAAGGCATGGCTAGCAGTTAAAGCCAAATTGGAAAGCCGCCTCGTTCTCAGTGCTGGTGCGTCGTACAACCTTTGGCCGTGCCCCTGACCCAGGCTGATGGTGCATAGAGGTTGGACAAGCCCTGTTACAGAGACACGAAGCGTATGTTAGGAGGGTGCAGGTGCGTCTCTCACACCGTTTTCCCGCTTGGTTGTCCACTCAACTCGACCGTCTTCTCGTCTTACGGTAGGCCACGGAGCATGCGGGCAAGAGAGCGAAGGCAGACCGTGAGGGTGGTCCCTCGGACCCCGAAATTGACCCGATTACCCGCCGAGAAATGGAAGATAGAATATCTCAACTCTCAAAAGAGAACGCCGTGGTGGAAAAGGTGCCCCCTTCTTCTAATTAAACTCGTGTGGAACCGGGTGCGATGATCGTTCCTACTCTTCTATTATAGCGTTTCAGCCAGGCACTCGTCAACAACGAACTCGCCGAGGTGTCGAACAAGACCCTTTCCGCAGATTTGGAAGAGCTGCGTGTCGCGTTCACTCGTCTCTCGGCGGAACACGCTCGCTCTGTTGGTTGGGAGGCCCGCCTCCGCGACGCGCTGCAGGAGAGGGATGACCTGCACCAAGAGAGGGACATCGAGGTACAAAAACTCCGAACCGCAGAGGCCAGGTTGACTTCCCTTGGTGATAAATGCGGTGAGCCAAGTTTCAATTCATCCCCTCTTCCCTTGTTTCATGCTTTGGTATATTGCGAAGCCAAGCTGGACTTGCAGGTCCGTGCTCTAGAACAACAATTGGAGGAAGAGCGGGCGAATCACGGCCATGCCTCGGAGGAGGTTATGCACGAGGCTAAGCAATGGCTGGCGGGCTTACAGCATTCGGTGGGCTTTTGTGTGGTCGTACCGAATGAGGTCCGTGCTGACGACGAGTAATGTGGGAAAGTCGGTTGACCTGGCGTCGTCCATCGAACGTCACGACGAAATTATGAAGCTTCTGGAATCACTCGTGGCCGATAAGGAGGCCCTCCGGAAGAGCAACGTCGAGCTTCAGGACCTTCTGTCCGAGTCTCGGGAAACTCTACAAGCGTTACAGGAAGAGGCAGGAGAACGTCTGGCATCTTCTCAGCAAGTGGGTACGTCTGAGATCTATCAAACTTTCCCTCTCATGCATCATACATCCTAATCATTCATCGTAGGTCGAATGCAGTCTCCTTTATGCTCTGAACGACCCCGCGATGTCCCTAAGTCTAGCTCTTCGTCAATGGTTCATGGAACGGCCCCTGGGCCTCTTTCCCCAATCTCGGCTATCTTCTCGTCGCATGACAGTCCCCCGATTTTCAAGCGCCCAGAGCCACAGTCTCATCAGAGTTTCGTGGGTACAGACTATCGTCTTTCTGTACGTTTTTTCTAATGGTCTATCAGGAGCCCTTGACACCAGAAACCAGCCAACGTCCCCTCTCTCCTGGCTCTCGTCAGCCAAGGCATTTTGAGCGCAGTTCTGATATAGATATCGAACTTGAAGCGGGGAGTACCACGGATGAGTCTGGTGCTGATGATACCACCCCCGTAAAGTCGAGAAGGGGAAAGGCATACTCGCTGCAGCATCATCGAGCTGTCCAAACTGATTCTCGAGGTTGGATCGGAACCCTATCTCCTACAGGCTACTACGACCAACAGTCTCTTTCCGTCTCACCTTACGAGGGAGAATCCGAGTCGTCTTCGTTGGCCGACAACCCATCTACGCTCGGCATTCTGGTGGAACATGTCCAACAGCTGTTCAACAGAATTGCACAAGCCGACGCACGAACCTTAACCACCCGTCTGAAGCGGCAGAATATCCTAGGGGCAGACGTCGGCCATCTGTCGCATTCGACGGTAAATGGGATTGTTGCGGAAGTGGTCAACTTACGCGTCATCTTCCGTGCTGCGTTGGAGGACGACAAATTTACAACGACCTGTACACGACGTGACCTGCGGACCCTGCTCAAGTTTTTGAGGGACATTTTCAGAGAGTTCGGTACGCTGCGAACAACGGTCAACGACATAGTCCTCGATCCGTCTATCGCACCGAAGGTGCGCGAGATGACGCTGAACCCCAAGGATGAACCTTCATCTGGCGAGAAGGCTCCTTCGTTGATCTCCGGCAGCGGGTGGATGGCCCCGCTCTCGAAACTCTTCGGCAGCACCACCTCGGGCGATTCAAAAAATGGCGCTAGCCGAGGGCGCAGCCCTCTATGGGCCTCCCCCCGTTCCGCCCCGAAGAGTGGCCCCGCTACATCAGCCTCCACCACAACCGTGAACGTCGAATTCACCGGGACTGGTGCAGGGCGTGCCATCACCAACGCGTCTCCCTCTGTCGCACAGGAAGCCGTGCAGGGCGGCGCTATTCTGGCGCCAGTTGCAACCCGCAGTGCCTCGCTCAACCTCATGGGTATCTTTGCTGGCGCACCGCGAAATGACTCCTGGGTCGTCCTTCCCCCAGATTCTTCGCGACAGCAGGGATCAAAGGGTGATCAGTTACGGCGTGCGACGCTCGGCCGAGCCACAGGTTGGGCAATGGGTGCAGCCGACGAGGACAAACCAAGCTCGCTCTCGCGAAACGTAGACGCCGTCATCGACCCCCAATCATCTCCAGAGGAGCGCGGTGGGATCGACCCGGCACGCACCCTGCGTACGCGAGGACTCTCGGATTCGTCGATCCGCTCGACGTATTTGCAGCACGGTGAGGGCGCGCCAGCCACGCAAGCATCCAAGTCCCCAAACGCGAAAAGCAGGCGGAAGGTATTGGG
>Ga0307510_10004408_pt1 | contig 16563 bp, 9 predicted proteins | sample 12_EM_MG_FD_207224 | JGI IMG/M metagenome (GOLD analysis project Ga0307510, IMG submission 207224) | Populus trichocarpa ectomycorrhiza microbial communities from riparian zone in the Pacific Northwest, United States - 12_EM | ecosystem: Host-associated > Plants > Roots > Unclassified | place...
AAGAACGATACCCATTTGAACAACCGCTCGACAGACGCATTCCCGTACGCCGCGAACGAAATGATGCCGGCCACGAGACAGAGCGTACCCAGTAGCGCCGGCCAGCCGAACACAACATGACCGATCGCACCCGCTGCTGCGCCGAACACGGCGAGAATCAGAACGGTAAACAGAATGTTCGTGATCTCGTAGACAACCCACAGCGGGCCGAGCAGGTTTTTGAAGAACGTGCGGTAGTCCTGGCTGTTCGTGGCACGCGCGAACTGAAACGTCACCACGCACACGGCGCTCCAGATCACCATTGCCAGCAACATCCCCATGAGGCCACCGCGGGGTCCACTGGGCAGAAAGAACTCTACGAGCTCCCGCCCTGTCGCGTAGCCACCGCCGATGACCACGGCCTTGAAGGCGAACCCGGGTAACAAGTAGCGCTGAAACCAGGTCGATGCAGCGCCGTCATTCAGCAACCCGCAGCCATGACCGCCGGATCGTCAGCGCCCAGTGTGAACGTCGTGGTCAGTGGTTTTGTCCTATTCAGTCCCGCGCGCTTCCATACCGGAACACCCGTGCGCTTTGCTTCCAGATCCCACAGCGCACAATCTACGGCATTGCGCGCGCCCCCCGCGGGCATGATCTCTCGCAACCGCTCACGCGAGATACCGGATTCGATTTTCTCGCGCTGCGCTTCGACCGCTGCGAGCATGCGGTCCGGTACATCGCCGAGATAGTAAACACCCGCTGCCTCGCCCCGCCCCTCATGCGCCCCATCGCGCAAAACGACGAGCACAACCCGAGCTTCGGTAAACGTGTACCCGGAAATCCGGAAAGGCGCCTTGAACCGCAGACTCTCGGGGAAAACATCCAACTTCAGTCGCGGGCCCGATCGGGTCATACCCACATGTCCTTCAGCCAGCGGGCGGTCTCGTCAAAGGCGCGGTCAGCAATCCGTGCCATGGACACCGCCTCCAGAAAACTATGCGTCGCTCCAGGGTAGATGACGGACTGAGCCGCAACTGCGGCCGCGCGCAACTTGTTCCCCATCGCAACACTTTCGTCCTGCATCACGTCGCACTCGGGTATAGCGAGGAACGCGGGCGGCAGCCCACGCACATCCGCGTGCATCGGCGCAGCCAAGGGATCGAGCGGATCGGTGTCCCCGAGATAGTTGCTCCAGAAGGCCTGCATTTCGCCCGGATCCCACAGATAGCCGCCCTGTCCATAGCGTTTGAACGATTCGGTAGCACACGCCGCATCGAAACAGCCGTAGTTCAGGACCATCGCCTTCAACGCATCCGGCTCGCCCCCGTCACGCAACTTCAGACACACGGATACGGTCATTGCCGCGCCGGCCGAATCACCGCCCAGCGCAAGTCGATACGGATTGATGCCCAGCGCGAGCCCATCCCGTTGTAGCCACCGAATGACCGCGATCGTTTCGTCAATGGCACGCGGAAATCTCGCTTCGGGCGACAGGGAATAGTCGACTCCGATGACGACGGCGCCGGTTCGGGCCGCGTACTCGCGCATGATGCGGTCATGCGTATCCAGGCTGAACAGGGTCCAACCACCTCCATGAAGGTAGAGGAATGCAGGCCTGGCCTTACCGGCGACCGACTCATAGACCCGGACTCGCACACTACCCTGGCCCCACTCCACCATTCGCTCTGTGGTGGCAACCATCTGCGGGCCGCCGGGCGTAAACCGCCCGCGAACCTTGTCAGCAATGTGGCGGGCCTCGGCAAGCGGCACAGAATTCAGGGGCAGATGCTCCCTCCACGCGGCGCCCATCCGCTCAACGAACAGCCGTATTTGTGGATCGAGATCGTCACGAGCCTCGAGTGCCATCGAGCCCCCCGGATTGCGCAAGATGCCCGGAATCCTACAGCGCAGCGTCGACCGCCCCTGCTTCGCCATGGCCATTCGTTCACTCTTGGAGGCCAAAACGCTGCGTGTGTCACCCGAGTTCCACGCGAATGCGGCTCAGGAGCGGTCCGCAGAGCCTGCAAAAAACGCGACGCGGAATGCTTCGTGACGCCGGCGTGCCGCCTCTACGAGCCGCCCGAACTCGGGCTCGTTGCGAAGGCTGTCCAGATGCGGATCGGTCAACAAGTAGGGATAGGGGAAAAATCCGCTCTCGACGCTTCGCTTGAAGACTCTCAAGGCCGACGCCGGGTCGCCCAGCACGGCATAACCCTGGGCGATTTTATACATGGCTTCCGGATCACCTACTTCGCGCTGAGTAATTTTCGCTTCCACCTGGCGAAGCATGAGCAGCCCTTCAGAGGGTGACCCGCGAATTCCGAGGCTGAGGGCCTTACCGATCTGGGCCTGGAACAGTGTCGGATCGAGCTCCAGGGCATGATCGAAACGCGTCGCCGCCTCTTGCCGATTGCCCTGGTAGTATTCGCCAAACCCACGATAAAACTCGATCAGCGCAATGTCGTTGGTCTTTGGCAGACTTTCCAAAAACACAGCGTATTGTCCCAGGTACAAATAACCATTGAGTGTCGAGCTGTACAGTTTTACGCCAGGATCGAGGCGCCTGGCCTGTTCCGATTCCAACACAGATTCCCGCAGCATGCCCGCAAAGCGGTAGCCGTAGCCGAGCTCCCAGTGAATCTCGGCACGATTCGGATTCGTCGCGAGCGCCTGCCTCAACAGCGGCACGGCTTTCTCGACCCTGCCGGTGTCTGTGAACATGTTTGCCATGTAGATCCGCGCGTCGATTTGATCCGACTGCAAGGCGAGAGCGCGTTCGAAGGATTGCTGCGCCTTCCGGTACTGCTCTGCGCCCCCGAACTGAAAGGAGGCATTGGCCGTGTAGGACTTGCCCAGATTGGCCCAGGTGAGCGCGTAGTCGGGGGCCAGTTGCGTCGATTTCTCGAGCATCCTGATCGCCATGGGGAAGTCATTCATTGAGTAAAGATCGATTCCCCGCAGAAAGTATTCATAGGCAAGCGGGCTGACTGCGCCGCCCTCTTTCAGCCGGGCAGTCTCCGCAGGCGACAGGCTCAGTTCCAGTCCCTTGATGATCCGGGCGGCGACGCTGTCCTGAACGGTCAGCAACTTTTCGTATTTCAGATCGAAGCTGCCCTTCCAAAGAATGTTCTCGGCCCTGGCATCCATTAATTGACAGGTAATTCTCAGATCGTCCCCGTCGCGCAGGAATGTTCCCATCAGAAGCGTGTCTACGTTCAGATCAGTAGCGACCCGCCGCGGATCAATTGTCACGGTCTTGTATCTCTGCACGGCATAGGATGGTCGGACGGTGAGCTCACTGACGTAGCCAAGCTTGGTTATGATCGCATCCGCCAGGGAAAATCCCAGGTACTCACTTTCCATATCGGCCCGCAGGTTCTGGAACGGCAACACCGCGAGGCTGCGCGGCTGCCCTGACTGAGACATTCGGACCGAGTGTCCGTGTAGCGCCAAAAAAACCACGGCAACGGGCATGAGCAGGAACAGTCCGAGGGCGCCAACACCGAACCGACGCCGGGGTGTCACTTGAACAGAGTCAGTCGCGGGCGGCACCTCATTGAGGGATTGCTCCGGTAATTCCACAACACGCGCAACAAACCTGTAACCCTTCTTCGGCACGGTCTCGATGTAAGGCCGGCCTTCGGCGGTCTCACCGAGAATTTTGCGCAAGGTGGAAATATTGACTGTCAGGTTGGCTTCTTCCACGCAGCTGTTCGGCCACACGCGCCGCATCAGATCTTCCTTCGTCGTCAACTGACTGCCGTTCTGAACCAGGACATACAGAATTTCCAACACCTTTGGCGTGAGCGCAACCGGTATTCCGCCGCTCGATAGCAGATGGTTCGCGGGGTCAAAGCGGAATTTGCCGAATTCGTACAAGTGGTTACTCCCTCAACGCGTCAGTACACATCCAGGCGCCTTGCAGAATTCTTGCAAATTTCCAAGAAGCTTTTAAGGACTCCGCGGCCACCCTCCTTCTAAATCTACCGCCCGCAACGGACAAAGCAATGTCACGTGTCCACACCGATTCACAACAGGGATAATTTCATGTACCAGCGAGAATCATCGTTCCATGACTTCCTTCTGACCTCCATTGGCGGGATCACACTGTGCGCCATGGTGTCTTTGGGCCTGGCGAGTCCGCCAGCGAGTGCCGCAGATCAATCCGCCGACAGCTCGAGCAGCAATCGGCATCGTGACGCGCCGCAGATAGAAAGCCGCTCCAGCCCGATCGCAATCACGAACGATGACAAGTTCGTCTGGAGCGTGAACCCTGACAACAACTCGGTGTCGGTATTCCGTGTGGCCAACGATGCAAACAAGAAACTCGCCGAGATCAAGGTCGGCGAGGAGCCCTGGTGCGTTGCCATCAAGCCCGAGGATGAGGACAGGAATCAGCACGACCGCGATCACAAGGACAAGCACCGCGACGATGACGATGCAAAGGTCTATGTAACGAACATGGTCAGCGGCACCGTCTCAGTCATCGATCCGCAGAAGTTGCGCGTCATCAAGACGATCAAGGTCGGTACCGAGCCATTCGGCTGTGCACTGAGTCCAGATGGACGCAGGCTCTACGTCAGTAACCAGTCCGAGAACACGGTTTCGGTCATCAGCACCCGGTTCGATCGCGTGGTCGATACGATCGAACACGTCGGCCCCAAGCCACATGGCATCGCAATCACACCGGACGGCGACAAGGTCTATGTAACTCAGTTGCTGTCAGTGCGCCCTGGGCCGGACGAGGCGCGTCCACGGACGCAGAGCGAGGGTGCCGACGATGGTCGCGTCGGACGCGTGACCGTGATCGATGGTCACTGGAACAAGGTAATCAGGACCGTCGTCCTGAATCCGATTCTCGTAGCCCCCTTTTTCCAGTCGGACGGCAACACGCTGGGACGCGAGCCGCTGACCACAATATTCGACAATCGCACCAGCGCCTTTCCGAACTTGCTCGAGTCCATTGTGATCAGGGGCAAATTCGCTTATGTCAGTGGCACCTGCTCCTCGCCCAACGGCCCGTTCCGCTTCAATGTCAACGTGCAGAGCTGTCTGTCGGTGATCGACACCCAGGAGGACAAGGAGGCAGCGCCTTCCCTGAACATGAACGATGGCGTCAACTTCGAGCCGGCCGGCGTGAAGCTCTTCAACACCAACCCGTTCGCGCTGGCATTCAAACGCAAAGCCAAAGAAGGATTCGTCGCGCTGGCCGCCACCAACCGGCTGTTGCGCCTCGAGGTGGATGGCCAGGGCGTGCCCACCATCAACCCGCCGCTCAACGCACAGGACCCCGGCAACATTGTGCGCATCGAGCTGAAGGATCGGCTGGAGCTGTCTCAATCGGACCCGCAGGACGTCATCGGCGGCATGAATCCGCGCGGCCTCGCCTTGAACTCAAAAGACACCCGCGCTTACGTCATGGATTTCGTTTCGCGCGACGTCGCGGTGGTGGATATCTCGGGGAGCAACCCCGCGAAGTACGCAACGCTGGCGCGGATTCGATCGGCTCGCTTGCCGCCCTCCGGAACAGTCGACGCGACCGTCCAGCGGGGCAAACAACTTTTCAACACGGCAATCGGTCCCGTAGGTGCGGCTGCCAACTCGATGCGGCCGGCGGGCCGCATGTCCGACAACGGTTGGGGCACGTGCTATAGCTGTCATGTCAATGGATTGATCGACAGCGTCACATGGATGTTTCCCGACGGCCCCCGCCAATCGATCTCGATGGAGAATACTTTCACGTTCGGCGACGCGGTCATCCAGCATGGTGCACCTGCCCTTCCCGAATCGCATCAGCGGGCACTCAACTGGTCGGCTGTTCGCGATGAAGTGCAGGACTTCGAACGGAACATCCGTGCCGTGTCGGGCGGCGGCGGCCTGATCGAAGGCATTCCCGAAGGCGCGGCGGGCCTGGCGCAGGTGCCCGATCTTCTCGTCACCGCCAACACAGGTCGAGACGACGACCTCGACGCCATCGCGACCTATATTGCCCTGGGCGTCCGCGCACCGATCTCGCCGCTTCGCGGCGCGAACGTCAGCAGAGGAAGGCAGCTGTTCGCTGCAGCCGGCTGCCAGAGCTGTCACGGCGGAGAGAATTGGACCAACAGTATCATCGACTTCACACCGCCGCCCGCCGCCGCCCAGGTGGTGGACGCCCAACTCGTCAAATTTCTATGCCGAGTGGGCACATTCGATGCGGGCCTTTTTGCGGATGGTGTCAGCAACGAGATCCGCGCGAACAACGTGGCCAACGTGCAGGCAAGAGGTGCTGATGGATTCAACGTCCCCTCCCTCATCTCGGTGTTCGCAAGCGCACCTTACTTGCACAGTGGTGCGGCTCCAACCCTCGATACGGTTCTCGAGAACGTGACGCATCGGAGCGCCGGCACTGGTGGCGTCGATACCCTGACGAGCTTCGGCGATCGCAAGGAGTTGGTACGATTCCTCAAATCGATCGATAGAAAGACGACACCCTTCGCGGGCGGCAGTCTGCCCGCGAGCGTCTGTGGTCCGAAGTAGGCGGCTCGCCGGTCAGCCCCGAGCAGACCGTCGGTCCAATATGAGGACCGATGGTCTGTCGGATAGCTCAATCGAGGCACTTGAATCTGACGGCAGTTCCCCCGCCCGGTGCCATTTCGATCGTCAGGCTGTCACGCCCGGTTACCAACCGGCGTTCGATCGTGAGCGGTTGTGGATTGGTGCGGTAATCCGCACCCGGTCCATCGCGATAGATCTGTGCCTCGTAGTGCTTGTCAGCCGCGAGAAAGGTGAGCGGTTGCAGCAGCGTGCGCGCATTCTCGTTGGTCAACGAGCCCAGGAACCAATCCTTCCCGCCTCGCTGCAGACGCGCGACCACAATGAATTGGCCGATGTCGCCCTGCAGCGTCTTCGATGTTTCCCAATCTGTAGGTACATCGAGAATGAACTGGAAGGCGTCGCGCCGTGCTTCATAATTTTCAGGCAGATCCGCAGCCATCGCAATCGGACTGTAGAGGACGACATACTCGGCGAGCTGGGTGGCAACTGTTGACTGTACCCGCCGTGTCACATCGCTCTGACCATGGGCGACATCGAAGATACCCGGTGTAAAGTCCATCGGGCCGCCGAGCATGCGTGTAAACGGAATGATGACTGTGTGCTCGGGTGGGTTGGTCGGAACGCCCCAGGCGTTGTACTCCTGCCCGCGCGCTCCCTCGCGGCTGATCATGTTCGGCCAGGTTCGTCGCAAACCCGTGTCTTTGACAGGCTCGTGCGCGTCAACAGCGATATGGTGGGCCGCGGCGACCTCGGCCACCAGAAGATTGTGGCGCACCATGTACTGACCGGCGAACCACTCACGGCCCCCACTCTGATCGACAATGTCGCCGCTATGGCGCACGTACCCCGTCTTTACGACCGAGACACCGTGTCTTTCATACATGCGCATCGCGTCCTCCAACTGCGCCTCGTAGTTGGAAACGGCGCCGGCGGTCTCGTTGTGCCCGATCAATTGCACACCCAGTCGTTTGCCATAGGCCGCGATCGCCCCCATGTCGAAATCAGGATAGGATTTCGTGAAGTTGAATTGCTCGCCGTTGGCGATCCAATCCCCATCCCAACCCTGGTTCCAGCCTTCCGCCAGCACGCCGGAAAAGCCGTAATGGTGCGCGAAATCCATGTAACGCTCCGTGTTGGCGGTGGTTGCTCCGTGTCTGGGTCCACTGCCCCAGGTTGACTTGTTGAGATGCATTTCCCACCAGACACCGACGAATTTTCCGGGTTTGAACCAGGACACATCGCCGAGCTTGTTGGGCTCATTGAGGTTCAGCTCGATACGGCTGTCGGCGAGGCCACCCGCGCTGTCAGCAATCAGCACTGTTCGCCACGGGGTCGTGAACGGCCCGGTCTTGCGGGCGAGAACCCCATCCGCCCAGGGCATCAGCCACGCTGTCAAAGTTCCTGCGCCGTTACCTGCCAACAGCATGCTCGGGAAGTCGACCAGGGCCGCCTCGTGGAATGAAAGATAAAGGCCATTGGCACCTTTCAGCGTCAGCGGCGTCTCCGCCAGTGTGATGCGCCTGGCATCGGTGTGGGTGTACAGGTACTCATCGCGTTCCTGTCCAAGCGCCTGATACCACCACGCCTCATAGTTCCCGAGTGTATGAAACGCAGTCTTCTCTGCACTGACTGCCACGTCGCGTCCGGCCGGGATGGCCGCGAAGCGGTAGCGAAATCCGATCCCATCGTCAAATATCCGGAACGTGACCTCAACGCTGCGGGTGAATGGTGTACTGCCCTTCAACCTGACAGTCATCTGTGTGTGCTGATCGCGGATGATTCGATCCTCGCCCCAGGGCTGCTCCCAGGTGCTGTCGGATGAGGTTCGATCTACACCGGCAATGGCGCTGAAGCGGGCTCGAGGCTCTCCCGCAAAATCCAGACCCAGATCCGAGGGTGCGAGCACCGGGCGACCGAGCCGGCTGACCTCGAATACGGCGCGCCCCTGCTCGGCCTGCACCGACACACACACTTTGATGATATGACGCGGGGACTGGGCGCATTCCGGATCAGCCGCCCAGCTCAGTGTTGGAAGACATACCGCTGCAAGAATGCAAACAAACTTCGAGGTCATGGGTACCGCCACGCTGCTGGGTATCAACTGGGACGAAAGTGCTACGGCGAGCTTGCAAAAGCCGCTCTGAGCTTTTGCTTCAGCGCCGAGCGCACGGCCGGCGGCATCGTGCCGAGCGCGCCGCGAAACTCCGGAGGAATGTGCTCGATCGCACTGCCTTCGGTCTGGAAGACATGAGCATTGAACAGGGCCTGCCAGTAGATCCGCTCGGCAAGCGGCAGATCCTTGAGTGCCAACAATGCTGACAGGAAACAATCGTGCGGATTCCCGAGCCCCGGCGCGTACGCTCCCCACCAATAATTCACCATGGCATTGTAGGGATCGCGCGAGGTGACGTGATGCCACCAGTGCCGGGGTATGAACAAGGCATCGCCCGGGCCGAGCTCAGCGACCTGTGCAGTCCTCAATGCCTGTGCAAAGCGCGGAAAGCGCGCGAAATCAGGAGCCTCCACATCGACGATTGACAGTGGGGGAGGATTGTCGATCGGGCCGATGTAGAGGCTCGCGACCTGCTCCGGCGGGAACAACAGGAAGCGCCGCCGGCCTGCGATGACACAGGCGAGGTTGTGGTCCCGATCATTGTGGATCTGCGTTTTGACCGGGCCGCCCAACCACAGTCGTGGGCCGATCCGGGGCAGGAGGGACATCGGGTTCTGTTGCACGAACTGCGGCAGATGCGTTGTCAGCGGTAGCATCTGGATCGCGATGATCGGCGCTGTGGGACGATCGAGCTGGCGTTCGATGCGGTCGAGGGTCTCACTGATGCCACACTGACGTGTGGAGAAAGTGAATTCCCGAATATCACTCGTGTAGCCGAACCGTCCCTGCGTGCTGGCAGGTGCCTCCATGACGGCTCCCGGAATGCCCCGGTCCATCGACTTGAGATAGTTGTTCAGCCTTGCCGGTGAGCTGCGGCCGGCCGCAAGCGCGGGCCACTGTTCGATCAATCCGGGCAACACCAGTGGTTTCGCTGCCCGAACCACCCGGTCGAGATCCGCCTCGGTCGCGACCGAGCCAACCGCTATTCCGGGCAGCTCGCTCAGCATGCCGGGCTCCGGCAAAGATCATCGAGATAGCCGTTGTGCGTGGGCTGTTCGAGAACCTTTCCCTTGATGAACTCGAGCATCCGGCGGAACTGCTCTTGCAGACGCTGTGGCGCGATTCGATCGACCGCTGGCGTCCAGGTCTCCGGCACGAGGCCCAGTCCGGTGAACAGCGCCTGCCAGCTATCGGGGAAGAACGTTTCATCCTCCAAAGGCGCAATGACTGCGCGCGCGCGGAAGGTAGCGATCTTGTGCTCGAGCGCAAGTGGCATTGCCTGAGGGCGCATCTGTTGCCAGACCTCCCCAAGGTCAGGCAACAGCGCATAAAACGCGCACTGAAAATCGCGCACGCGCTCATAGTGGGAGCGAATGAGACGATTGTACTCGGCACGCTCAGCAGCAAACTGCCCGCTGACCGGGAACAGGGACAACAAGTGGACCAACCCGAGTTGCAGCACATGAAGCTCGATATCGTGAATCGGATCGAGCACACAGGCGGCACCTCCGACAGCGATGCAATTTCCTTCCCACACTCTCGATCTGATGTAGGGATCAACCCGGTGGCAGGACACATCGACGAGCTTCGCGCCGGTCGCCGCCATCGCCGACTCGAGGGCAGCCGCGTCACTCAACCGATGGCTCGAGTATGCGTGGAGGATACCTGTCGTGACCCGATTGGGGTGCAAAGCAGTCCAGCCGGCGGGTCCGATGCGGATTTCCGCGAAGGGTGGAGTTGATGTGAACACCGGGGCTCGTGCCGAGAGCACCCGATCGACACAGAAGTATTCGCGCCAATGTTCACACGCGACCCCAAGCGACTGGCCAATGAGGATTGCATCGTCGCCCGTTGCATCAACAAACAATTGGCCCTCAACACGCAGCGAGCCATCGACCCTGAGTGCGGCGATGTGTCCCGTACTTGCATCCCGCTCGACGGTGACAGCTTGCGCCTCGCGTATGTCGGCACCGAGCTTCGCCGACATCGACTTGAGAAATCCCACATAGGGCAGCGTCTGCAGGTGATACCCGTAGTCAGTCCGGCCAAATGCCGCGGTAGCCGCATCCGGGAGCAGCATCCGTCCACTCTGTGCCGCCGCCGCAGTCAGGCTGAAATTATGCAGCGGGACGTTCAAACCATGTCGCGTAGCCCGAAGCCAACAGGTGTCCCGTAGGCTCCCCAGGCATGAAAGAAGCCGGGGCGCCGACCCGCAGCGGTCACGATATTCTGGCCGAGCGAGAAGCTTCCGCCCGTGGCGCGAATGAGGTCCGGCTCTTTGATTTCGAGCTTGGCGTGCAGCGCTTCGAGGGGTGGCAGCGTTGCACTCACATGCGAGGGCTGCAACCGGGTCGGCAACTCAATCGCCACGACTTGCACACCGGCTGGCCCCAGGGCACGGCAGATGGCACTGACACACAGCCACAGGTCGGCATCGCGGCCCAACACAACCACACGCGTCAGCGCCTCACTGCCGTTCATGCGAGCGCCTCTTCGGAGCCCGCCTCGCAATAGTTCGCGATGAATTCATCATGGGAGGACATGGACTCGACACCCGTCTGAATTCGATTCCGAAAGTCGCTCAGCCGTGCTTCAACCGTGGGCAGTGAGAAGCGCTCGGCGAGTCGGTCATACCCGTGCGGAATGATCCCTTGGCCCACCAGGACTGCCAGCCAGCTATCACGGGCGAAAAGACCATACTGGTAGTTGGGCAGAGCCGCGCGCGCGCGAAACAGCTGCAGCTTGTGCTCCAGGCTGTCGGGCAACGGCACTGAGCGCAGATAGTCCCAGAATGGCTCGCCGACGCGCCGGTTGGCGATGTAATGCAAAACGAGAAAATCACGGATGCGCTCGTACTGCATGTCATTCAGTCGGTTGAATTCATTGGCCAGCCGTGGATCGACCAGTGTGCCACCCCGCCGTGGCATGAGATTGACCAGGTCGGTTACCGCGGCCTGGATCAGAAAAATGCTGGTGGATTCGAGCGGCTCGAGAAAGCCGCTCGCCAGGCCGATGGCGACGCAATTGCCAGACCAGGCCCTTTCACGCCGGCCAGGCGCAAACCGCAGCAGGCGGGGCTGCGCTCGCGCCGGGGCCTCCAGCCCACCCAACAAGGCAACCTCCGCCTCACTCTCCTGGATGAACTGGCTGGAAAAAACATAACCATTCCCGGTGCGATGCTGAAGGGGAATTCGCCACTTCCATCCGGCCCGAGACGCTGTCGAACGTGTATACGGCGTGAGCGGGCCGATCCTTTCGCACGGTACAGCCAACGCCCGATCACAGGGCAGCCAGTGAGTCCAGTCCCGCCATCCAACTCCCAGGGTGCGGCCGAGCAAAAGAGATCTGAAGCCCGAACAGTCGATGAAGAGATCACCGGCCACGCGCTCACCCGACTTGAGCGTCAATTCGAGCACATCACCCGTTGTTGGATTGCGGCTGACGTCGCACACCTGTCCCTCGATACGGCGCACGCCCCGCTCAATTGCCCAGGTACGCAGGAAATTCGCATACAGCCCTGCATCAAAGTGATACGCGTACGAATAGGTCGAGCGGATCGAATTGGGGGCCTCAGTGGGAAACTCGAATACATTGCTGCGCGCTGCAACGACCGCGAAGGAAAGATCCTGGAGGGCACAGCACGGCCCGCCGGCCTGCTGGACTCGCGCCCAATGATGCTGAAACTCCACCCCTCCCCAGGGCTCGCCAAAGGCTCCGAAGGGGTGAATGTAGCGCTCACCCGGTCGATCCCAATCGCAGAACTGGATCCCCAGTTTGAAGGTTGCCCGGGTCGCACGCATGAATTGCGCCTCGTCGATCCCGAGCATGTCGTTGAATATTTTGATGTGCGGCAGAGTCGCCTCACCAACACCGACGGTTCCGATCTCGTCGGACTCGATCAGCGTGACGGCGTAGTCCAGCGCTGCAAGTTGGCGCCTGATGCCAGCCGCAGTCATCCATCCAGCCGTGCCGCCGCCCACAATGACGACGCGCAGCGGCTGGAACTGTTGCATCACAGCAGCACTGTCAAAACTTGGCGCGGACGCCAAACTGGAACCTCCGCTCAACCCGGGACCAGCCCGAATCCTTGAAGACCGCGGCCGCACCGGGTGTCGCCGTCGAATCCCCGAATATCTGTTGCTCGTATACGGTACGGGTATCCAGCAAGTTGGTGACATCCAGGGAGAGCTCGACGTGGGAGCCCACTGAGTAACGTACCGAGCCGTCGAGGAACCCAGCAGCCTTCTGAAATACCGGCAATCCAATGCAGCAATCCAGGTTCTGCGTAAGATACCGCGAGCGCCAGTTGTAAGCGAGACGCAATCCGACCGGCCCCTTTTCGTACAGACCTACGATGTTGAAGGTATTGTCGGAGACTCCCTGCAGGCGATGGGAGTCGAGTACGATACCCGTCACCGCAGGTATGCCGGCGCCGACCGCACCGACGCCGCCACCCGAGGTCGCATCGATCAGATTCGTGTTATGCACACCGGATTCACTGACGTGCGTGTAGTTGGCCTGCAAACCCAGGCCACTCCACAATCCGGGCAGGAAGTCGAAGAAGGTCTGATAAGCGAGCTCCACCCCTTTGACCTTGCCGCCGTCCTTGCGATTGATCGGACCCTGGATTTGCGCAGTTTCGGTGGCGCCGCCGTTGGTGAAGGTGCGGCTGAAATTCTCGAAGTCGAGCGTGTTGCTGAGCTTCTTGTAGAACAGGCCTGCTGTGACCGAACTGGTGGGTCCCATATAGCGCTCGAACGACAAATCGAACTGATCGGCCATCTCGGGCAACAGCGCCGCGTTACCTGCAGTGGAATTGAACAGGAACTTGTAGCCCGTCACGTTGGCCGCGACATGCGCCGCTGTCGGGGAGCTGTAGATGACGTACGGAGAGTCCGGCGTCGTGTTGATCACAGGCGAATTGATCTGCACATAGTTGCGCAGCAATCCGATATCCGGGCGGGACATCGCCCGCGAATACGCGAAGCGAATGAAATCCTTCTCGTCCAGGCCGAAGCGTACGTTGAAACTGGGCAGCCAGTTGGTATGCGTCGCCCTGTATGAGTCGGGCACGCCGCCACCGCTGGCAAATGCAAGAATCTGGGGCGTCAGATAGCAACTCGGGTTGACCACACTGTTACCCCCCAGGGGTGTGTTGCACGGAGCCAGTAGCGCAAGATCCGTGGAAGTCGGGTAGCGCACACTCCCCAGACTGATTTCCTCGGTCCGAACGGCGCGTACCCCGACATTGCCCGTTACGTTGATATGTCCCCAGATGTACGTGTTCTGCGAGCCGAAATTCAGCATGGCATAGAGGGCATGCGTCTTTTCCTCGAGTTGCTCCACCTCGGACGGTGTAAAGCAGCCATCAGTCGCGTCGCTGCGGTCGCAGATCGCCGTATACCCGCCGCCAATCGGTGAGTTGGTCGCGGCGCCACTCAAGGCCGAGACCAGTTGCGTAAAATTGGTGATGGTCTGATTGTTCAGAAACACGAGTGGGCCGTTCGGATAGACACTGCCGTTGTAGAACGGGCTGAAATTCGTGGTGCCCCAGATGCCGGCACCGTAGCCCTTGAAGTCCGGATGACCTGCCGCGCAATCCGGATACGCTCCGGGCGTGGTGTTGTCGGCATTGAAGCCGGGACCATTGCAGTTCCAGTTGGCTGCGATCGGTGTCCAGTTGAACGTCGAGTAACGTACGTTCTGGGTTCGATCCGCATAGCGAACCCCGGTCTTGAGCGAGTCCAGCCAGCCGCCACCGGCCTGGTTGAGATCGATCTTCAGATCGCCGCGCACCGCCAGCTCGTGCCCCCCGTCACCCTCCACGTGGCCCTGGATGAAAGGAATCCAGTAGTTGTGAGGGTTTGTCAGCCCACCCGCCGCGTAATTGACGTTGGAACCGGGCTGCAACTGGACCTGTGGGGTACCGTCGCCATTGACACTGTACTGGTAGTTGGCCATCGAGCCGCTGGCCACGAGGATGTCATTGTTCGAAACACCGGCATCGATGTATTGGCCGTCGAAGTTGGCATGCAACCGGGGGGTAATGTCCCATTTGACGTTGGCTGAGATGTCCTTGGTTTCCTCCCGGTGATCGAAGTCCCGTGACTCGTTCTGGAAGTACAAGCCGTCCCGCAGCGTTGAGCACGTGAATCCCGGGCCGCAGTCATTGACGAAGGGCACACCGGGTACGGCTGAGCCCGTGTTGATTGCATCCTGGAGGTTCGGTGAGAAGCTACCAGCCCAGCTACCATGACCCTGTGTCAGCGTACCTGACTGCAGCATGCCGTCCGATCCGAAGACGAGCGGACTCGTGCCATCGGCCGGCCCCAGGATGGTCGAGCCGCGCGGGTTGAAGGCAGGCGTGCCGAAGTAAGTGCCCTCGAGAATCGCATGGCTGGCGTTTTCGAGCCAGGCATTGTGATAGCTCGAGTCAGTGTATTGGACGGTGGACACCAGGGTTGCGGCATTGTTCTGATACTGCAGCGCCACAGTGCTGCCGATCCGGGTTCGGTCGTAATCGACCTGGGAGTAGCGGACGCCATCTGGAGCGAACGCCCAGCCATTACCGCCAAACGGATTGGAGGTACAGGGAATGCTGCCGTCCGAATTGACGGTTGCCTGGGTCGCGGTGCCATATCCGCCGGAGCAGTACGTATCGATTTTGTCCATGATCACGCTCTCGGTACGCGTGATGACGTGCGAGCGCGAATAGTTGCCGAGAATTCCAAATCGCCCGAAATCCGTGTCGAAGGTATCACTGAGCAGGCCGGCGAAAGCGGGGCGCACTTTCTTCGACCGATCGCCGTAGTCCCCTTGGATGCCGATCACGGCAAGCGGACCTGGCTTATCGAACGGCAGCCGGGTGCGAAGATCCACGGTACCGGCGATGCCCCCTTCGATCATATCGGCTGTCTGATTCTTATAGGCATCGGCACGATTGAGCAATTCCGGCGAGACGTCATTGAAATTCAAACCACGCCCGGAATCGGCCGAGAAGGAGTCGCGTCCGTTCAATTCGGTACGCACCTGTGTCAGGCCGCGAATGAGTATGTTGGTCGGCTCGCCTGAAGGGTGCGTGCTGTCATCGTTCGACTGCAGGCGATTCACGCTGATACCCGGTACGTGCTGCAGAGCGTCCGATACTGACTTGTCGGGAAATGCCCCAATGTCGGTCGCCGAGATCGAATCGACAAATGTCGGCGCGAGCTTCTTGACTTCCTGCGAAGTTGCAATCGCGCTCCTCGAGCCGACGATCACCACTTCCTGCAGCTCAGGCGCTGGGGAGTCATTGGCAGGACCGCTCTCGGCGCTCGTATCCGCCGGCGCCACGTCGGCACCCGCCCTGCCAGGAACGGCTAATGCGAGCCCCGATGCGCATGCCAACGCCTGCAACACCGCCTTTCGAACCGAGCGATTGATAGTCCCCATGAACCCCCCTCTAGTTATCCGGATCCCGCGCAGCGCGATGCGCCGCTTGATAGAAGGACCGGTGAGGGGCGGAAAATCCCCAGTTGTTTTTTTCAACAAACTCGACTGGGGGTTTTTGTCGTCTCGGCTGTCTCGTATTGGGAGCCGAGGATGAGTCGGTAACGACCCGGTGTCAGAACTTGGCGCGAACACCCAACTGGTAGCGCCGGTCGACCTGGGACCAACCTGCGTCCCGGAATACCGCAGCGGCCCCGGGGGTTGCCGCCGTGTCGCCGAATATCTGCTGCTGGTACACGGTCCGGGTATTCAGCAGGTTGGTTACATCCAGCGACAGCTCGAGATGGCTGCCGACCGAGTAGCGGATCGAACCGTCGAGGAACCCCGCTGCCCGCTGAAAAACCGGCAGCCCGATACAGCAATCCAGATTCTGCGTGAGGTATCGCGAGCGCCAGTTGTAAGCGAGGCGAAACCCGAGCGGCCCCCGCTCATAGAGTCCCACCACA
>Ga0307510_10004410_pt1 | contig 16561 bp, 7 predicted proteins | sample 12_EM_MG_FD_207224 | JGI IMG/M metagenome (GOLD analysis project Ga0307510, IMG submission 207224) | Populus trichocarpa ectomycorrhiza microbial communities from riparian zone in the Pacific Northwest, United States - 12_EM | ecosystem: Host-associated > Plants > Roots > Unclassified | place...
AGCGCAGATCCCCACCAGGGCACCATCTCGCGGTAACATCTCTTTGTGGTGTTTCCACTAACCTTTTCTTTCTTCTGCTTTGGAAAAAGATAAGAAAACCTACAATCAGGCCCAACAAACTACCCAGTAGAGAAAATACTGTCAAAAAGACAACTTTGGGGCCCTTCTTGTGCACAGTTTTGTTTTTCATGAGAGCAGAACAAGCCTCCAAACCAGTTGCATTGCCACACAGGTTGGTGTTGTTGCGAATTGCTTCAAATGATGCCTCGCGAAAGGCTTTGATGTCAGGAATGGGGCCCTCTAGCTTGTTATAGGATACATCCACTTTAGTGAGGCCTTGCAGTCTACTAAAACTGGTTGGAATTGGACCAGACAGCATATTGTGGGAGAGGTTTAATACCTCTAGCCGCTGCATCTGTCCAAGCTCCGGTGCTATACCTCCCATGAGGGAATTCCAACTGAGATCAAGACTTTGAAGAGACTGTAAAGACCCCATCTCAGCAGGAATACTCCCTGCGAATCTATTCTTGCTCATATTCAAGATTATCAGTTTTGAGCACTTGCCAAGCTGTTTAAGAATTGTTGCACTAAAATTGTTCGCGGCCAGGCGAAGCTTTTGGAGATCAGATAGCGATGCGACATTGAAAGGAATATCACCTGAAAGTCTGTTATCGTTGAGTTCAAGTTCAATCAACTTCAAATTTCCCAATTCCTTTGGAATTCTCCCAACTAGTTGATTTGACGAGAGGTCAAGAGCTTGTAGATGAGTTGCCTTTCCAAGCGCAGCTGGTATTTCTCCAGATATTTTGTTTCCAGAAATTCTGAAGGCTGTCAGATTGTTAAACTGCTCCCATTTCAATGAAAGTTCACCATGCAATTCATTATCACTCAAATCCATGTAGTTCAAATGAGGATGTGTGCCAAAAGCTTCAGATATGTTTCCACTAAGTTGGTTTCTATCAAGTCTGAGTCTCAACAAGCTGCTGCAGTTTCTCAAGCTTTTCGGGATAGGTCCCGTGAAATAATTTTCAAATGCAGCAAAATATGAAAGTAATCCACCAAGGCACACATCTCGTGGTAGATTACCAGACAATCTATTAGAAAATATTTGTAACGCATACAAATGTGTAAGGTTGTTCATTTCGGGAGGAATGGGACCAGAAAGATTGTTATTCCCAAGATGAAGGAAATATAAGTTTTTTAAATTTTCTAAAGATGCCGGTATTGTACTAGTTAATTTATTAAATGACAAATCTAATTTAGTGAGGGATACTAAATTTCCTAAAGATGCTGGTATTGTACCAGTTAATTTATTATTTACCAAACCTAAAGCAGTGAGAGATACTAAATTTCCTAAAGATACCGGTATTGTACCAGTTAGTTTATTATATGACAAAGCTAAAGTAGTGAGAGATACTAAATTTCCTAAAGATGCCGGTATTGTACCGGTTAATTTATTAGATGCCAAATCTAAAATAGTGAGAGATCTCGTCAGGTTTTCGATAAAAATAATGGGACCAGAAAGATTGTTATCCCAAAGGTAAAGTTTAGATAAGCTTTTTAAATTCCCTAAAGATGTTGGTATTGTACCAGTTAGTTTATTAGATGACAAAGCTAAAACAGTCAGAGATACTAAATTTCCTAAAGATGCCGATATTGTACCAGTTAGTTTATTAAATGACAAATCTAAAATAGTGAGAGATCTTGTTAGGTTTTCGATAAAAGAAATGGGACCAGAAAGATTGTTATTACTAAGGTAAAATTCAGATAAGCTTCTTAAATTTCCTAAAGATGCCGGTATTGTACCGGTTAGTTTATTAAATGACAAATCTAAAATAGTGAGAGATCTTGTTAGGTTTTCGATAAAAGAAATGGGACCAGAAAGATTGTTACCACTAAGGTAAAATTCAGATAAGCTTCTTAAATTTTCTAAAGATGCCGGTATTGTACCAGTTAGTTTATTATATGACAAAGTAAAAGCAGTGAGAGATACTAAATTTCCTATAGATACCGGTATTGTACCAGTTAGTTTATTAGACTCCAAAGATAAAAGAGTAAGAGATCTCGTCAGGTTTCCGATAAAAGTAATTGGACCAAAAAGATTGTTATTGTAAAGGTAAAGTACAGATAAACTTCTTAAATTTTCTAAAGATACTGGTATTGTACCCGTTAGTTTATTAGAGGACAAATCTAAAGTAGTGAGAGATCTCGCCAGGTTTTCGATAAAAGTAATAGGACCAGAAAGATTGTTATTTGCAAAGTTAAGTACAGATAAGCTTCTTAAATTTTCTAAAGATGCCAGTACTGTACCGGTTATTTTATTAGATGACAAATCTAAAATAATGAGAGATACTAAATTTCCAATTTCTGGTGGAATGTTGCCAGAAAGGTTATTGGAAGACAAGTCAAGGATGGAGAGGTTAGAAAGGATACCTGTATGTGAAGGTACAGAACCATAAAGGGAGTTGTAGCTAAGGGTAAGCTCAATCAAGTTAGGAAAGGAAGAGAATCTGAGACTATTAAGCGTACCTCTCAAACTAGAATTGGACAGACTTATGTTGGTGACACTACCAGACTGGTCGCAACTGATTCCGAACCAGTTGCAAGGGCTGTCTCCAGCCCAAGAAGACAGGAGAGACTGGCTTTGGTTGTCAAGACTGACTTTCCATTCCAGAAGAGCTTCCGCTTCCTTCCTTCCATTTGCTACTTCAGCAGCTCCAGTACTAGCAGAGTAAGCAAAAGAAGCAAAGAAGGAAGCATAAGCAAGTAAGGAAAAAACCAAAAAAGGTGTGGAGAAGAGAAAGATGTGGGAAGTCATGGCCTTGGTAGTTTGATTTCTTAAAAAGGATGTATAAACTGATTTGCCCTGCATACGTATATATATGGAAAAGAAATGATAGATTATAAATTCATGAGTAAGATTGAAAGAAAGGTGCAGCTGGACAGGGTAACAACATTCAATCTTGACCGGAAATGAAGTCTTTTGATTTTTAATTTTGATTTATTTATCAAATCTTAATTTGTTTTTAATTTTATTTTTGGATCCTAATCTTAATTTTTTTTAAAAAAAAAATTGATCTTTGATCTCTTAAAATTTTTTTGTTTTGGATTTTTTTGTTAATTTAATTATTTTTAATTTCACCCTTTAATTAAATTGAGTAACAACAACTCCCTTCAAAGTTCATTTTCAAAAATGAAGTTCATTATTTTTTCAGTTTCCTTTCATTTAAATTATCCACATTTCATGATTTAGAAAATAGGTTTAGCTAGGTGAATCATATATTTTTAAAGTTGTTTTTTTTTAAGTTTTGTCTTTTAAAATTTAGTTATTTCTAAAATTAAGTTGTTTTTTTTTATTAGATTATCCTGTTTACATAATTTAATTTACAGGTTTTGAAAACCTCACTTAAATTTAAAAGTTAAATTTTTTTAATTAACATTTAGATTTCTGGAGCCATTGTTATTTTTTATGTTACAAAAAGGTCAGTTTACCATGTGAAGAAACTCGTGCCACCTATCGAGGAAGATAGATCAATTAAAGGTGGAGGGCTGGAGGCAGAGGAAGCCACCCAGCCAGTCAGCATCTTCGTTAGAAATGAAGTATCCTTTTGCTAGAAGATCAATTAAGGTAAGTAAGATACTGAGAAGTAATCCTGAAAAATCAGAGTATTCATGATTTCAAATGAAAAAAACCGGGGAGACTAGCAGGAAATTTCTTTAGACCAATCAGTAATTTGTTTTATTTCCTGAAATTTTATTCTTTAATATAAACCACTCATTCTAAAAATCTATGACGCGAGACCGTGGTGTTGTGTGTTGGTATTTGGTTCTGTATACCCTAATAAAAAAAAAATGATTTAGGCCTCATTAGCTGGTTTTAAAAGTGATTTTATTGAAAATTAAATTATAAAAAAAATACTTTCTATTATTTAACTAATATCATAAAAAAATATAAAAAAATTATCATGCATAAATATTAAATTTTAATGTCATACCAATACATTATATTTCAAGGTAGTGGCCTAGTGGTAAGAGTTTGTGACCAAGATGTTTGTTCCTTTTGTGATCTCAGGTTCGAGCCCTGTGATTGCTCATATAATGGCCACTGGAGGCTTACATGATCGTTAACTTCAAGGCGCGTGGAATTAGTCGAGGTACGCGCAAGCTGGTCCGGACACCCACGTTAAACTATAAAAATACAAAATACAAAACTTTACTTTTTTTCAATTAAGTTCCCTAACAATGATTTTCCCTGCATACATTTATACATGGGACCCACAAGGGGGAAACTTCCTTGAGCAGGATTTTGTTTGTCTTGGTCATGATATCGAAAATTTCTTATGTGGACACGTACAAAGAAGATGGACAGTTGCGTCAGAAGAGGTGTAGAATACTATGGTCTTCCATTCATGAGTGGATGTCTTTGGGTTTCGGCTATGGTGATGTTTCCCATGAAATTCATGTCGTTTGCTGATGGTTAGAAAGGAGATTAGGAGCGCTCTTGGCACTTCTTTGAACTGATTTTATTTTGTTTGTAGAAATTCATCTCTCTCTATCAGCCTAGCCTCTGTTTAACATGATCCGCAGAAAATAGTCGTAATTCTAAAATTATTTTTGAAATTATCAGCAGTACGTGTAGACTAATACAGGATTATTGTATAATTTTTCATTTTCATTTCGTGAACATTTTGTCAAGACTGACTTTCCATTCTATAAGAGCTTCCGCTTCCTTCCTTCCATTTGCTACTTCAGCTCCACTAGCCAAGAAAGCAAAAGATGTAAAGAAGGAAGCATAAGCAAGGAAGGAAAAAAACAACAAAGGTGTGGATAAGGGGAAGGTTTGGGAAGCCATGGCGTTGATGGTTTAATTTCTTAAGGAGGATGTATAAAATAATTTGCCCTGCACACGTATGTATAAGGGAAAGAAATGGTAGATTTGGTTTGATGATTGAGAGGAAGGTGGAGAACAGGGTAAAATTAGTGATCAGAACAGTCAACTACTCGTAATTAAGAGCTGCGAACTATTGGTATACATTTATGAAATGATTATAAATGCTGAAAACTTAGTTGAGGTTGAATGGGACCAAAAAAACTATTATTTCCAAGGTAAAGTTTAGATAAACTTCTTAAATTTTCTAAAAATGCTGGAATTATACCAGTTAGATTATTATTTGCCCTGCATACGTATGTATAAGGGAAATAAATGATAGATTTGGTTTGATGATTGAGAGGAAGGTGAAGGACAGGGTAAAATTAGTGATCAGAACTTTCAACTACTCATAATTAAGAGCTGCGAATTATTGGTATACATTTATGAAATGATTATATATGCTGAAAACTTAGTTGAGGTTTATGTTTTGACATTGAAATTAAATTCTACATGGTTTTTTTTTTTTAGTTTAATGTGGATGTTCGGGCCAACTTGCGTACACCTTGACTAATCCAATAGGTCATGAAATTAACGACCATGTAAGCCTTCAATGACCATCATATGAGTAACTACAGGGCTTGAACTTAAGACCACAGAAAAAACAAACCTCTTGATCCCAAATTTTTATTATTGGACCACCACTAGATAGGTACATGCTTATTATTTGATACTGAAGGACGTGACACATCTGTACAACAAAAGGATGGTCTATTATAGCTCTTGTATCACACACACACACATATATATATATATATATATATATATGGCACTCAGTCACTCCAAACCAAACTCATACTCCTGACCTCTCTTACAAGATGAGTAAAAACTTTTCCATGACAACGAGCAAAATAGTATGTTCCACACTATGGTGGAAAAAGACATAAAAAGGCAAGATATCTTGGGTAATATATCATTGAGGAGCTGTAAAATAAAATGCATAGATCAAATGAAATTCGAGGTTGATTGATTAAAATGAGTATAAAGATGAAGATTCCTTCTTCTTTGGTGTGTCCATTCCTTAGTTAATGACAGATTTGGCTTGAAGGATTAAAGAAAGGTGCAGGACAGGGGCAAGTTTTGTGATTAATTAGAACATTCAATTACTCATAATTAGGAGCTGTGGACTATTTGCGATGCCGATCTTGACTGGAAATGAAGCCTTCATTATAAAGGCATGAATTAAAAACTTAGTTCCAGTTTGCCAGTGTTAGGGGTGGATGTCGAATTCTGGTGGGGTTTCTCTTAGCATCTTCGCTATAAAGTATCATGGAAAATTAAGAAATTGTGACTTTGATGTTCTCCTTCTTCGTTGGTATGTCTATTCCATATTTAATGCATTGGTACGTTGCATCAGAGTCTCAGTTTTGATGAGTGGGTGTAGAAGAAGTCAACAAAAAAATTTCCAGTAGCAAAGAAAAAATCAGATGAGATTAGTGGTTCTAGGGTGCTTCAGTGAAGCCACTTTGACGATCAAGTTTATTTTTGTTTTGTAGGAGCTCTTGGAGTGGGTTGAGTCCGTACCTTCAGCGCGTTGGGCCAAGTAGCCATAAAACCATAAGAAAGAGAGCCTATAGTTATGAAAAGCTCTAATATGTGGATTTTTTAAGAGAGCGCAAATTGCATACCATATAAGTTGCTCCCCATCTCAAAATAAATAAGGTTCACTCGGTCTGAGACAAAATAATATTCTTATATGATATAATTTGAGCAGATCAGTTCTTGTTCGATGAATTGCCCGAATGGACTTTGAAGATGCAACTCATGTTTAATTGCCCGAGCCATATTGTTTGATGAGTTGCCTAGACGATCACTGGCTTTAGAGATCAGTGACATGCAGTTTCTTCATGTGTGAATCGAACCAGCAAAGACGGATACTAGAGATTCCTAGCTGGATGGCCAGCCAATGTGCTTTCTAGGATAGCTGAGGAGATATCTAGGATGACTACTTCAGAGTTTTTTTTAGCATGGTTATCCTTTATATCAAGATAAAGTGTGCCTTGGTAATAAAATCAGATACTCACATGACATCGTATTAATAATATAAATCATAAAATCTTGAAGGGTGGAACTTAACTCGTCAAGTTTTAGGTTTGTTCTCTTAAGATTACTAGTTCGAGTCTCACCAACCTCAAGGTCACTGGAGACTTATATGATCATTAACTTAATTAAAAAAAATTAAAATTCAATTCTTAATAAATTTAATTTTAAATAATAAAATTGAAAAAAAATATATAAAAAAAAGAAATAAAATAGTATTTTAATAAATAGTGATACGTGAAGAGAGATAAAATTTCTTCTCTTTTAGTTTTTTGTTTTTTTAATTAATGATATAAGGAGACGATGCTCGTGTTACAGCAGAGTACTCTAATCTCTTCAGCCCCATGGTTGTTTTTTATTATTATTATTATTTTTCATGAGTTTGTCCCATGATAAAGAAAGTCGATAAAATATCAAAATGAAGCTGTTTTTCTTCTCATGTTATTAATTACTATTATTATTGGATGGTCCAAAAGAAGCTTTACTTTTTTTCAATTAAGTTCCCTAAGGCTAACAATGATTTTCCCTGCATACATTTATACATGGGATGGGACCCACAAGGTGGAAACTTCCTTGAGCAGGATTTTGTTTGTCTTGGTCAAGATATCGAAAATTTCTTATGTGGACACGTACAAAGAAGATAGACAGTTGCGTCTGAAGAGGTGTAGAATATCTCATATTATGGTCTTCCATTCATGATTATTGCAGGAATTTGTTTGTCTTGGTCATGATCGAAAATTTCTTATGTGGAATTTGTTTGTCTTGGTTTCAGCTATGGACCCATTCTAACAACTTTTTTTTTTTAATGAAATATAAGAGATATATTATTTTGCACCATTATGTGCTTCAAAAAATTATTATATTCCATGATTAAAAAAATTCGAGACTCTGCATTGGGTGATCATCCTTCTAGCATTTTTATATTATTTTCTTCTTTTTTCTCCTAGATATTCATTTCTTATGTTAAACAACAAATCTAACTCTCTCTCTCTCTCCCTTAATCACCCTAATTATTTTAGGTTCTATCTATGATGTGAAATCCGAACTTTACAATTAATAATAGCTAGCTAGCTTGTACCCCACCATTCCATGACTCCTGATTATTATTAAGAGATGAAGACTATTAGCATCCTGCCAGTCATTGACTTGAAAGCTGAGAGTTAAAAGCGTTTTAAAAAAAATTACTTTTTTTTATATTTAAATTTAAAAAAATAAAATTATTTTACTATATTTTTAAATAAAAAATATTTTAAAAATTAATCATTAGCATGATAGTAAACACAATCTCAATCTGATAGGGTTCGTTTCTTTTAACATGTGGACTAAAAATTTTATACATATTTGCTCTTTGAAACGATACTGACAATCCTTCCACTGCTATATCAAAATTTAACTACAATCAACATTAAACTTTTATATTTTTTAATTAAACTTATTCTAAATTCAAATAAATCCCCAAACTTTTCAATTCTTTAATTAAGATCTTGATTTGATTAATTAAACTAATTCAAAGTTTAATTAAGTCCCCAAACTTTCAATTTATGTCGTCTTAACTCAAATTTTAATTTATTCTTTTTTTATTTTATTTTTTCCATCATCATTTTTATTATTTCTATATAAAGTAAGAAAAATTTTAAAAAAAATTAAGATAAAATAAAAAAATAAAAAATTAAGTTATAACAACCACAGATATCATGATTCCAGGTTCGAAATTTATGTGCCAACAACCTCAATTTCTTAACCAGTGCGAAACTTCATCAAGCAGGTCATTATCCAAAGCAGGAGGTACAACGAACACCAGCACCAAGTCCTTCAATCAAATGTGCGCCTGTGACAAATAAGAAAGCAATGCATCCATTCAGGATGTGATCAAATCACGAGAACTTTGCAGGTTTCAGACAGGCTTACATGATTCGATCAAAATTGATTGATTAACATTATTTTATTCATGTTGTCTAAACACTCTAGAGCTTGGAGCAATTCACTAGTTACCAGGTTTTTCTCCATTCAGGACTGCACTTTCTGCTGGTTCTACTCCATAAACCTGGATGTGAATGAAAGAAAATCATCCAATGAGATTATAATTAAACTAGAGGATAGTCATCTTGCTCTTCACACACACACTCACACCGCAGAAGGAAAACCTTGATCTCTAGGTTTCTCTCCTTTAGAAATTTCTCAGGTTCTTTGAAATAGAATCAGAATTTTAATGACGAAGCCATTAACCACAATTTTAGAAGAATCCTGGCAATTGCTGTTCCAAGCTTTTCTTTTATCGCATAGAACTCTAGAAGGCTGAATCTGTAAAAGGAAGACCACGGTTTTCAATAGCCAACAAAAGAACAGAATAGAAAAAAGCATGGTAGCAAACAAGAATGCCAGCTAACCATAACAGGCAGTGGAAACTTAAAGGCCTGCAAGAATAGCTTTTGTCATGAATTTTATCAGGACAGAAACAGTTCCAAGTGGGAGAGTCCACGTCAAAATTTTGTGGTAGAGGGGGCTGCGCAAGCCGCGTCCCCTGCCCGATTCTACTTCCATATTTTCTCTAGATTTAGACGACAATTTGAATCAAGCCCGGAGGTCTGTTTGCAGCTGAAAAGAAAGCAGCCTCCCAGTGGGCACGCTGTAAACCTCCCTTTTCCAAATTTGCTCAGATATTGAGGACGTAGCTGATGATGATTCTGGGAAATCATTTAGCTAGTTGTTGTTACAACTGGTTATGCCTCATCCAAACAGTACTTCATTGCTTGACTTCCCCTATTATTGCAAGAAATATCTAATTGTGGAACTTCAACTTCAAAAACAAAAATCCATCATTCTACTTCAGCACTTTCTACTGACTCTACACAATATGCCTAAGCTTCGATAAATTTTACATAATAATATTGGACTTGTTCTAGAACCAGCTAACATGAACTGTAAGGCCACTACGGCACAAGCAAAATCTGAAGAAGAATGAACACCAAAGATAGCAATCCACTGTCCCCCATATTCTATAGAGTTAACTTCGAAGTTGTTATCATTCCATAAGACTAAAAAACCACCGGATTACCCAACAGCATCTATAGAAGTCCACCTAATATCCTGTTATTTCTAAAGAAGGTTGACAAATTTTTCTTTGCAAGCTGCCCGCCTAGTATTGTCATATCCCGACATCGCGATGACTTTTAAAAATTCAAAGAATTTTGAAAAAACAGATTTTTAACATTTTATTTTTTGATAGGAAAAGATTTTATCTAAGGAGTCGTCACCTAATATTATACTTACTAGAAACCCTAACTGATTAACAGAGATTTTATAGTATAAAATTGGTTATGCAAAAGGGAAGATATTATCATTCTTTAAGCATCCTACCTGAGGTAGGTTGCATTACTAGTTTTATCTTAAATTGCTAAAAGTTTATTGGTTGATATTATGATGGTTTGCTTGTAATATTCTTGACTCTGGCGCTAGTAAATTTCCAATTACGGATATTTCCAATTTTGACATTGATAAGTATTACGTAGCAAAAAAATGGTATTCCTGACTCTGGTATTTGTAAATAAACTAATAAAATGAATTTAAATCAATGTATACATATATATTTTTAAAATAATAAAAAAAATGTATCGTATACCGGATTTGCATTTCATAGCAAAAATTCACAAATCAATTTTAAAGTGAAATATCTAAAAAATACAAGAGATCCACAAATAAATTCAAGAAGATCGAAGAATATTTTTGGAATTTTATGATATCCGAAGGTAGATAAAAAAATAAAAAGGGGTGGAATAAAAGGGGTAAAACATAAAGATGTGTCTTGGCCCAAAACAGATTGGACTGACTGGGTCTAGGGACCAGGCCCATCCGGCCCTCAGCTTTTTTCTTTTTATTTCTTTTTTGGGCTGGTAATTATAATTACTTCGCACAGTACCGAAACTTATTTGAATTTTGCAAAGGGAAAGGAAGCTTACCTGTTTCAGGGGGCTGCTGAAGATGGAGGTTTGTTCTTTCTGGCTGATGTTACTCTCCCCTCTTCTTGCTTTTCTTTTGCTTTCTTTGTTCTTTATTTCCTGGTTTGCTTCTGTTCATTCGCCTCTGTTTGCGTTTCCAGGTCTCCCTTGTGTTGTTCGTCCCCTCGAGTTGTGTCCTCCTGTTCTGGTCTTTCTCTCTGTTTATTCCCTTTCTTTTGTTTTCGTCTGTCCTCTGTTAACATCCCCAGTTCTTTGGTTTTTTTTCTCCTCTGTTTGTGTTCTCTCTGTTTTCTGTGATTTTTCTCAGCTTCCGAAAAAAACCCCGCCTTGTTCGTTCTCTCCTCTGGTTTTTTCGTTTTTTTCTCCCGTCTCTCCCCCGTCCAGTGCGCTCGTCCCCCCCTTTTTGTGGTCTTTTCTCTGAATGTCCTCTCTTTCTCCCCAGACAATGATCGTGGGGGTGAGGCATATTTGGAGATGCATTGTGTAGGAGACGTGGCACACGATTGCAACCGGTTTGAGGCAGTTTCCTTTCTGCTGAATTAATCCATGAAGAAGGTGATGGATAGTAGAAACGCAACGGCGTCGTTTTCTCCAGAAATGGTTATTTCCAATTTGACCCCTGATATTCTGACATTTATCTATTAGGCCCCTAATCATGGAAAATCCTCCTTTTTTTTAATTTTACCCCTGGATCAAATTGCAATTGAACCCTTGGATTGTGGAGGAATTTACAAAACCATCATTAGTTTTCAATTTAATCAATTAAATCCGTCTCAACTTTTAATTATTTCATAACTACCCCTAATGAAATCAATTAAACTCTCTATAGTATCCCCGCCCCTTTCACGTTGATCCTTAAATTTTAATTTCTTGCAATGTAGAATCAAATGAACCTCAAACTTTAGTATTTTTTAATTAAGCTTTTGATTGTATTAATTAATAAAATCAAAGTTTAATTAAATCCTAAACTTATTAAGTTTTTTAATTTTTTACCAAATTAACTTCCAAATTATAATTTCATCTTTATTAATTTTCAAATTTTTAATTTGTGGTCGTAACTTAATTTTTAAAAAATTTTATTCATTTATTTTTTTTTGTTTTTTGTTTTTTATTTTGTTATTTTATTTTTATTTTCTGAAAATTTAAAAATTAAGTTATAACAAGTATTAACTAGAAAACAAATATCAATCTAATGGTGAATGAGCATCTTTTTAATAGCATGACGTTTTGCTAGCATATCCAAACCGAAGCAATTCCAAAAGTATATTTTCCAGTTAAACAGTTTCAATTTCCTTGTTCATATTAAATTTCTTATTCACAGTTTCCCAGATCAATTCAGCAAAAACATTCCGTTCCTGCATGACACCCAAACCCAATCGTACCCCATCATTCAACATATTCTGAACCTCTTCATCTCTCTCCATAGTATATGCACCCTGCGGCTGTTTCTGCTCAGTAAATCTGGGATTGCCCTGTTTAATACCTGATTCCATTAATTCTGAAGAGCTATCTTACTGGTGCTCCACTGTTTCTTGAATGCTGCCGGTTTGGGATTGAAGTTTAACTTTTCTTCTACTCCTTCTAAGTACCATGTGGTGAGTAGGATTTGTCTGATCAATTGATGCCCCTGTTATGTCAAAATTACTACAAGTAAGCAGAAAACAAACATCAATCTCATGGTAAACAAGCATCTTTTTAATAGCTTGACGTTTAAAAATTTTGTCTGATCAATTGATGCCCCCTGTTATGTAAAACTTTTGTGCTTCACAATTCTTTTCCAATGCATTACACGCTGCACTGATGCTGTTACCAATGGAAGGGCTGTCTGCTGACGTGAGAAGACCATATATGATTTCTGGGAACACCATCTCCACTGGTAGATCAAAAATCCTTGCTGCACAGTTTTTTCCCCATACATTACACTCTGAACTGATGCTATTGACGTCAATGGAGAAATTGTCTGATAGCATGTGAAGGTCATCTTTGATATCATGTCAAGTCAACCAAGTCGTTGAATGACTCGTCAAACCATTCAAATTTGACCGATATGGCTTTCAATCAAAACAGTCTAAGATTACGTTGGATTTAAAGTCATTAGGTTTCTGAATTAGACCGAGCTTGATAAATATGATGTATTTTATCTCAAAATTCTATTGTATCAATATCACTCCTTTGAAAGAAATCATAACCGGATAACCAGCTTTTTCAGCTTTGATAAATATGTCAAGTCTTTTTTTTCCCCTTTTTATAAAGGATTTTGATTTGAGATGATTACGGCACAAAACTAAACTTGCTTACATCTAAACTGTCCAAATTCAATTGGGTTTTCAATCATGCTTGATTGAAATGTTTTCACACGATATTTTCTTAAGTTTGAATCCAAATTAATTAATAAAACTCAACAAATAATTAAACAAGATAATCTCATCTGAATCATTATTTATTTATGTTGATCTACACGATGTGTCTTTTCTCCAACCACTATAATTCTTTTAAGAAAAAGAATTGGAGCATGTCCACATTGTATGTATGGTGGTTTAGGGCTAACACATAGAAATTGTTTTGTTAATGTATAAAGAAGAGAGCAACACGTGTGGGAAATGGACAGGAAACAAAGACAAGAATGGTGCTTTAGACAAGGTCATCATGGAGCTGAGAGGCCAACCGTGGAGGACCAACACCCGAACACGGTGTAATATACTAGTATGTATGGTATGAGGCTTATAGCCGACCGTGCTACAAAATGATCTGTGATGATTGTATTTGCCGTCTGATTCTTCCGTTTGGTGCATGGAATTTGTACATTCTTGCATTAATCTATAGCTTATGTGATTATTTGCTGGGTTTGGACACATTCTGTACATGCTGGTGAACAGGAACACATGAGCCACTATCGTTTGAGTACCAAATAAACATAGTTAATAATGCTATTTTTTATATATATAAAATATCCATCCGTTTTTAGATTTAATTATTAATAGAATGAACCTAATTTCTTAATATATTATTAATAGATAAACTAATTCCAAATAAATACATATTTATTAAATTCAAAAATCAATCGAGAGCGAGTTAGTATATTAACTTGATTTGGCTTCAAAAATTATTTTAAAAAAATCAAATAATATTATTTTAAATTTTTTACTTTAAAAAAAAAGTTAACAGGATTTTGACGGTTTATGTTAATTTTTTTATATATATAAAAAAAATCTAGACTTGCTAGGTTATGGGCCGAAGAACATGCTATTGCAAAGTCTGAAAAAAGCAAACGGCTCCGTTTTGGAGGCCTAGTTTTGAAAATGGTTAAGCTCCTCGGCCTAAGATTTCCTTTTTTTACAAGTGGGCCTTCTCTGTCTTGGCTTTAACTGTAAAATTCCAAGTGGGCCTAAGTTATGACACTCACCATCAGATTTGTGAGTGCCTTATAGGAATACTAAAAATTCATGAAATTCCAAATTTAATGTAAATAGCTTTTAATTGCATCGATTGTTTTAAATTAAATCTAAAATAGATTTTTTTTTATGAATACATCTAAATTCTAATGGATGGATTTCTTAAAATTAAATCCAGAAAGTAGTTTATCTTGGATTTCAAAACTAGTTGGAAAATATTATAACAGGAAAGAATAAGAAAAATCAATTCAGCTAAAAAAATTGATTATATATAACATTAAATTCAGCTAAAAATAAGAAACTCCAGCTCAAGTTTTTTTTGGATATATTATTATTTGAAAAACTAATTTGGAATAAATATAATATTTATGTAAACATTTAAGAGCTTGAATTTATTAAATTTCATTCAAAGAAGTTAACTTATTTTTTAAAAAAGATATAAATGTGATTTTAAAAATATTTTTGAAATAAAAAAATAAATAGATTGTACTTTTTCTTGTGTAAGAGCAAGCTTTAACTTAAAAATTCTAAAACTTCCTCTCGAATAGAATCCTAAAAAATCACTCACTATAAGAATTGTGAGTGCCATGGATAGTAAAATTTCATGACACTGCAAGCCTAATGTAAATGCTTTTAATTGCATCGTTTGAAAATTTACCCTAGAGGAGTTATCATTTTAGCTTGAAAATTAAAATAAAAAAAGTTTTTGTCGTGAGTTCTAAAGTTATATTTGTTAGTGGGCTATATAGTAATTTTATTTAAAATCCTGATTTATTTTAAATTTAATTTAAAATAGAGTTTTTATTTGAATGCCCAAACTTCTAAAAACTTAAAGTTTGAGTATTTGGATGAGGATGTAATACTACTGGATATATTATATGAATAATATAATATATGCTTTTATGATAAAACATGTTTAGATTCAAGAACAGGTCTGATCACATTAAACTAAATTAATATTTTAAAATTGAAATAACAAAAGATTTAACTATTGAATCAAATTTAGATTTTCTCAGATGATTTTATAAGAAGTTTTTATAAAGAATGTTATTCTATCGCTCATTGATTATTATATCTTTTAAAATTAGGTTTAAAGTTACTTTTCAAGTCAATTTTGTTATTTTCCTATTATTTCTTTGAATTTATTATTTTTATTTTTAATTTTGTATTAATTTCCTTAATGTTTTGTACTATAGATTATTTTCTCTAAAATATTATTTTTTAAAAATATTATTAATCTCTTGAGAACACAACTACCATGTACTTAAATTTTAAAAAATAAAATTACAAATTTGAATTCACATGTACTATCCTTTATATTCATTAAAATTTATGTGTTTTTTATATTATTGCTGTAGTATTAACTTCCACATGCATGAATACATCTATTTGAATATTGACGGGTTTCTTAAAATTAATTTCAGAAAGCATTTTGTATTGGCTTTTAAAATTTGTTAGAAAATTTTACAACACGAAAAGAAAAAACTTTAGATATATATAAACGACTAGTAGTCTGAAGGGTCACCGTGACATGTCTCCTAAATCCACATGTCCGAAACAGAGCCGGTCGGCCCGATGCGCTCTAAAGCCCCTCTAAATTCTCAAAGCCAACACCGTGCCCAATCAACAAACGAGCAGAAAAATGTCCTTCTCCTTCTCTATCTCCGAACCTCTTGCCTTCCCTCAACAACCCCTATTCTCTGTAAGTATCTCGCTCTCACCATCTATCTCTATGTCTGTATTTGTGTCTGTGTTCGTGGACATGTGGGTGTCTGAGTGTTTTGATTTTGATGCGTAAACATGGAATATTGTTGCAGAGTCTTGGTGGGAACAAAAGGGCAAGTGGGATATGGAGAAACCATCAAGTAGTGAATAAATTAGTGGTAAGAGCAGGTCCAAAGAAGATATCTTTTGGTAAAGATTGTAGAGAAGCCTTGCAGGCAGGAATTGACAAGCTTGCTGATGCTGTTTCTCTCACTTTAGGACCTAAAGGTAAACTGGGTTCTGCTTCTTTTCCATGTTTTGTATGGATATTTTTCTTTGTTTTTTAAATTTTGGTTCTTCAAGCTTAAGTTTTACAAGACGGCACCTTTGTAATTGTTGTTCAAATAATAAAACTACTACTTAAATAATTCCTTGTGCAACCATAAGAGGGACTAATTCTGAGAGAAAAAGATCATTTTTGTTTTATTGTATAGTAAATTGTCGGTCTTTATTGATGGTGACGGTGTTAAGTCAGTAAGATG
>Ga0307510_10004411_pt1 | contig 16560 bp, 21 predicted proteins | sample 12_EM_MG_FD_207224 | JGI IMG/M metagenome (GOLD analysis project Ga0307510, IMG submission 207224) | Populus trichocarpa ectomycorrhiza microbial communities from riparian zone in the Pacific Northwest, United States - 12_EM | ecosystem: Host-associated > Plants > Roots > Unclassified | place...
GTTCTCCCTTGTATGAACCTTAAGGACGCCTCTGGCTTCACTGGGCACGTCTTCTGCCTCGTGAAACCGGATACTCCGAAGGCAGCATGATGATGCTTCCGTTCCTCGAATCGTAAAGGAGCGAAAATTGTGTCCGAAACATTCTTTGGCGATAAATTCACTTGATATTGATACTGATCGGACGGTTTACTAATGAATGCTGGGCATACCGGTGCGACCATGGACGCTCAGACGGTGGGTGAGAACCCTAGATTTTATCGGGCTACGTTGGATGATATCTTGCGATTCGTCATTCGTTATCAATACCTTTCGCGCGAGCACCGAGGGCTGCCTGGTGTTTGGATGACTCCATGCCGAAGTCGACGCTATACATGTAAGCCCCAGGTTGATTACCGGTCGTCGGGGAAGTGCCGGGTCAGGCAAAATTGCTTGGAATGATGAGGGTACCCGAGGAGTACAATGTAAGCGCTTCCGGTATTGGCAATTAGTTCTAAGCGTGTTGTTTTTCTCACCGACTTATTCTGTGGGCACCGGATTCGGACGGAGTGAACGAGCTCGTGCTTGGAATAAGCGCTACCTCGTTCAATGGCACACTACACAAGGCCTTAGGCAAGGGCGCACCGGCGTACTTCCACAGACCGAGCATTCTAACGGAAGCGCGGGCTTCAGTGGAACCGCTCCGAACCGCTCGGAAGCGGACTAAGCGTGTAGGTGCACCGGATTGCGTGAAATCTGACTTTGGATTTTCTGATGGCCCTGTTGATCATCGACACCACCTGATTCAATGTTCCTCCTACGCCCGCAGACTCGACTTTAGTAGCCTTCTAGGAATAGCGCTATCGATTTCGACCGCTGGACACCACACACACGTCCAGGCATTGATGAACGGGTGTGCATGTGGGTGTCTGGGGCTGTGGCGCAATTCGGGAAGGGGATTCGGAAAGAGCGTCAATGAGCTGAGTTTGGGTGGACTCAGCCCAAACTCAGCCCGACTCAGTCCATGACTCATCGACTCAGAACCGTTGAACCGGCTTCTTCGCCTGGCCGGTGACGGTTATAAAAAGCAATGTTGCAGTGAGAAGTAGCAAGGCTCAAGAGCCCCTCCTCTCCTCCCTCACGCCTCTCGCTCCTTGTTGACACTAGCGTCATGGACTGGAACAATCTTTCAGCAAACCTCACAAATATAACCACCACACTCGCTGAGAAACCGTCCATCGCGACCCTCGCGACCGTCCTGCTCACTTTCACCGGATTCCAAGATTGGCTCAAACTCTTCCTCATCGGTGGTGTCTTTGAAACCTGCCGGAGGGTCTTCTTCCAGGTTTGGTACAGCCTCGTCGATTGGCTTTGGATTACCGTCGACTTCGAAGAGGGTGATGACAGTTATGGTGAGGATTTAACTCTTCTGGCTAGACGCTTGATCATCGCAGCGATGAGTATGTTGACCATCCATTGTTCCTACAGACTGGATGATGGTGTGGCTTTCGCAACACCCAGCTTGGGTCAAGGCGAGGAAACTTGCTATCAGCACCTCGTCGTTTGGATTGGAAACCCCTTTGGATGACTTTGGCAACCCTAGGAACGGCCGACAGGTCCGCTTTGTCGTCGCTTACGACTATATGTCCACTTTCTGGTACAAACGGCGGTACATCAAGGCAATGAGATCAAAGGCCGAGGGCTTGAGCTTCCACTCCGCTCGATCTTTACATCTTAGGTGAGGAGTGAATCGGCATCGGGGTTTGTCAGCTCGCTGAATCGTTGGGTAGCATCCTTGGCGGGAGCCACCAAGTCGTCCAGGATATCCTCGAGGAGGCCAAGGCATGCTGGCAAGCGGCGAGAGAGGAACAGATTTCAGTCTACGCTTCTGACGCAAGGAACGAATGGCGCCTTATCACCTCTCGCCCTAAACGTCCCCTCACCTCCATCATTCTCGATGATGGTGTGAAAGAGAGCATCCTCGAGGACGCCCTCGACTTCTTGGATAGCAAGGAATGGTACTCGGAACGCGGGATTCCGTTCAGGCGGGGTTACCTTCTCGTAAGTCACATCCGCACCTCAAGTCCACGCTGTCGTTGACACCGTTCCACGATTTATTTATTTTTCTTTCGTAGTATGGAGCTCCCGGATCCGGGAAGACGTCTCTCATTCAAAGCATCGCTGGGGAACTCAATCTGGACGTTTACGTTATCTCGCTCTCTCGGGTCGGTCTGGACGACAGCTCTTTGCAAGGTCTCATTTCGGACCTTCCCGAACATTGCATCGCGCTTATGGAAGATATCGACGCCGCGTTCCATCACACCCTAAAGCGGGATCTTGCTGACGAAGGAGAGGAAACCGACGAAACCAAGCGCTCTAAGGAGCCCGCGGCACCCCAGGAACGGTCGAGTAGGATTTCGCTGAGCGGGCTTTTGAATGCGCTCGATGGAGTTGGGGCTCAGGAGGGTCGCTTGCTCTTTGCGACTACCAACCTGTATGAGGCTCTGGACCCCGCGCTTCGGCGTCCTGGGAGGATGGATGTCCACGTAGAGTTCAGCTTGGCCAGCCAGCACCAGATCGGAGCGTTATTCAAGCGGTTCTACCTCCCCACCCCTCGCACCTCCAGCACTCAGCGGTCATCGTCTAAGGAAGGTGCCACGGTCTCGAAAGACGAGAACGGTGATTGCAAGACCCCAGACTCTGGTTATGGTACCCCAGTTGAGACCGAAACCGAGAAACTCATCGACGTCGAGTTACCCTCAGAAGTACGGAATCAGTCTCTTGCCGCCATTTCTCGTCAAAAGAGACGTGACGTCAAAATCCCTCTCGAGGAACTCGATGTTCTCGTGGAGCGATTCAGAGAGTTGGTTCCTGAGAGGGAGTTCTCGATGGCCGCGTTGCAGGGGTACCTCCTGATGCACAAGAACCAACCACATCGGGCTGTCGAGTGCGCCGGGAATTGGGTCGAGGAGGAGATGGCCAAGAGGGAAGCGAAAAAATCTTCAGAAAAAAAGGGACAATGATCTTTATAGACTTGATTTTGGTGGGCAAGGGTTCGAGGGTTTGCGAAACTGTATGACGAGAATCGCATTGTATCTATCAATATATACCAAGAAAAGTTGTAGGATACCACGTATATCGATAATCCCTTTTTATGGTCGTTGAACGTAACACAAACTCTTCAACAAATGACTTGGAACGGAAAGGAGGGTCATCGAGCGTTTCTTGCACGAGTTTGAAATTTCTGATTAGGTAGCACTGGTGGGTTCTTCGTCGGCGGCTTTTAGAACCCTAACCACCTGTTTCCTGGGAAGCCATTTCTCTTCGGGGGTGAACCACCAACTCAAGATCGCGAGGATGGTGACTGCGCCCAAAATGACTCCAGCCTACCACAGAGATCGCGGGATAGATCAGCGAACCGGGTTCAAGAGGGAGAAAGAATCGTGGATAAATCCACCCACAAAGTTAAACGTCTCAGCAGTTACAGGGAAGAAGAATGGCGAAACTTGGACCGCAAACACGATAGCGTTGAAAAATGCCGCCGCGACGTAAAAGTACTTGGCGAAGGGACCCAATTTGAACTTTGACGACTTGAAATCATCCGGAGTCATGAACAGCCTCAACAACGCGATGAGCCCGTACGCGGCGGTGGTGGGGATTCCACCCGCGGAGATGAGGGAAGTGAAGGCGACTTGACTGGGGAGGATCGTGCAGAGGAGAGCAGCACCGAAGATGTACATGACCGTTACAGCGTTTCGTGGTTGTTTGTGTCTGTCGACTTGGCCGATCCAGGAGGAGAGGGGGAGAACACCATCGCGGGCCACGGCGAAAATGAGACGAGACGCTGCGACGATTGCGACGCTGGTACTCTGCCCAAGGTGATGTCAATCTTTGAGGCGGTAAACTTATGAAAGGAGATTCACCAAGATCAAACCTAGTACCGCAATGATGGTCATGAAAACGCTGGGCCCTTTGCCCAAAGCCATGGCGTAAATCTGGACGAAAGGTTGGGGAGCGTCTAAGGAAAATAGGGTGTCCAAATCCGGAGTGCAGAACAAGAAGAGGATCGTGGTCACGAATCCCATGATTCCGGTGGCGAACGCGCTGGTCAAAATTCCCCGACCGGCAACGACACTACGGCTTGTTGTCAACGGGAAGTGCGAAAAGACGGGAAAGGACCCGACGTACCTAGCGTTACGGGTTTCCTCAGCGATGTGACCAGAAGCGTCGAAACCGATCATCGTTCCGGCTGTGAATAAACTACAAGGAGTGAGCATGGAGACATAAAAGGGGTCCAACGGTCAAGACGTACTAGGACAAGATCCAGTTCCATCCAGCTGGAGCGCCGGTACCGTTATCTGTACAATTGCACGTCAGACGGTCCTAAAACCAATTCAAAGGAAAGACAGACATGTTGCAGTGAATACATCCTTCGCGCTACGAAACCCGTATGTCTTGGACACCCCGATGGGAAGCCAGATGAGGCATAGGATGAAATCGACGAAGTACAACCCGACCGAGAACTTGAACACGAACGAATACATTCTCGGAGGGAGGTGGTTTATGGCGATGGCCAGCACCAAAATACCCTCAGAGATGGCCCAGATGAGGGCGCGCCACTTGACATTATCATAGTGTGCCCCTCCAGGGAAATCGATTTCCCAGACCGACAATTGAGACACGATATAGTTGGCAGTGGTCTGTGCACAGTTCCAGGGGTTAAGGTGCCGAAGCTATGGGATTGCGAGACGCTGACCTGGCAATTACCGGCGGCGAATGTCATCCAGGCGGTTGAAGACCACCAGGCGACCACAAAACCGAAGAATCTGGCGTAGTTGGGACCGGCGCTTTCGGCAGCCCATATGTAGATAGATCCACTGAGGGGCAGGGCCGAACATATCTCTGCCAGGACGGCAGCAGTGATACACATGAACACGAAGGTGACGATGTATGAAGACCTGGAGCGGATTAGCGGAACATCCGGACCTCCGTGTCATTAGATTTTTACCAAACGGCGGCCGGGCCGCCTGCGAGTAAACCGAGAAAGAAACCCGCCCTGTTTACAGTGTCATTTTCCGACCCCGATTCCCACCGGGTACTGAGCCGGCTTCACGTACCTAACACCGCCGATGAAGTTCATTGCGACGAAACTCGCGGCGAAACTTTCGATGAGGTTCCAGCTACGATGGAGTTGCTGCAAAAAGTTAGCACGGCGAGTTTGAACACGTCCCCCCTGAGAAATTCATACTTGTTTGTATCCCAACTTTGTCTAAACGCGACGTGAAAAAGCAAAGGATCAGTAATTCCGTATTGGCCCCCCCTCACGAGCGAGGGAGGACGGTAAGAAATAGTGAAAAACGCTGGAGGCTTCCCTACGCAGGTATGAGCGCTGATCAGGTTCAAACGGTGTAATCTCAATCCGTGTGCATCTCGACCGTGAGGTCAGGAAAGATACGATACGGATACCCGTAGCCATTCCAGTGTGCAACACCAAGAACAGGACGTTACCGATATGATACAGCAGAACGCAATGCATAAGGAATCCCCGCGTCCTTCTATGGCGTATTACCAGCTGGAGTTCGTCTTGATCCATGGCGGAGGCCAGTTCTGAGGCGGAAGCGTCGTTGTAGGTGGGAGAAGATTCGTCGGATTTGCTCTTGGGAGTCATCATGATAGGCGGCAAGGAGAGGGTTGCTGGTAAAAACCAGCGCAAGGGGCGGAGATGGTGCGATCAGTCCTATATTTAAGTATACCCGATATTTGTCCGCGTCATCCAACCGTCAGATCTCGGGATCCACATCGTACGCCGAGTTATCGCGTCGAGTAGCAGATTTTATAGGGGAAGAGCCGATGTTTGGGGTAAAAATCCACCGCAGAACCCAGTCAGGTCAGTTTGCTTATTTTTGAGATTTTTCAGGGATTTTGCGCTCTCAAGCAGCGGAGTTCTATCGGGGAATGGAGCATTAAAAAATCAACGAAATACGAGGAGGGTGAGGCGAGAAACATAAACTGGACCAAACATGGTCCGTGCGCAGATCGGGTGAGTATAAAGGCTCTGGTGGAATGACTTGAACTCTTCATACTTACCTTGAGGGCGTGATCCCCTTCATGTATCGGGGTTACGGGCCGTAGGGCTGTTCCATAGCACGGCGACCCTGTCCTCAGAGGAGACCTATGGTTTGTATGGGCTTCGGCTCATGCACCCTCTAAATATTTCCCTGTCCTGCTTCGGCCCTCGGGCTGGGCAGGCCTCTTTTTTTTGGCCGGAAATTAGTCCTAACCCTAACCCTAGAAACCTGCCAAATATATCCATCTCTCCCACTTTTAGTAAAGCGTGATCTCCGCCGCAATGTGCGATGCCTCTCCTCCGCACATTCATCAAGCTATACAGCTGAGTACAGAAGAAATGGTGCCCGTCCACCCCGCCTTTGATTTTGATTCCGCCAACGATCACCGCTCGCCGCTTTGTGTGATGGCTGAGTACCGAGTCGCTAAACCTGGCATAACCCCGACAGCTTTGCGTATATTCTGGACGTTCCCGCCAATATCGCCACTACACAGGTCCTTTGTCTCTGTGGCTGAGCCATTATCCCCTTCCTCGAAGAAAGCGAGGGCCATCCGTATTCACCTGCGATGCTTGGACGTGCGACGCCACAGTCTTCCAGTATAAGAACTTATGCTGAACGGGGGTGGAGAGACTCATTCCCCTCCTCCTCCCTCCTCCAAAATCAGAATGACCGACTATCCGACCGCCGAGCCTAAATTGTGTTGGATCGGCCGAGCCGCACAGAAGATCGGGTGTTTGCCCAGCAAGCTCACCACAAGCACCACGGTCTACTATCAAATTGGCAGCGACTTCCATCTCCCCCCCACTACACCCATAATCGTACGCCCTGTAGACAGCGGCTATGGTTATAGTGACGATATCAAGTATAAGCCCGGCCCACGTCTCCCGTCTCCTCAGCCGGACGAGCCTAAGCCGCAGGTGGCTCCATCCATGACAACATACCAACACAAACCTCCACGGGTCCCCAAGAAGACTCCAGTCGCCCGAACAGTCCCATTAAGCACACTGACGTTGCCAGGTATGCAACCCATTCTCGTGGTCTACTGAATACTGAATCGTTTCGACAGTCGACCCACTTCCACCCCTCACCCCAACGGCCACTTGCGTCACTATAAATGTTGACCTTCCTCCGGTCAATCCAACCGCAAATAACAGTCCTTACTCGGCCCCGCTCCCCGCCATTCCGCAAACTCCCCGCCAGAACATGTTCCCTGGCACAATCTTGCAAGACCTGGGGAACATCCCACCTACTTTATGTGTTTGGAATACCACGCACGGGGCCCTGACCTGGACCCCCGCTCCTACATCTCACCCTCCTCTCCACAACCCCTCAGCAGACCCCACCCCACTTTCTCCAATTATCGCCAATGCAGGAAATGGAGACGATTGGTCCACGGGTCTGGGGCTCGTCCCAAGTCTCTCATCTGATTCATCCGATTCCTCCTCCAACTGCCCAGACCCCGACCATCGGTTTGGGATTACACTCCACCCGTTTCTTGCTTCGAGTGGCACTTCGTTGGAAGAATCACCGATTGAGTGGAATGTCTCCGATCACGCAGACATGGCGAGGTATGTAAGAAACGATCCAGCATTCCTCGCGATCGCACACGAACCTGCCACGAACCCCCCAACAAACACATTACGTATCGGCTTCTGCTTCATCGACCAACCGGGGGTGCGGTGGAACTGGGAACCCATTACCATAAGCAAGCCTCGCTCTATCCGGATAACGGACATCTTCCACGCGATTCACAAATACTTTCAGCTGCAACTCACACGCTCCGAGTACGATATCATCAAGGCTTACGGAAAGCGCAACTCGAGGATTGTAGCGAACTCGTGGCGCGACCGTGTTTCACAATCGGATGATGAGGCGCAAGACGCAGTCTACCACGGGGGTCTTAGACGCGTCGATTGTTTGGGATCGTGCAAGAATTTTGCGGGATTGTGGGTGGAAGGTTCGCAGCTGAAGCTCGGTTTACGGGCATGATATCCAAGACTCAGTCTTTAATTACGGCAACATTGTACGACTCAACACGATTGTATACCACGAATTTCTGTACGCGCTAAAATGACGAGATAATATACAACTGCTTATAATACTTCGAGTCGATGTGCGCATTTGGCTTTAGTGGAGAATGGACAGTGCTATGCTGCGTGGAAGCATACACTTGGCAGTCGAACGGTTCTTCAGGGACTGGGGTAGGTTTAGACAGTGTCCACACCTCCGGTGGTGTATAGACACTCAGCTCTGGAAATGGGAGGGTGTTTAGGAGCCACCGTGCGCATCCTTGGGTGCTACGGTTTACCGTGCTGAATAAAACATTGCATGGGTCATAAACCAGAGGATCTAATGCAAGCGGCGTTACCTTCCTGAATTGATTTTTTTTAAATGTTCGGTGGGGGCACAGACTGAGGAGGAACGGGGTGACATTCATTAGCATTGTAACGTCGATCCATCGGGAAGATCTAACCTATCGATCCTCAGATACCTTTGGAGCGACTACCAAGAGATCCCGGAAGCGACGTCTGGGATGTTAGGATCCACATGCACAACACGGTTGGGAGCGCTCAGGAGATGCAGGGTAGATTGCGCCAGCACCATTAGTATTTGAGTTTGAACCCATTGTCACTGGAATCCCGCAATTCCAGAGGGTCAAGGTACAATGAATACGAGGGACTGGTGGGTCATTGGACGTTTCCGCGTGCGCTACAAGGTGCCGGAAATAGATCCGCGGGAAAGCGAGCGGTTGGTATGATAGAAAGGCACGTTCTGGGCGGCGATGGAGTCGAAGTACTGTTTACCACACACAGTACAATGGGTGTTTCTTCGTGATTAGAGTGCGGCGGATGCTCGAAGCTCAGGGCCAGTACTCAGTACTCAAGTCTAGGAAGAGCATAGGGGACGGGAGCCCCGACAATTCATCCGCAGCACGGTTTCAGTTGCGGGATGTTGTTTTGACACCGACGCCCATTGACCTTCAAGCAGAAGCGGGGGTTCCGTGTGGGGAGGATAGTTGATGCGCGTCCGTCAGGACACGTCGACAACGGTACCTCTCCGGACGTGCGATGGTGGCGGGCCATGGATGAGACTGAGGACACGAACTTACTGGGCCGCGTGGGAAACCTGGACTCTCCCTGCAAGCGTGTGCACACTGCCAGGTCTGGTTCCCAAAAGACGGTCAGCGGGATGTCAAGAGACCGTATGATTTTTTTCCCGCCGTTAATCGGAAATGATGTTTTCTTCGATCCCTTGATTTCACCGACGAGGCCCGGGGTCACCGGTCACCCCCTCGGGGTTTTTTACAACCGGGGCTTGGTTTACGAGTGGTGATATGCAAAAATTAGTTTGACTGACACGTCACCTTTCCTGTTTTCTCAACGGTACACGTCGTGTTTTTTTGTACGAGCCGGGATGACGAGGTGATCCGTCTCGATCAAGCATTGCCGCTTGCGCCAAATCCGGAATCTCCTGCCAGCTCACCTTCACCCTCTACCAGTATCTCTCCACTCGCCATCGGCGATTCAACGTCGTCGCCATGGCCAACTACCACTATGACGAGTCAGGCGTTATGGCCGCTTATTTCGTCATTTCCGTTCTCTTCATCATCCTCGTACCTTCAACATACTCACTGCTGTCCTCCCTGAACGGTTCGTCTAAATCACTCACGCCAAGTCCCCTCTCCCCTTGGATGAATGCTGACACGGGGGTTTCATCGATGCCACGTTGGACAGCAAAATCACAGGTGTCCGGGTGCCAGTGCAAACCATGTGTGGATCAACGGGCGCGGATACGCAAGCGGGAGAACGGTTCACTGCTTGGGCCAAAAATATCAAAATTGTACGTGGTTTGTCGGTACTTTTCCGAAATCGAGTGTATTGAACGTCTAACTTAGAACCATCTTCGTCGCCGTTGGCTGGGCTCTCTTTGCCTTCCTGGCCACACGGGTTTCTCCACAAACATTGGGAACCAAAATTTATGATCCATACGAAATTCTTGGGATCAACAAGGTACGTGGCCGCGTTGTGGAAGTTCGTCAAATCAACGGGTTTCTCATGCTTCTTCCCACCAGGGTATTCCGGAGAAAGAGATCAAGTCACGGTTCAAGAAACTCTCCCTGAAATTGTGCGTCCGATGTATGCGGAACGTTTAACCACGATTGACTCGCCACGTAGCCACCCCGACAAAGTGAGGCTCGCCATCAACCAAACCGCGGAAGAAGTTGCCGCCAAGTTCGTCGAAATCACCAAAGCATACAAATCGTCAGTTGGCTATCCCACTGCCACACCCCGCTTGTTCATATCTCTTAATTCAGGCTGACTGACGAGACCATCCGCGAAAATTACGAGAAGTATGGTCACCCCGATGGTCGCCAAGAGATGTCCATGGGAATTGCTATCCCCATTCAGTTCATCGAGGGCAAGAACAACGTCTGGGTTCTGGGTCTCTACGCCCTCATCTTTGGCTTCAGCTTGCCCGCACTTGTAGGGAAGTGGTGGTTCGGTAATCAGAGGAAGACAAAGGACGGCGTTAATGCCAAGACTGCTGCATCCTTTTTCTTAAGCGTGAAAGAGGAGTGGGGTATCGATGAGCTTGCTGGGGTTCTAGGGAAGGGGTTCGCAAAGGAGCTGCAATTGGGTTCCGAGTCCGCGAACGAGTTACAGGGGCTTGAAACTAAGGTTCGGGATGGGCTGGGAGAGAAGTGGGGAACCCTCGCTGGCGCTGCTGGTGTCAGGGGAAACAAGGACGCGAAGAGGGCCTTTGTTCTTGTTTCCGCTCACCTCTTAAGGATTCCCGTGACAAACAAGAGTTTGCGAGACGGTGCGCAGAGTGCTCACCTCGAGTACGCTCATCGAACTGACCCAGCAATCTTCTAGAACAAACAAGAATCTTATTGCAGTCACCTCAGGTCCTGAACTCTCTCCTTAACATCTGCCTGTCGCGCAACTGGTTAACGCCCTCCTTGGCGGCTGTCCAACTCAGCGCCCACTTGACACAAGCTGTCCCCCCTCCTCCGAAGACGGTCAAAGAGTCGGACAAGGATTGGCTCAAGTTTTCCCAGCTCCCCGATATCGCTTTGGACGAGGTTGAGAAGTTTAAGAATGTTCGCGGCTTCGACGGTCTTATTCAGAACTTGGAGAGCTCCAATGATCCTCGTACGGGAGAAGTCAAGAAGGCGGTTCAGAACTGGGGCAACGTTCAGGTCGTCGGCTCTACGTTTAAAGGTTTGTCATTCGGTATTGTTCCTCACCCGCTTGTCTGACCTGCTACGACTGTAGTCGTTGGGGAAAAGATCGTGACTCCTTTATCGTTTATTAATCTCATCGTGAAGCTGCGCATCCCACGGAGCCCTGCCACCAACGGAGAGCCGTCTATTCCACCTAAGGATGCCGAGAAGCGCGAGCAGGAATTCCTCGTGAGCAAGAAAGACGCGGAAGATATATCGCTGGATAACACTGGAAGGACCTTCGCTCATGCTCCACACTGGCCGCAGACGAAGAAGCCCTCATGGTGGGTCATCTTGGGCGACATCAAGGCGAATAGGGTCGTTGTTCCGCCGTTCAAGGTTTCGGACGTTCCGTTTACGGATTCGGATTATCGGATGTACAAGCTACAGTTCCAGGCTCCCCCGAACGTTGGATCGTACACGTGGAGGGTATTTGTGGTCAGTGATACGTATGTTGGGGATGATACCTACCAGGATATCACTGTGAGTCTCTCTCTGGGGTGTCTTGACCCAAACTAAAATGACCTGGGTGTCCGTTTCCAGTTGGAAGTTGAGGACGTGTCAGCGTTGGGCGATGACGCCCAAGGTGCCGAGGACGAAATTTCCGACCCAGAGGAGGACAGCCTGGCCGGACAGATGGCCGCCATGCGCGGTGGCGCCGTTAAGAAGAGGCAAACGGAGAGCGACGATGACGACAGCGACACGGACGGGGATGAGAAGGACGATGATAGCAGTGACAGCGATAGCGACTAACTGTTCCCCTGTTGCGTTTCCCCGCGATCCCCCCTTTCGTTGTTCCACTGTATATCGATACTTTGTCGTATATCCTCCATTTTTCTGGCTGGCTTTCGGTTCCGTACCTCCCAGTTTGAGCGATCTTACCTCCTAGCTTACTACCGAACCCTTACCCTTCATACACGGTTGAAATGTAATTCCCTGGGATCCAATGGCATACAGAAGGACGTCCAGTGGGGGATAAATCGATAATCTCCGGCTTGCAATGTACACATGACGGTATATTGGATGCAGCGAGATGCGTCAAGACTCGGCAGGGTGTCATTTTCACGGGATGTTTGCGCCCAGGTTCTTACTCCACTGGAACAAAACACCTCCACCACTCCGAGTCTCGTCCGCTCACCAACGGTTGGGTAGGAGCAGCTGCTGTCGAAGCCAAGTTAGCGCGAGGGTTCGACAAATTATCAGACATCCCCAGAATATGCCTGTCCCGGACTGTCGCTACACTCTGCCTTGTGCATTCCTAACAAACATGGATACTGTATGCGGTATGTATACCATGGCAAGACACGAGAGAAAGTGGGAAATGGCAAAGGAGCGTAAAGAGCGTGGGCGTACAAAGAATAATACATACAAAGAAGCGGGATTGCAACAGATACCAGCGAGCAAGTTGTGAGTGGTAAGGGGTCGGGGATAACAGAACAGGGTTGGAGAAGGGAAGAGAGAACCAAAAAAAGTGTAAGTCCTGCGTTTCTCGCAGCGGTAGATCGTCCCCTCATACATAATAAATGAGGGAATGGGGGGGTTGTATCGCGAAGACCTGGATGATCTCTTAGGTCACTTTAAAAACCCAGATCAAGTCCCCACTCACGCGTCAAGGTGGACATGATGTACCTGAACTAAGCGGAGACAGCTGCTAGTTGGGCGTCCGTTGGTAAGGGAACTACCGCAGGAGCGGGGGTACGCTCAGGACTGATCTGAGGTTCGTCAACGAGCGAACGCCGCTCTCCAGAAGTCTTTTCCTGCGTCTCGACATATTCCTTGTCAACCTTGGGTGTCTGAACGGGGTCCGGCAACCGAACGGAAGGTAGAGGTTCTGTGGGTGTCGTCAGTGGGGAAGAGTTGTCGTTAGCGGTGACGGTATTGCTCCTATCTCTTGTTTTCCCGTCGCCGTTGATTTCGGAGGCGGTGTCCACAATCGAAAGATTAGCTGTACCAGGGATGGGATTGTCCACGTTTCCCTCGACACTGGTCATGTCGTCGTCGTTATCTCCGTAGCTATCCACCGTGAGCCTGTCCTCGGTCACGATACTGTTTGACGTCCAGAGGCTCCTGTTTTGTGGGCCTCCGCTGTCGGTGACGGCAGCGCTCCATCCACTTGCCCCACTCTCCCAGCTTCCCCGCCTCGAACTTCTCGGTCTCAAGGCTCGCACACTAGCATCACCATCTCGATCCGCTTCCCCATCGTTGAACAATCGTTCGTCATCACCAAGTAACCCGCTAATATGCGAGATTGAATCACCCGCACCAATGATAGACCTGTCGCCACCGTATGATAAAGCGTTCGCTCCGATCCTCGCTCCAGGAATTCCAAATGCAGACGAAGCAAGCGTCAACATCGACGCATTGTCAAGTGGGGGAGAGAACGGTCGGGGATTATTCCGAGGGTGATGTGCGGTGTGTAGGGGAGCCTGGACAGGTCTCGTCGACCTTGTGGTAGTGTTCGATAGAGATGGAGGTCGAGATACCGTAGGCGAGGGAGGCAGAGCCGAGAATGTGATAGAGTTCCCGCTTCCAACCGGGACATCCAGTGATGAGTTGCGAACATGCGGTGTGAACCACGGGCCCGCAGACGCAGGGGTCGGAACCTGAGCAATATGCGCGAGACCACCCGGGATGTCTATACTCAAAACCGTCGTTGGTTTTGTGCTCGCAGTCATACTCCTGAATGTCCTAGGATCGGATAGATAGGAAGAGGATGAGTGGGAGGGTGAGGGAGACGGAGGAGCGCTCGGGGGTAGAGGGCGTAATGAAGCATCGTCATCCGCTTCGAGGATGCTGGGGGGAGGCCAAGTAGACGTCCTTGCGAGCGAAGACGCTTCATACCCATAGTCGGAGAGATAATCGCCGGTGGTCTCTGGCGCACTTTCGTACCCATCCCGAGAGTCTAACGAGATGGCTCGTGATTTAGCGAAATTGGTCGACACAGGCGGAACGGTTGGCCGTTTGTTCTGAACAGGTGGCGAACTTGGTCGTTTACGCTGTCTGTCCTGTCCGCTATTCTGCCTCCGTTGGGAAACGTGCCGTGGGCTACGGAGACCATCGGTTTCGGAAGCTCTCCTCTGCCGCCCTGTCCCCGTCAGCTTTCGTTGAAACCAGTTTATAATGGGCTTGCTCGATTTGCGGGCAAGGTTCTTTTGCCGTGGCGGGTGTTGGGATTGCTGCGGCTGTTGATCCTTGCGGGGTGGGTGTGCAGGCGGATAGTTGTTACGATCTGGGGCAATCGTCGAGGGGTTATTTGTTCCTGAATTCAAGGGTTTGCGTGCTTTGTGGTCGACATCTACAGGTTTCTTGAGCCCGCGTACGGTGGATTGCGGAGAATCGGTTTGGTGGTTATGTTTTGAGGGAGGCATATAGGTGGTGGCCGAGGAGAAGGAAGAAGGATGACGATGATCAACTGCTACCGCCACATCCCACGACTGCAATCGAGGAGGCTTCTGCTTAATCCCCCTAATTATTCCACAGCGGTTACCTCCTTCTCCCCCCACCCGAAGGATCCAAACCCACCTCCGTCAACCTCTCTGCCGATACCAGCTCGGCCGTTGCTGCAGAAAACCGGAAATGCCGGCAAGCCCGGCTCATCCGAGACAGGGACACCGTACTATTCTAGTCCGCCATTCGACACACACAAGTTCTTCGTAGCTCTTGAGAGGAGCTTTGAACCCCCCACAGCACGCAGCCTTATGCGTGCCACCAGAGCTCTGCTGGTGGACAGGATAGGTCGTGTTCGGAACGAGGCTCTCAGTACCAAGGACCTTGAAAACGTGTGTCTCCCCTTTGTACCTTATCCGGTGCGGTTACTATACTAACCAAAGCGCCGGCTTCTCAATAGCAAGCTTATTTGTTTAACGCTGCGTCTTCGGAGTTGAGGAACGAGGTTACCCTCCGGTCGAGAAACGAGTTCGCCTCGCTCCATACCGTCACTTCGACCATCCACAGAGAGGTCGATGCTTTGGGGACGCAGATCAATGAAGACGTGTCGAACCTAAAACACGAGTAAGCGTTCGGCTCGTTCTGGTGGATGACGGGGTGTTCACCTCGGACGCTCAGAATTCAGATGGAATTGGGTAATCGGAAGAACGAGGCTAAGAATGAGCTGAAGCGCCAAGACATCGTCATCGAGGTAGAATATTCTCATTTCCATGGCTTACACCGTCCTGATAAACGTCCCAGTCCATGTACAACAGAACGATGGGGTCACTGGGTGATCTCAGGACGGAGGTCGAGGAAGCGAAATGGGACAACATGCGAAAATCTGTCGGTGAGTCTTCAATAGCACATCTGATCCATATGTTTCCGTGACCAACGTCATCATAGCTGCTCTCTCGTGTTTCCTTGTCCTCATCCTCGTGGGTATGGAGTTCACCGGGTGGAGGAAACAAAAGGCGGCCGAGAAAGCCAAACCTCAATCATGGGATCGGAACTCGAGTTCGCCTCCCCGGTCCCAGGATCCATTCGAAGCTGTAGATGGGAGAAACCAATAGTATATGCATCAAACCAGAGATCTAATCCGCCCACTCCCCGTCACTACTCACAAACACCCGCCAGTCGGGTATACCTAGTACAATCCACCTTAATTATTCACCTCTAGTTTTCCCAACTTCTCCGCCACCTCGTCCGCTGTCGAGTCCGGTGTTTTCGAGCTCTCCGTCGTGGCCTTCGGCTTGGACGGAGGCATGATCTCGTCTTCGTCATCATCGTCCTCCCAGTTCTCCTGTATTTTCTTGGCGATATCTGCCTTCTTCTTCTCCTTCCTCTTCTCGTTCTTCTTCTGACTCTTGCTCATTGTCCCCGATGACTTTCCCGTCGTGTTATTCGCCGTGGGAGAAGGGGCAGCCCAGCCGACGATGTGGCCCTTCGGGAGCACACGGGCGTCCATCTCCTGCTGTTTGGTCCCCCTAAACCTTCCGACGTCCTCCTGGGGCGTGAAGCCGGGTCTTATCTTGATCTCCTTACGAGTTCTACGAAACCATGTTGTGTTGGAGATGTGAAGGCTCCGTCGTGTGAAAGAAGAGCGGATGAGGGGACGTACGACCCATCTAAACGTTTCGATTGGGGGATAACGCGTTCGAGGGAGCCTGGGTCGACGGCAATCCCGGATGGCGTTGTCTCTGGATACAGAGCTGGCTTGGACATGGGAAGAGGGTGGAGGGTGAAGTTTGAGGTCGGAGTGGCGTCACAATACCGAGATTAGATTCACTAATCACTTTCTCTTCAACTCTCACCCGCCACCACCCGCTTTGCTTGAAAACTTGACACGCACGAAGGATCTAA
>Ga0307510_10004412_pt1 | contig 16559 bp, 13 predicted proteins | sample 12_EM_MG_FD_207224 | JGI IMG/M metagenome (GOLD analysis project Ga0307510, IMG submission 207224) | Populus trichocarpa ectomycorrhiza microbial communities from riparian zone in the Pacific Northwest, United States - 12_EM | ecosystem: Host-associated > Plants > Roots > Unclassified | place...
TTCTCCCCGACCCAGTTTGGTCCGCTCACCCTGCAGAACCGGATCGCGATGTGTCCGCTGACACGCTGCCGCGCCATCGACAATGTTCCCAATGAGCTCATGGCGGAGTATTACAGCCAGCGCGCCGCGGTCGGACTCATCATCACCGAGGGGACATCGCCATCCGCCAATGGACTGGGTTATGCCCGGATCCCAGGTCTGTTTACGCCGGAGCAGGTCGCGGGATGGAAGCTGACTACCGCGGCAGTTCATGCCAGGGGCGCGAAGATCTTCCCGCAGGTCATGCACTGCGGCCGCATTGCCCATCCGTTGAATCAGCCGAAAGGGGGCCGGGTCGTCGCGCCATCGGCCGTAAAGGCCGCCGGGGAGATGTGGACCGACAGCGAAGGAATGAAGCCGCTGCCGGAGCCGGAGGCCATGACTGAGGCTGACATCAAACAAACGATCGAAGAGTTTGCGACGGCCGCCAGAAATGCGGTTGCCGCCGGATTCGACGGCATCGAGCTGCATGCCGCGAATGGTTATCTGCTCGAACAGTTCCTGCGCCCCAACTCGAACATCCGTCAGGACGGGTACGGCGGAACGACCGAAAAGCGCGCCCGCTTCGTGCTCGAAGTAGCTGATGCCGCCATCCGCGCCATTGGCAAGGAGAAGGTCGGTATCCGGATCTCGCCGTTCGGCGTCTTCAACGACATGCCGCTCTATCCGGAAATCGAGGCTGACTACAACTACCTGGTGAGTCAGTTGAATGAGCGCGGCCTGCTCTACATCCACGTCGTCGATCACTCAGCGGCGGGCGCGCCGCAGGTACCCGACTCGATCAAGGCGACGATCCGCAAGGCGAACAGCTGTCACGTGATCCTGTCAGGCGGTTATGACGCCGCCCGGGCCGAGGCCGATCTGAAAGCAGACAGAGCCGACCTCATTGCCGTGGGCAAGCCGGTATTGGCCAACCCGGATCTGGTGCAGCGTTGGCAGACGGGCGCCGCTCTCAACACACCCGATGCGACCACATTCTACACGCCCGGACCGCAAGGCTACACGGACTACCCTGCGTTGGGCTGAGTTGGGCTATAGTCCGAGGATGACACTCACCCGACGCGCCATCCTGGGGGCCGCTGCCACCACAGCCGCTGTTGCAACAACTGTCAGTTTCGCCGACGCGACTGGTAATATTCGCTTCGCTGACGCGAAGACTCCTCCACAGCGACCCCGGCCTATTGGCTTGAAGTCGCTGGCAGGGAATGCACAGCCGATCACCGCACAGGAGCGCCAGACGCGCCTCGCGAAGGTGCAGGGGTTGATGCAGCAGCAGAAGCTTGCGGCCCTGCTCGTAGAGGCGGGGTCCACTTTGGAATACTTCACAGGTATTCACTGGTGGACCAGTGAGCGGGTGACAGCCGCAATCATCCCGGCGAAAGGCCAGGTCATTGTGGTGACGCCGTTCTTCGAGTCACCCTCAATCCACGAGATGTTGCAGGTCCCTGCCGAGATTCGTTCCTGGCAGGAAGATGAAAATCCGTTCGAGCTGATCGCAAAGTCAGTCGGCGGCATGGGTGAGGGCCCGCTGGCTGTCGACTCCAACGTCCGGTTTTTTGTTACGGACGCCGTGACGAAGGCTGCGGGCGGCAAACGGGCGACGGTTCCCGGCGGCGAGTTGGTGCGAGCCTGCCGGATGGTCAAGTCGCCTGCCGAGTTGGCACTCATGCAAACTGCCAACGACATCACCCTGGCCGCGATCCGCCATGTTCATGCCAACGTGCAGTTGGGCATGCAAACAGCCGATGTCATCAGGTTGACCGGTGAAGCCACGATCGCTTTGGGTGGCGGATACGATTTCTCATTGGCACTGCTCAATGAAGCCAGCGCCTTCCCACACGGTTCCAAAGTTGTGCAAACCGTCCGTGAAGGCTCGGTCATCCTCATCGATGCCGGTTGCACGCTGCACGGTTACCAGTCGGACATCTCCAGAACGTGGGTGTTTGGTCAGCCGACCGCGCGGCAACGCGAGGTGTGGGATATGGTGAAGCGCGGTCAGGAGATTGCACTCGAGACGGCCAAAATAGGTGTGCCGGTGGGCAACATCGACAAGGCGGTGCGGGCGTTCTACGAGAGCAAGGGCTGGAGCAAGAACTACGCCCTGCCCGGCTTGTCCCATCGAACGGGGCACGGCATCGGCATGGATGGCCACGAGCACCCGTTCCTGGTCCGCAGCGACACGACGGCGCTGGCCGCTGGCATGTGCTTCTCGGATGAACCGGGGCTTTACATTCCCGGCGAGTTCGGTATCCGCCTGGAAGATTGTTGGCACATGACCGAACAGGGGCCGAAGCTGTTCACCGAGTTGGCCAAGTCGCTCGACCAACCGGTTTGAACTAGCTCGAAACGGCGCGGGCGCCTGCGAGATCCAACACTCCGTGCAGGGCTTTGTCGATTGCACATTGCCGCAGCGACAGCATGCCGGCATTCTGAGCCGCCGCGAACAGCTCCGGTACGGGACTATGGGTGCGGACCAGGTGTTTGACTTCCGGCGTGCCGGATAACAGCTCATACACCACAACACGTCCCTTGTAGCCGTCTCTACAAGCGTCGCACCCCACCGGTTCCCTCACGACAATCCTGCCGCCAAATTCAGCGCGCCAGTCTGCAAGCGTCTGCGCCGGATCGAGCTTCGTACCGGCGCAATACTCTCCTGCCAGATCCATCATTTCGACCTCGGACAGCGCACGGGCCAGCTTGCAGTTGGCGCACAGCTTGCGCGCCAGCCGTTGCGACAGAATCCCGATGAGTGCGTCCGCGAAGTTGAATGGGTCCATTCCCATATCCAACAACCGGACGATGCTTTCCGCAGCGCTGTTGGTGTGCAATGTGGAAAACACCAGGTGTCCTGTCAAGGACGCCTCGACGCCGATCTTGGTCGTCTCGGCATCGCGCATCTCGCCAACCATGATGACATCGGGATCGGCGCGTAGAAACGCGCGCATCGCACCGGCGAACGTCCAGTCGATTTTCGGCTGCACCTGCACCTGGCGCAGACCCGGTTGCGTAATCTCGACCGGGTCTTCCGCGGTCCAGATCTTGATATCCGGCGTGTTGATCTGGCGCAGCACCGAATGCAAGGTCGTGGTCTTGCCGGAACCGGTGGGACCGCATACCAGGATCAGCCCGTAGCTGCGGGTGATCATTTTCTTCAGGCGCGCGAGATCGCTGTTGCTGAATCCGACATTGTCCAGCGGTATGGCCTCCGCGTTGGCGAGGATGCGCAACACAACATCCTCCAGCATGTTGAAAGTGGGAATGACCGCAACACGCAACTCGATACTGAGGGGACCGTGCTTGGCGAAATCGATCTTGCCGTCCTGGGGCTTGCGGCGCTCGGAGATGTCGAGGTCCGCCATGACCTTGATGCGGGACACGAGGGCATTGCTGTAGGCCGGCGGCAGATCCAGGTAGTCCTCGAGATCGCCGTCCTTGCGGAAGCGGACCTTCGTCTCCGTCTTGCCGGCGTTGCTCTCGATGTGAATGTCCGAGGCGCCTTGCGCGTGCGCCTCAATGATGATCTTGTTGACGAGCTTCACCAGCGTGTTTTCCGACACTCGCGAGTCGACCACGGACTCCTTCGCGGGTCGCGTAACCTGCGCCTCCCTTTCCAGTTGAAACGCGAGATCGGAGATTTTTGTCTGGGCGCTGGCGATACTGCGTGGGTCGCTTCTGGCAGTGCCGCGCGGGTCGGCTGTGGCGGCGCCATTGCGCGCTTCCAGCACCCTCGTGTCCAGGTTCGCATACTCCTTCGCGATCCGGGCCTTCAGGTCCTGGGGGTTGGCAATGACCGGCGAGATGCTCTTGCCGGCGCGGAAGCGCAACTCCTGCTCAATGTCCAGCACGAAGGGATCTTCAACAGCCACCACCAGCGTCTCAGCCGAACACAGCAACGGCAACACCTGGTGCCGGATGGCCACGTCCATGGAGATCGCCTCCAGCGCGCCCGGCCCGATCTTGAATTCCTTCACATTCACGTAAGGAATTCCGAGCTTGTCCGACAGGGCGAACTGGATCACCCGTAGTGAGACCGCGCCCATTTCAATGAGAATCTCGCCCACCCGGCGACCCCGGTGAGTGGCCTGGATCGACAATGCTTCCTGGAGCTGTTCCTTGGAAATCAGGTCAGCTTCCACGAGCAGGTCGCCCAGGCGAACCGTCGGACGTTTCTCCTGGACGCGCAACGCGACCAACAGCTCCGAGGGCGAGATGATGGCGCGATCGGTCAGGTATTTTCCGATTTTCTCCTGCCGCAGCCGGGACTGTTTGTTGAGCGCCTGGGAGAGTGACTCCGCGCTGACATCGTGGTTTTCCAGCAGCACATCTCCCAGTTGGGGACCGATCTGCAGCGCCTTGATGTGAACCGCGGGAACGAAACAATGCACGGCCCTGACAGGCCCGGATTTCATCAAACCCGGGTCCGCGGGTGCTTCGACGCTCGCATCCACCAGGAAAAGAAACAGGCCCGAGGACTCTTTGACGAAGCCCAGCGTCTGGCCGGACATCCGGCTACCGTCCGCCTGAGTGATTTCAAATGGCTTGCGCTTGTCGGCATGCGGGTCGCTCACGCCGACCGCTTTCAACGCCTCGGTGTCGGGAACGTAGTCGACCGGTCGCAGCAACCGGATCGAGCGGATCTGGGTGAGCGGCACCTCGCGGCCAGCCTCACATTCCCGTGACCGCACTGTGACCACATCCGTGCCGGGCTCGAATTCAACCAGCTCCTGGCGCACGATGCGCCCATCAGTGAACTCGACCGTGCATTCGCAACCGCTACCGGACGGCAGCGGATCGGTAGGCTTGAAAAAAGGCAGCACGGGCCAGCGCACGGTTGCAGACATCGTGCGGCCAGTTTCGCGGTCGAATTGCGATAAAACTGCGCACTCGTGCACAGTCGCCGAGTCATGCGCTGCGGTGCCTGACCTCGAGCTCGTCTATCCAATGGGCGAGACCGGGCGGCGTGTGTTAGCGCTATATTCAGAGGTTGCATAGCGGGAGGACCACAATCTATGCCACGTCTCTGGCCTCGTCTCTTTCCTGCCCTCGTTGCGTTTACCCTGACCTGCCGCGCATTTGCGGCCACCGGACCCGAATCGATCCCACTACCCGGTGACCGGGCCTTCCCGGAAAGCATCACATCTGCCCGGGATGGCACTCTATACGCGAGCAGCCTCGCCACCGGCGGCATCTACCGCATCCTGCCTCATTCAACGGAGGCGCAAATGTGGATCGAGCCCGCCGCGTTTGGAACCCATTCGACCTTTGGAGTGCTGGCGGACGAGAAAGCTGGCCTCCTGTGGGTGTGCTCGAATGATCTGTCTGCCCGTGGACTCAACGTCGGTACAGCCGATGGAGTCAGCGCGCTTTTCGGCTTCGACCTGAACACCGGCGCGGGCAAAGTCAGCGCGCCGTTTCCGAGCAAGCCTTCGACCTGTAATGACATCGCCATTGGCCCCGATGGAGCGGCCTACGTCACCAACACCGCCGCGCCTCAGATCCTGCGGCTGGCGCGCGGCGCCAAAGAGCTGGAGGTCTGGTTCACCGACCCGTCGTTGCAGCCGGAAAAAGGCGGCGGCTTGGACGGCCTGGCATTCGGGCCCGATGGCAATCTCTATGTCAACACAGTGGGTCCCGGCGAACTGTATCGGATCGACGTCAAGAAAGGGAAAGCAACCAAACTGACGAGGCTGACTCCCTCACGGCCTCTCTTCCGAACGGACGGTATGCGTCGCTATGGCAAGAATTTCCTGCTAATTGAGGGCCAGGGGCGACTCGATCTGATGACCGTCCACGGCGACTCAGCGAGCGTGGAGACGCTCAAAGACGGCTACGTTATTCCGACAGGTGTTACCTCCGTGGGCCGCACCGCGTGGGTGAGCGAGGGGCAGCTCTCGCTTTTATCTGACCCGGACAAGAAACCTGCCTTTTCACGTTTACGCGGTGCCCCTGCCGGAGCCGCGATGATTCTGCGAACATTGATTCTCGCTGGCCTGAGTGTCGGCACTGCCGTCGCCCAGACTTCTATTCCGCTGCCGGGCGAGCGCTCATTTCCGGAAAATATTGCCTCGTCGCAGGACGGAACCGTGTACGTCGGCAGCTTGGGCGCGGGCGGCGTCTACCGTATCGAACCTCACGGCAAAGAGGCCAGGCAGTGGATCAAACCGGGCGCGTTCGGCACGCACTCCATCTTTGGGCTGCTGGTCGATGACAAGACCAACACATTGTGGGCATGCTCAAACGACTTGTCCGCCGGCCTGGGCGTCACTATCGGCGGTTCCGATGGTGTCAGCGCCCTGAAGGGCTTCGACCTGAAGACCGGTGAAGGCAAGATGAGTATTGCACTCGCGGGCAAGCCTGCGCTCTGCAATGACATCACGATCGGGCCTGACGGCGCAGCCTATGTAACCAACACCCTGGCGCCACAGATTCTGCGGCTCGCACCGGGTGCCAAAGAATTTGAAGTCTGGTTCACCGATCCGTCGCTGCAGCCTCCAAAGAGCGGCGCGGGCCTGGACGGCCTGGCGTTTGCCGCGGACGGTAACCTGTATGTCGATCGCTATACTCCAGGCGATCTCTACCGCATCAACGTGAAGGGTGGCAAGGCCACTGGATTCACCAAATTGACACAGTCACGGCCGCTCGTGCTCGCCGATGCGATTCGCCGCGCCGGCAAGGATCGCTTTCTCATTGTGGAAGGCGGCGGCCGCCTGTCTTCCTTCACTGTCCAGGGTGATAAAGTGACGGTCGAAACCTTGAAGGACGGGTTTGTAACTCCGACGGGCGTCGCCATCGTGAGCAACACCGCCTGGGTGAGCGAAGGACAGCTCGAGTACGTCTTCGATCCCTCGAAGAAGAGCCAGAAACCCCACCTGCCGTTCCATATCTATTCAGTATCCCTGCCGGAGCCGCGATGATGTCTAAAACACCGATTCTCGCCACCAGTCTGCTCGCCACCCTCTCGGCAGCCGCGGGGCTGGCCCCGGCGGCCGAAGCGCCGCCGCCAATGATGATGTCCGCCGCTTCGTGCCCCGGCCCGGGCGCCGGCATTACGCTGTCACAGGGATTCTGTGCAACAGTGTTTGCTGACAATATCGGGCACGCACGCCACCTCGTTGTGGCTCCGAATGGTGTTGTGTATGTCAACACCTGGAGTGGCCGTTACTACAAGGACGACACGCCGCCCGCGGGTGGATTTCTCGTCGCATTGCACGACACGAAAGCCGCCGGCAAAGCCGATGTGATCGAACGCTTTGGCGACACTGCTGCCCAGGGCTCGGCGGGTGGCACCGGCATCCAGTTGTATAACGGCTCGATCTACGCGGAAGTGAATGACAAGATCGTCAGGTTTCCGGCTGTCACCGGCGCAATTGTGCCGAAGGGTAAGCCGCAAGTCGTTGTGTCGGGGATGCCGCTGACGGGTGATCACCCGATGCATCCATTCATCATCGATTCAAAGGGCAACCTGTTCGTGGACCTGGGCTCGGCCACCAACGCCTGCGAAGTGCAGAATCGTATGCCCAAGTCGCCGGGCAACACTCCGTGTACGGAAAAGGACACCCGCGGCGGAACCTGGCGCTATGACGCCAACAAGACCGGCCAGCAGTTCTCGCCCAAGGAGCGTTATGCCACCGGCATTCGCAACGGCGAAGGCTTTGCGATTGATGCCGACAGCCGCCTGTTCGTGACCCAACACGGCCGCGACCAGCTCTCGGAAAACTGGAGCGCCTTCTACAAGCCGAAAGACGGACCGGAGCTGCCCGCGGAGGAAGTGTTTGAGCTCAAGAGCGGCGCCGACTACGGCTGGCCCGAGTGTTACTTCGACGGTGCGCAGAAGAAACTGGTGTTGGCACCCGAGTACGGTGGCGACGGCGGTAAGAAAGTGGGTTTGTGCGCGGACCGAAGCCCACCGGCTGCTTTCTTTCCCGCGCACTGGGCCCCGAACGATATCCTGTTCGCGACCAACCCGAAGTTTCCGACCGTATACCGCAAGGGCATGTTTATTGCCTTCCACGGCTCCTGGAACCGCGCTCCGGCCCCTCAAGGGGGCTACAGCGTTGTCTTTCAGCCGATGGCTGACGGCAAGGCCTCGGGCAACTATGTTGTGTTTGCCGATGGATTCGCGGGTGCAGTGAAAGAGCCGGGCCGTGCGACATTCCGTCCATCCGGTCTTGCCCAGGGCCCCGATGGGTCTTTGTACATCTCCGACGACGTCAAAGGGCGCATCTGGCGCGTCACCTATCGCGGTGTTGCAGATGCTGCGAAAGTAACTGCAGCACCGGCGCCGAAAGGTACTGCCGCAGCTTCGGGATCAGAGCTGCCACCTGAGGGTGTGCATCCTGACGCTGGCCGTCAGACCGCTGCGCTCACGCCGCCTCCTGGCGCTACGCAGGATCAGGTTGCACTCGGCGACCGAATCTTCCACGGCGAAGCTGCAAACGGCACCTGTGGTGGATGCCACGGCTCAGATGGTCGTGGCAGCCCGGTAGGTGCTGACCTCGTGACCGGAAAGTGGCTGTGGAGTGACGGCAGCTTCGATAGCATTTCAAAGACGATCGCCACGGGTGTTGCCAAGCCAAAGACTGTTGGTGGTGCGATGCCTCCGTATGGCGGAACTCCGCTCAAGCCTGACGAGCTGAAGGCTGTTGCGGCGTATGTTTATGCCATCAGCCGGAAGAAGACGGCTCAATAGACAACTGCGCGGGGACGACACACGCACGGCGGGGCGCGCACGCCGGGACGCACCCGCCCGCGAGGCACTTGCCCGGGGGACCCTTGCACAAGGGTCTCCCGTCGGAGGCACTCCTGAGTGCTTTTTTTGCCTTAGCGTGGATAAATTCGACTTCGCCCTCATTTATAAGTCAGTCACTGGCTAAGTGAGGATGAACCTATGGCCGCACTCGGTGATGCCCGAAGGAACCAGGCAACCACTGCTCGCACCGATTCGGAATGCGCCGATTCCGCACGCACAGATTCGGCGAGTGCTGATTCCGCGCCCCACGCTGACCGCGCGCCCCACGCCGATCCCGCGTTCCGCGCGGACGTTCTTGCGGGCCTCGCCGCCCGCCCACGCGCCATCCCCGCGCGCTGGTTCTACGACCGCCGCGGCTCCGAGCTCTTCGAAGAAATCACACGCTTGCCCGAGTATTACCTCACTCGCACGGAGCGCTCGATCCTATCCGCACACGCCGCCGATATCGCTGAGCTGATCGGCCCTGGTCGCATCGTCGTCGAATTTGGCTCCGGTTCATCCGCCAAGACCCCGCTCGTCCTCGCGGCCGTTGCTCCTTCAGCCTATGTGCCGATCGACATCTCCGGCGATTTCCTGCGCGACTCTGTTGCGACACTCGCACAACAGTTTCCGACTCTCCCCATACATCCAATCGAAGGCAACTTCATGCATCGGCTGGTGCTGCCGCCAACCATTGGCGATGGCCCGCGGCTGGGGTTCTTCCCTGGATCAACCATAGGCAACATGAACGCGCCCGCCGCGGTCGACCTGTTGCGCACGATGTGGGAAACCTTGGGCGAGGGCTCGAAGCTGCTCATCGGCATCGACCGGATCAAACCCTCGAGTGTCTTGATCCCGGCGTATGACGATGCGCAAGGCGTAACAGCGGAATTCAACTTGAACCTGCTGCATCGAATCAACCGCGAGCTCCGCGGCACGATCCCTGTGCGTGAGTTCCGTCACGTAGCGCGTTGGAACGACACTGAAGCGCGGATTGAGATGCATCTCGAAGCAACCCGCGACCTGTCATTCAGTGTTGACGGCCATCCGTTTGCCCTATCGAAGGGCAAAACGATTCACACTGAAAACAGTTACAAGTACGGACCGCGTGACGCGCGGCTGCTGCTGCGTTCGGCCGGTTGGATGCCGGTTGCCGAGTGGACGGATCGGGAGGGGTTGTTTGGGTTGATTCTTGCGGAGGCTCGAGTGGTGCCCGCGGCGCCGTAGCTGCGCATCCGCGCCGCCACAGCCCGACACCGGCGGGCGCGGGCGCGGGAGCCGACACGCGCCGCGGCCCCATCCAATACCGGGCCCCAGCACACCCCGCGGCCCCATCCAATACCGGGCCCCAGCACACCCCGCGGCCCCACTCCAACGCTAGCGGGCCACGGCGGCCCTAACTACTCCCCTTTATCAACCTGCCCCTCAGGCGCCCCACGCCCGAGCACGTCAGGCAACACCTGCCCCGTCTCGGTAAACGACAACGACACCGAGTTGAGGCAATGCCGCTCCCCCGTCGGCCGCGGCCCGTCCGGAAACACATGCCCCAGGTGACTTTCACACCGCGCACACACTTCCTCTACGCGCACCATCCCATAGCTCGCGTCGCGCAACCGCTTGATGTGCGACTCTTCATAGGGTTTGAAAAAGCTCGGCCAACCCGTACCCGAATCGAATTTCGCATTCGAGCGAAACAGCGGCAGGCCACAGAACCTGCACGTGTAGATGCCATTCTTCTTGTTGTCGAGGAACACACCACAGAACGCCGCTTCCGTGCCATGCTGAAGCAGCACGTGGCGCTCCTGCTCGTTGAGGCCGGCGGTGATCTGGCGACGCTGCTCGGCAGTCGGCGGGGTCATATCGAAGGCTGTCACGGCGACTCCTGTTCCATTTGTGTCGTGATTGCGCCAGCTTGCACAGCCGGCGCGCGGCGGTCGGTTGTTTGTGGGGCAGTTTTACAGGAAAATCAAGGCAACCGCAGTGAGGGGGCAAGCTGTTGAAAATCAAACTACAATCCATCGGCGCGGTCTTGTCGATTCTCGCTCTGGCTTGCCTGGGAATCACCGCCCGGGCCCAGAACACCCACGAAGACCTGTCGGCGTGCCCCGGCTCCGCCTCCGAGCCCACCCAATCCGCAGCCTGGTCCGTCGCATTCTGCAATCGCACCGGCCACGACATCGTCATCGAGTTCCACGACAACGACTGCCCCATCAATGACTGGACACGACGCGGCGACGTCTACCAGCGAACGCTCCGGCGTGGTGAGTCGAGGACCCTTCCACTGTGCTTTGCGAATGAGGTCGGCAAAAAGCCAGCGCCTGGCATGCCGACGTTGCACATCCCCGGAGGCAAAGGTGTCACGACGACGTGGAACGTGATCGGCGACTGCGGGGACCACAGCAAGCCTTTGAATATGGACGCGCGGGCTTTCTACGATCGCGGGGACTACAAGACGGGGATCATTTTGTTGCAAAACCCCTCTAGCGCGTCTCACTGCACCTCCGACGCGGCTCCCAGCCCCACTGCAGCGGCAACAGCAGGCCCCGCCGCAGCGGGCGCCGCATCGTCCTATGCGCCCAATGCATCTCCGCCGCCGGCCGGCGCGGCCGCTACGTATTCCGCCGCAGCGCCAACTGCTGGCGCATCGGCCGCCGCTACGAACGCGTCGTCAGCAGTCCAAGCGCCCGTTGCTACTCACTCTCCAATCGTCGCTCCGCCTCCGGCGCCCGCAGCTCCCGCCGTGCCGCGCACCAGCGACGCACCCACGCTGACGGCCTCAGTCGACAATTCCGGCCTCATCCAACACAGCGTGCAGGTGTTCGCCAAAGGCGGCGCCAATTACAAATGCAACTTCAATCTCCTGGTGACCTTCAGCGACGGCGCTACCTGGAATGACAAGGTGAAGACCGCCATTACCGGCAATGACGAGCAACTGCCGATCGTGACGCAGAAGTATCTGAAGACGCCCACTGAGGCGAAGATTACTTCCAACAACTGCGCGCGCTGAACCGCGCGCGGCCGCAAGCGGCGTAAAACCCGTCGCACGGCGCGGCAGCCCAACTGCGCAAGCGCATAGGCGCCCACTCGCCCTCCCATCGAGCCGGCTTCCCAAACGCCCAACCGCCCAGGCGCACGGCCAACCCTCAGGTGCCCGCCCGGGGCGGCCCGGCCTCCCAACCCGCCTGATCGCCCCAAACCGCCGGATGACCCCTCTCCAGGATCCTTTGCCATCTGGCTTTTCCTTCATTCAGTCATATGCTATATGCATATAGCATATGAATACAAAGCGGGACCAGAGCGTTGCGCTTCAGCGTGCCAGCACTCGGCAGTGGGTTTTGAAGCCCCAGGACCTCGCCGTAGCCTTGAGACTGGTTCTCATGCGAGGTGAACATCTCCCCTACGCCGCTCTCGCACACCAGTTGAAGCTCTCTCCCTTCGAAGCTCACGCCGCTGTCCAACGCCTCCTGAGCGCCCGCCTGGCTGTCGAGCGAGACGGGGCATTTCGCCCAGTGATAGCAGCGTTGCGGCGCTTCGTCATTGACGGCGCGCCGTACGCATACCCGCCCGTTCGCGGTGAGCCGACAATCGGGTTTCCAACAGCCCACGCGGTGGCACCACTGAAGGGTCGAGTCAACGAATCAACAGACTCTGTCTTTGTGTGGCCGCATCCCGAGGGTACTGCCAGAGGCACCGGCCTCCTGCCTCTCTATAAAAGGCTGCCGTTGGCCGCGCGAGAAAATGCGGAATTTTACGAATTACTCGCACTATTCGATGCGCTTCGGGTGGGGCAAGCTCGCGAGCGCGAATTGGCGCAGAAGTTCCTGGAAGAGCGCTTGAAATGACTGATCTCACACTCGATCCAAACCTGGCAATGCTCGAGATCGCCGCTGAGGCGCTCGGCGATCTTTGCGATTCGCTCGTATTCATCGGCGGATGCGCAACGGGTCTGCTGGTCACAGCAACGCGCGCGCACTTCATTCGCGCCACGGAAGACGTCGACGTGATAACAAAAGTCACCACTATCCGGAGCTATCAAACTGTCGAGAACGCGATTTCGCAGTTAGGTTTCAAACACGACACTTCGCCGGATGCGCCGATTTGCCGATGGATCGGCCAGGGCGTCACACTCGACTTGATGCCATCGGGACCGGGCGTACTAGGCTTCCACAATCGCTGGTATCCGCTTGCGGTGGACACCTCCACGGTTTTCAGGCTGCCCAGCGGAAGATCCATCAATTTGATAGCAGGCCCTGTATTTGTCGCAACAAAGCTCGAAGCTTTCAAAGGCCGTGGCCGTGGAGATTTTCTTGCGAGCCACGATATCGAAGACATCGTAACTGTTGTTGACGGACGCGAATCCCTCATCGGCGAAGCGGAGCTCGCGCCTGCGGAGTTGCGCGACTATCTGGCGGCAGAGGTCGGGCGCCTCACCAACTCCGATGAATTTCTCGACTCATTGGCGGGACATCTGCCCGGTGACGCGGGCAGCCAATCCCGCCTTCCCAACGTGATACAACGGCTGCGGGCACTCGCATCAATGTGAGCCAAGGGAAGTGGCGCGCCCGGAGAGATTCGAACTCCCGACCCTCAGGTTCGAAGCCTGATGCTCTATCCAACTGAGCTACGGGCGCAGCCGCCGCGTAGTGTACCGACTCCGGGCAACCGCTGTGCACCAAAAGCGCGCACCTGCACGACAGCGTCGATCCCTATAAAATCCCCCTGGATCGATGCAAATCCACTGACGATCCGCCAACCAGATGCCCCAGCTGCCCCCCGCCCCGCAACCGCCAATGACACCCGAAGCGGCGCAGCGGGCGATCGAATCCCACTGGCCGCCCGTGCCCATCGAGCAGCGCCCACTCGATCGATGCACAGGGCAGATCCTGCGGCAGGTCGTTTACGCAGAGCGGGATAACCCGCCCTTCGATCGGGTCTGCATGGACGGCATCGCCGTCAAAAGCGCCGCCCTCGCCCGAGGCCAGCGGCGCTTTACGGTGGAGGCGGTGCAACCTGCCGGCGCGCCGCCGCTCGAGCTGCAGGACGCCGCCAACGCCATTGAGGTGATGACGGGAGCAATGCTGCCGGGAGGCACAGACTGCATCGTTCCCATGGAACAATACGACGTCTCGAACGGAGTCGCATCGCTCGAGGACGGAGTCGAAGGCAAACCGTATCGCAACGTCCAACGACGTGGGGAGGACAGCCAGCCAGGCATCCCCATGCTGACAGCGGGCACCCGACTGGGCCCGCCCGAAATCGCCGTGGTTGCCTCAGCGGGGCTCGCGAACGTTGCAGTGAGCCGACAGCCGAAGTTCCTGGTCGTGTCGACCGGAGATGAGCTGATCGAGCCCGGCCAACCCATCGCCGCACACCAGATCCGTCGCTCCAACGCCTATTCGATTGTTGCTGCGCTTCGCGCCCGCGGCTTTGAAGATATCGGCAGCGAACACATTGCCGATGACGAACAAACACTGAACGAGCGGCTGCGACAACAACTCAACGAGCGCGATGTTCTGATCCTGAGCGGCGGGGTTTCGCATGGGAAGTTCGACCTCGTGCCGAAGGTGCTGCAGGACATCGGCATACAACAGGTGTTTTATCAGGTCGCGCACCGACCCGGGAAGCCGTTGTGGTTCGGCGTTGGGCCCAGGGGCCAGGTTGTATTTGGCCTGCCCGGAAATCCGGTTGCAACACTGGTCTGCCTGATACGGTATGTGATTCCCGGCGCGCTCGCGGCAATGGCCGCGCGTCCCGGCACGCCGGAACAGGTTATGCTGGCAGGACCTTTCAGCACCGGCAGACCGATCTCGCAGTTCATACCGGTGTCAGTCAACAGAGCGATCGCAACACCGCGCCCCACGAACGGCCCCGGCGACTTCCTGGGCCTGACAGGCACGGACGGCTTCGTGGAGCTGCCTGCGCACTCCGGCGACTTTCCAACCGGGTTTGTGGCAACCCTCTTTCGTTGGTAAAACAACTCATGAACAAAGCCAAAGTCTTGGGCATCGTGGGTTGGAGCGGCTCCGGCAAGACCACGCTCATTATCGAGCTGATTCCCGAGCTCAACCGCCGCGGCCTCAAAGTCGCAACATTGAAGCACGCTCATCACAACTTCGATGTCGACGTACCGGGCAAGGATTCCTACGAACACCGAAAAGCGGGCGCGGGCGAAGTCATCGTGTCCTCCGCGCGGCGTTGGGCTCAGATGCATGAAGTCGGCGACGGCAAGGAAGCGACGCTCGCGCAGTTGCTGCAACGGCTTTCCCCATGCGACGTGGTGTTGATCGAGGGATTCAAGACGGACCGCCATCCGAAGCTGGAGGTCTTCCGCAAGGATGCGCAGAAACCGGCGCTATACCCTGAAGACAACCGGATCGTCGCCGTTGCCAGCGATCAGGGACTGCCGGATGCGGCGATACCTGTGGTGGATCTCAACAATGTCGGCGCGGTGGCAGACCTGGTATGCAGGTGTGCCGAATCATTGGAATCGGTGCTGGCAACACTGGGCGGAACGACCAGAATCTGATTCGTCAGGCCGGTGACACCCGGCAACTCGCGGACGATCTTCTCGGCACGGCTGCTGAGAAACGCAAGGCTCACCCGCCCCTGCAGGGTCACGTGCCCGCCCTGCACGATCACCTTCAAACCATTGATGACAATCGGCACGTGCTTGCGTATGCAGCTCAAACCCTGCCGCGATATCAGCTCATCAGTCGGAAGCGTCACCGGATTTTCCTCCACCACGACAGGTTTCGAGCTGCAAACCCCCGGGCGCGGAGGCACAATGTCCGCGTTGCTCGAGCTCATTCAAACCCACTGTCCGCACTGTCAGCACAAAGAGGACGCCGACCGCGAGAGCCGCGAGAATGGCCCGAACCCAATTTGTATGAGCAACCATGGGATACTGCCTCGCCGAGTTCGTGAACCTGGGGGTTTACTGCATTGCCCACACAGTAGCCGCGATTCCTGACGTGAACCTGACTGCCCGGCTCAGGTGCAGCCGTCCTGGTGTAGCCTGCAGCTCATGCGTGTCCTGGTAGTCGAAGACGATCTTTTGGTCGGCGATGGCGTCCGGCGGGCCCTGAACGGCGGTGGCTTCGCCACGGACCTCGTTTCCAGCGCCGAAGCGGCGAAATCCGCGCTCGATACCGAGTCATTTGACCTGGTGATTGCCGATATCGGCCTGCCGCGGCAGGACGGCCTGCAGCTCGTGCGCTCGTTGCGCAACCGGGGCCAGGTCGTCCCCGTGCTCATCCTCACGGCGCGCGACGGACTCGAGGACCGCGTCACAGCGCTGGATCTGGGCGCCGATGACTACCTCACAAAGCCTTTTCAGGTGCCCGAGCTGCTGGCCCGGTGCCGCGCCCTGATCCGACGCGCCAATTCAGTGGCCAACCCCAAGATCACCTTTGGCGATCTCGAGCTCGACACCACGCGCAAGAGCGTGATCGCGGCGGGGAAAGCGCTGGAGCTCAGCCAACGGGAATGGGCGATTCTCGAATGCCTGATCATGAACGCCGGTCACATCGTATCGAAAAACAAGTTGATGAGTACCATCGCCGATTGGAGCGAGGACCTGACGTTGAACGCCGTGGAGGTGTACGTCTCGCGCGTACGTGCGAAGTTGGGAGGCGCAGCCGTCATCAGCACTGTGCGCGGCATGGGCTACCGGATCGATGAGCCGAGGAAATGACTGCACCGTCGATTCGGAAACGGCTGTTCGCCCTGTTGTTGTTGCCGGCCGTGTTGATTCTGATCGCCGGCACGTTGAGTGACTATTTCACGGCCCTGA
>Ga0307510_10004413_pt1 | contig 16558 bp, 20 predicted proteins | sample 12_EM_MG_FD_207224 | JGI IMG/M metagenome (GOLD analysis project Ga0307510, IMG submission 207224) | Populus trichocarpa ectomycorrhiza microbial communities from riparian zone in the Pacific Northwest, United States - 12_EM | ecosystem: Host-associated > Plants > Roots > Unclassified | place...
GTGTCACATCCGCAGGAACCTGCTGGCGAGGAATCCGGGGACGAGGAGGAAGAGGAGGAGGAGGAAGGAGAGAGTGCAGAAGCAGAGAATGAGCTCGCGCTCTTCTCGCTCGTCTCTGACTCTACGCGGTTCGACGGCATATCGAACCTGCGCGCGCTGCGCCTCCTCTTCGACGTCTCTGTGCGTGCCGCACCCACGCCGCCCTCCCCACTCGGCTCCGCACACCCGCAGCACAAGCCTAAACAGCAGCAGAAACAACACCAACACAGGCTGACATGCCAGCGCGGTCTACAAGAGACGTACGACACTCACGGCCGCACCCTCTGGATCTTCGACGCACGCTCCCGGATCGACGGCTGCGCGAGGCTCGTCAGCGAAGCGGGCGACGTCGCGACGTTAGCCTATCAACCCTCTTTCTCCTTTTATCTGACACATAAAATTCTCGTAGGGGAGATAGCTGGCGTGCGCGCGCGACGCACATGGCTGAATTGCAAGCGAGCCTTGCCACGCGTGCGCTGCGCATCGACTTTGGTGGACTCGATCGGTGGGACTACACGGAGCGGCAGCGGAATATGCGCGAAGTGGATGTGGGATATGCTCAGCTGCCGCACTCTCTGAAATGAAATGATCGTTCTATCTGTCCTCGTCTTTGTTGATGGATTGCTTTGCTCACGCGGTTGCGCGGCACTGTTATGCTGGGCGAGGCTCTCATTCGGTATCCTCGCTTTGCCGCTGTGTCGGCTGTGCACCATGACAAGATTATGGCAGGCGTCGACAACATGTTGAATCGTCTCGATAGCGAAGCGCTCAGTTTGCAAGTGTCAAAATCTGAACGTACACTCTAACACTCAAACTGACTCAAACACCCCAACATACAGTAATCCTGAGAACCATAAGGGCTCATTTTGCGTTTGCACATAAAGAAATACAAACAGAAAAGATAACAGGATCGGTCGACTACACCATCGTACTACACCTACTACACTCCCTACGATGACACGGTCCAGACGCGCACCAAGTTGTCCGTGAAACCACCAAAAAGGGTCTGGCCATCTGCGGACCAGGCAATGGATACGCACTCGGGCTCGCGCGAGTTAACACCGACGTCGACAAAGTCAGGCTTGAGCTCATCCACGATCGACCTATCCAAGTCAGTGACGGTCCAAACGGGAGAGGTGTGACATACTTGGACTCAAGGTCAAAGATCTTGACGCAGGATGCGGTGGCGGCACACAACCAGTATCGGTTGGGTGAGAAAACGAGAGCATTGACAATGTCGCCTGCTTCAAGAGAGTAGAGGTGTTTGCCCTCATTAAGATCCCAGAGCATGGTAATGCCGTCTTTGCCGCCAGAGGCCGCGAGCGACCCATCGGGGGAGACAGAGATGGTATTGATGTAGCCCGTGTGTCCGTAGTGATTGGTCTTCAGCTTGAATTTTGACAGCTCCCAGACCTGCAGGACGTGGTGAGTATATCACAGGTAAGAGAGGATACATCGCAGAAAAGGTCAGAGATCTTGGTGATATATAATAGTCTCATTGGGTTGCAACCCTCCGAAGTAGCAAATATATACTGTAACATCACGCCCAAAAACGAGGGTGTAGGAATCAATCTAAAATAACGAACGCACCTTTACAACTTTATCCCAACCGCATGAGACAATTACTGGGTTCATCACATTAGGGCTGAAGCGTACGCAAGACACCCTATAAGCACCATTAACGACTCTGAAACTTATTTTCAAGGAGGGCCTGCGTACCACTCGGTGTGGCCATCTTCTTTAATGTCGTACTTACACTCTCCAAGAGTGTTCCAGAGCTTGATAGTCCTGTCGCGTGAACCGGACACGATCTGCCGGTTGTCGGCGCTGAAGCTGACAGAGAGGACATCGGACGTGTGGCCAACAAATCTACGTGTAGTGAGGCCAGTGTTGAGGTCCCAAAGGCGGAGTGTATGGTCCCAGGAGGACGAGAGGGCGAACTGGCCGTCAGAGGAAATGACGACATCCGAGACAAAATGATTGTGGCCACGAAGGATGCGTTTTGGGTAGCCATACGAATCCTCGTCACGGGTGAGTTGCCACACGATGATTGTCTTGTCTATGCAAATAAGAATGTATTTAAGTGCAAAGATATTGGATGCAGGGACCAACGTTACCTCGCGAAGCGGTGAGGATGACGTCGGGAGTTTCTGACGAAGTCGCGATAGCGGTGACCCAGCCTGAGTGACCAGTCAGAGATCCAAGGAAACGAAGAGATTCTGCCATCGTTGTCTAGTGTTGTTCTCGACACCGCGTACGTTCACCTTTTCTTGCCCGCTTATACGCTCTGCGTATCAACCATTTAGAGTGTACGTGACAAGGTGACAGCCACAGTTACAGCAACTGTATAGTTATTCGGCATCTTCCTCGTCGTCCTGCCTTGGGTTGCTCCTCAGTCCAAGTCGAGCACGGTCCTCGCCTATATATATTATGCCCAACATCTGAAATATAATTGGTGTTCCCATGAACTCTCCGTGCTTGGATACCCTCGGTTGATTCCTGGAGATAGGAAGACGGCCCGAACAGCTCCATACTGTTATAAATGTAGTCCGCGGGTGCTGTTTGTACGGCGAGCGGAGACTTCGTCCTAACGACCATCGCAGGGCGCACGTCGAACGACTGCAGAGATGTCTGAGAGACAGAGCAGGACACCTGTCATCAGTATGCACCTCTCTGGCCCGTAATTGGTTTCTTTTCCATAATGACCATCGCCCTTCTCGCAAGTTGACACCGATCCAGGTGTCGATGACACACTCGCGATGTAAACATTCGTTTCTTTCCATCCGAAGACTTGCACACATTGATTGGGATGATAGCATTCTAGCACTTGCTTCCCCTGAGATAGAGATTATCGCTTTCGCAGTGACCTTCGGTGCGTGCCCCACCTAGCCCCAACATTCTTATCAACTCTTTATCTTACATCTCTGTGTAGGTAACACGGACATAGAAGCTTGCTAGTTCGTCGATCGATCACTTCCGTGTATTGGGTACACTTACTCCTTTTCAGCCTCAATATCTTCAAAATCTACCAAGCAGTTGGTCGACATATCGATCTTCACCCAGAGTCACGCGACCTCTTTCCAAATTACATTTCTGGACGGAAGCCGCTATTACTCAAAGGTGCTGCAGGTCCTCTAAGTGGCGGGAAACATAACGCAGCCTATTTTCACGGCCGGTGCGCATATATTTGTTTATCCAGGTATTCCACATATTGAAATAGATTCAGGGATGGCCTGAGTGAAATCACGGAGTCACACCAGGAACTGAACCTTCCACCAGATTTCCTTTCAACTGGGGGGCATCCCCTTCTCGAGATCAGTGAACGCCCTGCACATGAAGCTACGCTCGACCTCTTGCGAGAGTACCCAGCGCGCTCAGTAACGTATATCGCCTTAGGTCCACTTACTAATCTCGCGCAGATGCTGCGCACAGACGGAGTGTGCGTACGCGAGCGTATTGGTCGTGTCGTGATCATGGGTGGCGCATTCGACGTGCCTGGAAACGCGACACCTTCTGCTGAATGTCCTTATCTTTGTTTTCACATGGTTTGGCGGTCTCACTGACATTCTGTATGCTCAGTTAATTTCTTGGCCGATCCATACGCAGTCGATGAGGTACTGATATCCTCTGCCACGCGTTTACCACTCGCACGCGTGCTTCTCGTCCCACTCGATCTCACTAGCACTCACTTGCTCCCCTTCTCCGGCTATGCTACGCATATCGATCCTTCGTTTGCGGCGGACAGACCATCCGTGTCTACAGACAAGTCACCTCTTTCCCACTTCACCAGTGCATTCCTACGGCGCACACGCAATGTTATGCGCGCATTTGGTCAGGATGCAATGGAGCTTCATGATATTGCCGCTGTTTGGGCTGCGATTGCACATCCACCCGGGCTAGAAGGGCCCGCACCTGGATGGGGTTTCCGACGTCGCAAGTTTCTGATAGAGCGGTGCGTCCTGCGTTACACGTCCGTTCGTTGTACTCAACGGGCCAACGTATCCTGATACACAGAACTGGCGAACTCACAAGTGGCATGTGCGTAGTCGACAGACGTGGTGACCAGAGTGCATACGCGCCAGGCGTGAACCGCGCGCGTGTGCAGGCGGAACTGAAGAGACGCATGGCAACTGGGGCCTCGGAGCCCGGTAGCTTTGGTTTATTCGAGTCTGTGGCAGTACCTGCGCTCGTTGAGGTTGAAGGCGAACCATCACGCCTGTCTAAGGATGACCAGGAGGGTATACCCGTGATTGATGGCACGCCTGGTGCAGAAGCACTTCTTCAGATCATGATGAAACGGATATGGCACGTCGAAGTTGACAAGGAGAGCCTAACTGCGGATCTGTTACTTGTGTGAGGGCAACTGGTAAGCTATCTTACTACCTGCATGTTCAGATTGGATTTATCCCCTCACAAGAAGGCTAGATTTTGATATTTACAATGTGGAGATCGGAGTCAATGGAAACGATGATATCTCTGCGGCATCTCTAGTTTCCTACGTCGGCTTCAACCTACAACAACCTACATCACACAGCATCTAATTAACGACAATGTTTCTGCCACCTCGCCGTGGCTTACGTTCTGGGCGCAAGGATGTCGACCACCTTTGTGGGGTTCCACTCCGGGAAGAGCCCATTATCAGGTTCGCCTACCAGCCCATCCGTGGCCCAGATGATGTGCAAGTATGCATCGAAGTCGTACGCATTCTCCGAAAGTTTTGCGCGCAACGAGTCAACTGTCCGGTACGTGACGTCGAGCTTGGTGCCCGTGCGTTCCTCGTAGCCCTGGAATATCTCGTTGAACGACTGTGGGTCGAGTCATTTGATCAATTCCTTGATGAAATCCTCGGGAAACAAAGGAAGGAACATACTGCACGATCACCCTCGAGACGGAGGACCTGGTTTTGCAACCGCGATGCAGGGCTGTGAACGAGGACGTGCGCGAGGAATCGCGCGATGTCTTTACGAGCGGTCCACGAGATCGGAGCGTTGCCATCACCACCAACGGCGACCTTACCACATTTCACGTCCAGATTTACGATCCTATCCACAAAAATGATCAGCCCCTCATATCCTGAAGAGAGATAAAGACGCGTACTGGTCCCACGAGTAATCGGCGAACGGTCCCGTGTAGACGGGCAACAACGGGGGGCCGACCTCACGCAACTTTGCGTGCAGTGTGCCCTTGCCACCGAGCAAGCCCTGCAAGTTATCCGTGGGTCCACCAAACTCGCTTGGCAGGAAGAGGCTGGCGCCGGCAGCTTTGGCAGCCTGTGCGATGGGCACCTGCACGTCGATGGCCATCAAACTGATCGTGGATATGACAACATGCACGCCGGCGAGGGCCACAGTGAGCGCGGGCACGTCGGCGTACTCTGCGGACGCTATGCGTACGCCACGCGCAGCGAACGACTTATTTTGGTCTTTATCGCGGGAGCCCTGCGTTGTGTGTGGTTTTGCATGGTTAGTTATCTCCCTGGGTGAAGACAGGATGTACGAGCGACGTGACGTACGGGACGCGAGACGATGGTGATCTCGTCAATGGCCCCTGCGGCTTTCTGCTTGAGTAGCTCCTCAACGATGAAGCCGCCGACGTTCCCAGCGCCTGTGATTGCGAAACTTCTGAAGTTAGACATAATATTGGTTGGTAGGTGGATGAAGAGGGTGTTGGGCACACTTGTGGGTAGATTGAAATGGGTGGGCGATATTTATCCCGCGAGCTGTGGGACGATGCGCGTGATGCAATATAGAGCCATCAAGAGGTGATGCCTCTCATCCGATGACTGACTATTGCTGTGGCCTAGAGAATTGCCCATATTTGGGTATCGCTGCTGACGACAGGCGTCAATAGTGATTACATCCGAACGGGATGACAGATAATCAGCGATTACTGCGGGATCGGGTCGGGCTCGTTCGTATTCGAGAACGTTCTCGTGTCGTCGTCTCTCAGAGAAATCAAACTGGAAGTTTCCAATTCTCATTAGATTAATCTAGTTCCTTGAGTTGTGATTGTGTATAGAGACGTGGATTATTGATGCTAGAAGGCTTCAGTAATTGTGTGAAGAAGTGTCCCATGCTCAGAATATGAATGGCACCTCGTACAGCGATTCTACCATGCTCTCGTGCTCGTCAAAAACTCGTGCGCTTCCTCCCATCCCATTCTTTCGCGCTCCTTGCCTCTTTCTTCACCGCGTCGCACCTCCTCAGCATCGATCTTCTTCCACTGATCGTACTGCACGACGCGCTTCTCCTTCACACCCTGCTCGATCTCCCTCGGCACGCTCTCCAAATCGACATTATCAGAGATGAGCACGTCATCCGAGTGAGGGATCGGCACCACCTCATTGCCGGCGCCAGACGCGTTGCTAGAACTGTGGTGATCCCCCAGGATGGTATCCGCAACAGCGTACGCGTCGATCATCGTCGCCGCGAGAACGCCACGCGCACCCGTCGCAGCCCATCCGGACGCGTAGACGCGGCCCTGCGCACGGCCGGTGGCATCCGCCACGCGACCGCCCGTCGTGCTGAGGTGGCCCTGCGAGGGATCGTAGTAAGCTTGCAGGGGGTCCGCGTGGTGCCCCAACGCAGTCACGACGAGGTCCGTGCGAAGGAGAGACGTTGTGCCTGTCGGTACGGCGCGGGCGCGCTCATCGAGCGCGGTGTGTGCTAGCGTGAGGTGCTGGCTATCCGGTGCGAAGCCCGTTGGAGAGCGGAAAAAGTCGAGAGACCATGTCTTGGTGCCTGTTGGGGGTGGGGTCGCCCCGGAAGCGGCGGAGGAACTTTGTTGGAGGAGTTGGAGGATTCGGGATTGCTGTCGCGAGAGCTTCGTGCTTGCTGGTGGAGACGCGAGCAACTCTGGGGGGAGAGGGACCATGGATGTACCCTCAAGCGTCGTCAACTCGCGCAATTCCTTCGTCGTGAAGGCCGCTTGGAGCGGACCACGCCTTCCGATGATGGACACGTGGCGAACGGTGGATCGGTGTAGGACGTCGAGAACTGGGGCGGGAACGTCGTACTTTTCGAGGATGCGTGGGGGCGTGAGCAACATCCGTGCGACATCAAGCGCGACGTTGCCTTGGCCGATGATAGAGACGTGCTCCGTCTTGTGGAGCGGTGGTGGCGTCGGGCGTGAGGGATGTTGGGTGTACCAGTGGACAAACGACAGCGCGGGAATGACGCGGTCGGATGGCGGAAGGGCAGGGTGTAGAGTTGGGATAGTACATCCGGTCGAGAAGAGGAGGTGTGTGTAGTGGGGCTTCAGAGTGGAGAGGGATACTGGAAGTGCGTGTGAGATAGGCGGAGGCGTCTGGAGCCCGACCTGGACGTTGCCAAAGAAGCGCAAGCGGGAGTCCGCCGCAGCCTGGTCAAACTTGTGCGTGCAGTTCTAGTGTGAAATAACACAGCTGTTTAAAAAGAAAGACGGGGTGGGTGGTGGGAGGAAACGTACCTTGACTTCTGGATGGTCTGGCGCAACGCCATATCGAACGAGCCCGTGCGGCGCCCATAATCTGTCGTAGATGTGGATTTTCAATTGGGAGGCGAGCAGCTCGTCTTTTGGAAAAAGTGATAAAAGGCGAGAGGCAACGTAGAAAGATGAAGGGCCACCGCCTATGATGGCCAACTTGAGAGGTGCCATTCGCGCCGGAGCGCCCGCTGCGGCACTTCTTTGTCCTCTTCTTCAACCACTTGCACAATCCCGAATCTTGTCATGACCACGGACTGAGCCCGGACATCGCCACTGATGGTACGCATATGTGCCTGGCGAAGTCGCGATCTTTGTCCTACGAGTTGTCGCTATGTGAACGAGTGTCCGATCTTATTGTGTCCTCGGAGCCCAACTCCTGTACAATACGGGGACTCCCATCTCGTTTACAATAATGGGCAGGTCGTTCTTATCCGCCCCAAACCTGCCTATGTATGCTCTCTACGTGCAGGTGACGGTGCCAGTGGAGTCTCGGTTCGATCGATCTCCGTTAGTGAGCCACTCCGACTTGGAGGCCCCCGAAGGCTAAACAGACCGCAACTTTGTGCCTTTAAGATGCTGTACAACTACTGTACAGTGTCCTCGGTGGTTGTGGACCCCACTAATTACATCTTGTTTTGGAAGTAACAATGTCACACCAATGGGAAGTTACCCGTCAAGACGTGGATCAAACGTATGTGAATGTACAAGGGAAGACAGGTCGGATGTGTGGTTTCACTCGCGTCTGTAATCCCGGCTAAACAGGAGAACAGAATATTATATTTCGACATAGTCCCCAGCACAAAATGCTCCACCATGGAACAAGCACACGTCACACGTGGCAATCTATGAATTTTGCGAGTGTCTCTGAACTGAAACTCGCGTTCTATTGTCTCTGCCAACTTGGAGCTATCAGGGTGAGAGACGAGGCGCATACCATCGATACAGTAATACAGTATCATAATGGCAAGCGTTCTGACCTTCGCCGAGGCCAAGACAATCCCTCTGCTTCTCACGCTGTCACAATCGAGCGCTACCCAAGTACCAGCACGTACAGCCTGGTCTCGATCTCCTCCATCTTCGTTCCGCAATTGGAAGTACTTATGGGCGACGTCCCCCAGGCGACGTCACTGGTTTTGTTCGGACGAACATCGTTGACATCAATATAGGTCCACAGGCACGCTATTAAACCCGCTCCTACAAAAGCCTACATGCACACACTACACCCTCCCCGTACCAACTTCATCTTGCCAGGTGTTTGCTTCCGCTCGTAATATGGCTACCCTCTCCGAGTCGTCGGTCTTCGAATCACTTTTTCAATCTTCTTTGGAGGAATATGAAAAAGTGACGGGGATAAACCTCGTCCGACACCCACTCGCAGCCCAACTCGAGCGCTGCAACTCTGTTGAGTCTATCACTCAGGCTATTCAGGATCAAGCAGAGGCCTTCTGCAAATTCCGAGGAGCCAATCACGAGGCCATAACAGTGCTGAAGCATACCGTCCGAGCTCTCCATACGCTGTCTGCTATCGACCTCGTATGTCCAAAGAGTTTTGTTGATCCTGAGATCGCTGCGTCTGACATTTCTTCCACAGCCTATTCCCGGCGTGGAAATGATCCATACCTGTATCGGAGCCCTCCTTGGCGTATGTATCTATTCAGTTACGATTAGCAAATCGTTGTAACCCCGGCGTGTGTAGGCGAGTGAAAACGTCAGCGCGAGCTATGACGCGCTCGTCGAGCTCTTGGAGACCATGTGTAATTTTCTCAAGCGCCTTGATATCTATACCAAGCTCCCACCCACCAAAGCTTTGACTGAAATGATTGTCAAGATATTGGTAGAGTTGATCTCTACGCTGGCGGTGGCAACAAAACAGATTAAACAGGGGCGGTTGAGTGAGTCTATCCTTACAGCCCCGGTCCGTTGCCGTTTGACTCAACACCTGGGAGCAGAGAAATTAGGAAAGAAGCTTTTCGGAGATAGTGACGTCGAGGCAGTACTCCGCAGACTGGATAGGCTAACTCTTGAGGAGGCTCGCGCGGCTACGGCACAAACTCTCGAGGTTGTCTACGGGCTGGTCGAGAATTGGAGAAAAGTCATGAGCGGTGAGCAAATTCTGCTTAGTCACGTGCTCTTTGCCAAATACCTCTCTAGAAAGCGAGGCAATGACCCAAGGCATCCAGAAGAATCTAGGTACGTTTTCTTTCGGTGAGGCCATGCTGGAACGAAACTGACTCCGCGCTAGAGATGATACAGCAAGTTGCGAGCGAAGTGAACAAGTCAAAACGTCAGTTCTTACCATATTCAATTCGGCCGCCTTTGGATTACTGACTTTTGGATTGCCTTCTAGGTGACCAGTTGCGACGGGACGTCCTAACATGGATCTCCCCTCCCGATGCGTGGAAAAATCACAACATCGGACGAAAAGCACACCACAAAGGAACGGCGAGATGGTTGATCGGAGATGAAAGATTTGCGAAATGGAAATCATCGCCTAGTTCTCTCTTATGGATTCACGGGAAACGTATGTGCTTCCTACTCCTAAAGTTCTACTGAGATAGGTGACACCAAGTCTGCAGCGGGATCAGGGAAGACTGTACTTTGGTACGATGATTTTCCGAAATTTCTATTTCTGGCACTTAAATCCTGCCTAGTTCCTCCATCATCGATGACCTCGATTCCATGCGCAAGTCTGGATTAGCATCACTGGCTTTCTACTATTGCGACTTCCGAGACGAAGAAAAGAGGGACCTCCGTGGCTTGCTCTCCTCTTTACTTTTCCAGCTTTGTGATCAGTCCGACTTTTACTGCAAGACACTTTCTGGTCTTTATTCGACGCACCGTAATGGCTCGCAAAGCCCAGATGAGATGGCCCTTACAGAGTGTCTTAAAGACATGCTCAATTCACCCGAGGAGGCCCCAGTTTTTCTCATTGTGGATGCTCTGGATGAGTGTCCAAGTGCCTCTGGTACACCGTCAAATCGTGAAGAGGTCCTTACGTTCTTGGAAGACCTTGTTAATATATGGCCCCAGAATCTTCGCATATGCTTAACCAGTCGCCCAGAAGTCGATATTAAAGATATCCTTGAACCTTTAGAGTTCCATTCCATTTCCCTTCACGACGAAGAAGGACAAAGGCAGGACATCCTCGACTACGTCAAGTCCATTGTTCATTCGGACTCGAAGATGCGAAGATGGACAGCCGAGAACAAGGATCTCGTCATCGACGTGCTTTCGGAAAAAGCCGATGGGATGTAAGGCACTGATACCACGATGCTTAACTATGGTTGCTTATACAGTATCTGCGTGTAGGTTCCGTTGGGTGTCTTGCCAACTTGATTTCCTCCGTCGTTGCCTCCCTGGACGTATCCGGCTTGCCTTGGACGAGTTACCGGCTACTCTGGATGCCACGTACAAACGCACGTTAGAAGACATCGATGAGCAGCACTGGGAATGTGCCCTGCATCTCTTTCAGTGCGTCGCCGTGGCCCCGCGCCCACTCCGTGTTGAAGAGCTCGCGGAATTTATCGCATTCGATTTCAAGGCAGGGCCCATCCCAACCTTTAACGAGGACTGGCGCGCGGAAGATCCAGTAGAGGTGGTGCTGGCTACGTGCTCCACTTTAGTCGCCGTTGTCAACGATGGAAATTCCCGAGTCATACAATTCTCGCACTTCTCAGTGAAAGAATATTTGACGTCTTCCCGCCTTGCCCAAGAAAGCGACATCATCCCTCGTCGTTGTCATGTCTCTATCACACATGCGCATAACCTTATTACGCAAGCCTGTCTGGGCATTCTGCTACACCTGGAAGAAGGCATCACCAGAGTTGACCTGCAAAATTTTCCTCTCGCGGAATATGCTGCGGAGCACTGGTTCTATCATGTGCGCTATGGGGATGCCTTGGAAAGCGTGGAAGATGGGATAAAACAGCTGTTCGACCCGACAAAGCAACATTTTGGGATCTGGGTCTGGCTTTATGACCTACAATACGCTCCCGGGGAGCGTCTTCGAGTTTCTCGACTGTTAATAAAGCCCTTTCCACCCAGAGGAATGCCGTTGCACTATGCCGCTCTCTGCGGCTCGCAGGCCATTGTCAAGGCCCTGGTCAACGAACACCCCCAGGACATAAATTCTCGCGGCCTCCGCGACAAGTCAACTCCATTACATGTGGCAGCGTCTGAGGGTCATGTGGAAATTGCCCGCGTCCTTATTGGGTGTGGCGCAGATGTGACGGCTCGGGACAGGACCGGGTCGACTCCACTACTCGAGGCGTCAGAAGGAGGACACGTGGAATTGGCAGGCATCCTTCTCGAAAATGGAGCAGATGCCGCGGCCCCAAATGAAAGAGGGTGGTGTCCACTGCATGCAGCGTCGAGGAAAGGACATGTGGAACTTGCCAGGATCCTTCTCCAACATGGAGCAGACGCAACGGCCCAGGACCAGGACGGGTCGACTCCACTGCATCGGTTTCCGCCCAGCAGACTGAAGGAACTTGCACATGTTCTTCTCGAATATGGTGTGGATGTGACGACTCCGAACAAGAACGGGACGACTCCACTGCATTTGGTGGCATACCAGGGAGATGCGGAACTCGCGTGTATCTTTCTTGAGCGCGGTGCAAATGCGACAGCCCGAGATCAGAAGGGGTTGACTCCGCTGCACGAAGCGTCGGAGTTGGGGAATATGGAACTCGTACGCATGCTCCTCAAGCACGGTGCGGACCCGACAGACAAGGCGGAGGACGGGTCGACTGCATTACATCGGGCGTCGGGCGGAGGAGGGGTGGAACTCACAATTTTCCTTATCGAAGAATGTGGCGCGGACGCAACAGGCCGCAATCAGGATGGGACGACTCCGTTGCACAAGGCTTCGTCCGGGGGACATGTGGAGGTCGCGCGCGCCTTGCTCGACCGCGGTGTGGACGTGAATGCGCCGGACAACGGTGGGACGGCTCCACTCCATCTGGCATCGGAAAAGGGACATGCGGACGTCGCTCGTCTCCTCCTTGAGCGGGGAGCAGATGCGACTGTGCGATGTAAGGCTGGAGATACCCCGTTGCATTGGGCGTCGAATAGGGGACATATAGACCTCGTACGCATCCTGCTCGAGAGCGGTGTGGACCCAAACGCACAGGACGAGGACGGATCGACGCCACTTCATTTAACATCAGGAAAACAATGTGCGGACATTATACGCGTCCTCCGTGAAGGTGGCGCGGATCTGAATATTCGGGACAAGCGCGGAGAGACACCACTGTATTATGCGTCGTCATCCGAAAATAGAAACTTCGTACGCGCCCTCCTTGAGAACGGTGCGGATCAAACAATTCGGAACGACCGCGGGTGGACGCCACTGCTTCGCGCGGCACGCTGGGGATGCGCAGATGTCTCGCGAATCCTTCTCGACTACGGTGCGGATGTGGCAGTCAAGGACAGGCGTGGGCTGACTCCACTGCATTGGGCATCGGACCTGGAACATGTAGAAGTCGCTCGCATTCTTCTTGAGCGCGGGGCGGATCCGAGCGCGCCGTGTAAGGCCGGAACGACTCCGCTACATCGGGCGTCGGCGAGGGGATACTCGAAACTCGTACGCATCCTACTGGAAAGCGGCACGGACGTAAACGCCCAAGATAAGGCCGGTCGGACGCCACTGCATCGTGCATCATCCAGTGGGAAAGCGACGATTGTACGTGTCCTTCTCAAGAGCGGTGCGGATCATAAAATCCAAGACAAGGACGGGTGGACGCCGCTACATCGGGCATTGGACATGGGATATGAGGGGGTCAAGCAAATTCTCCTTGATCACGGTGCGGAAGCGACAACTCCGGAACAAGTTCGGGAGCGCTCTGCCGATAGGACGTCTAGGAAATCAGGTAACGGACGGAGGACATAGAGGACTTCGGATGGAAGTGTCGACGCATCTCTTAGAATAACATTCCTGAGTTTAATATTGACACGCGCTGGGTTGCACCGTACGAAGCATAGGAGGGTACCGTATTTCTATATACCATTCATTCGATGAAGCTATGGAGCAAGCATTGTAGGTAGCTACAGTATGGGCATGTTACTGCGTGTATTAGTACTACTTGATAAAAGCGCTTGCATGAACTCAGTAACTTCACAGTGTCATGCATAGGGTGAGGGATAATGGTATTTGAAAGGTTTGGACATGCGACCACACCCTTAGATATACCACAACAACCAAGACGATCCTCCAGGGAAAAGATACTTCCAATAAACATAATGTAGGACTGGGGACAAGTAGGATAATAGTCTGGCGATGGAGTGATGCTATTCTAATGAACCTTTCGGTGGGTCATCGAATGACCTGCCAGAATGGCATCTAAAATGGCGTACGCTTCAATCAGCATAGCTGGGAGGAACCCACACACGCCCTCACCGGCTCCCCAGACACGTAGACGGAGCGCAACGCGCAGCCCGCGGCGTCCGCTACGCGTAGGTGGCACAACGCGAGACCACAGTTACTAGATAAGTTCTGCCCGGTATCGCAGTGCGTGGTTAGTCGGAAGTCCGTAGGTAGAAGATAAGTGCGCCCGTCAGTACCGCGGCGAGCCCGACTGTGAGATGTAGTCTATCCGCAGTGGAGCCCGCTGGAGAGCAGAAAGGGTCAAGAGACAAATTTTTGGGCCTGCGGAAGGGTGGGCACCCCACCATTGAGACGAAGGGCGGCCTTGCTACAAACTTTTGCCTTGTTACCCGGATAGCTCGCTTCTTGGTGGTTAGACATGATCAGCCCAGCGTCGGGGCTTCAGAGGGGTCATAGATACAAGAGCGGGCGCGGTCAACTCGCGCAGTTTCTTCGTCATGAAGGCTTCTGGAAATTGGCTACAGGAATGCCTTCATATAATAGGTACGTGGAGAAACTGAAGGCGGATTTGTGCAGAACATCAAGCATCAAGCATGAAAGGGAGGAGGGCATACTCTTCGAAGATGTGAGAGTCGTGAGTAATATTCGCGTGACATCGATGGCGATGTTGTTGTGACCAATCACTAACACGGGGTACCGCCTCGGTGCCAATGTGACGGCGAGGGGTGTGGTATGAGTTGGATAACCAGTGGAGGGATACGCGGGGGGATGACTCGGTCAAATTGTCGGAAAGTAGGACAGAAAGTGGGATGGTAGAACCGGTGGAAAGGAGAAGATGCGTTGTGCATGTTCAGATTGGAAGGATGTGCCAAAAGACATGTGAAATGGTATCGGTATTTTGAAGAAAGCCAAGATCCGAAAGGCATCGTGCTATAAATAATTGAGGTAAAAGGACACCGAGGAGCAGCGTAAGAAAAGATGTGGGGTAAACCAGCGTGTGAAGTGAATCAAAAGAGGTGCCAGTAGGGTGTTTGGAAGGTCTCACGTCACGATCAGAAGCGGCTCTGCCGGCCCGGTGGTTGGCATAGCGTTGCTATATTTTTGGGACCAGCGAACTCCGCGTTTCTTTGACTTTCTGATTCCTCTACCGTCAATCGCCAAGTACTCGATGAATCTCTATTTTCCATTGTGGTCCTGTCTCTCTAAACTGACAGAGATCGACAACCCTTTAGGGAGTTCTGGTAAAAACACCAGTCAGGGCCGTCTATATGCTGACGCAGGAGCACGTCACCCGAGTACACCCCGTCCTGGACTAGTACCAAACCAGCACCAGACTCGTCACCGAAACAGTCCACCGGAATGGTACCAGCAACGGCGTTGTGTCCATCCTCGTCGTCGCGAGCACGTCAGTCGCGGTCCGCTTGGACATGGAGAAGTGGCTCAGCGCACGGCCGGCGGCGTACAGTACGTGCCCATGATCCGTATGGTGTCGGACGGCGGCCTCGGCAAAGTCGGCGTTACAGTAGAGAAGTCGGTATGTCTGTTGGTACCTTGCGCGAGGGCCCGTCGAACGTGGTGTGTACCAAGTTACTGTCAGCATGAATTATTGCCCATACGCCGTGGAGATCGTTGGCCCGGTCGAGAAAAACAGGGTCTTTGTACTGTGATGGTAGGAAGTGGCGTTACACTGGCTGCAGGCAGGGATATGAGGGCTTCGCTATAGCAGGTATCGAATGCGGGACTGCCCGGATCCCTCCGTGCTTGGGTGAGTGTGATCAACCCAGAGTGGAACAAGGAGGTGGGAGCTTGGTCTGTTCGTCGGGGTCCATCACCGTAAAAGCTGTCGGAAACAAGCCGTTGGCACGCTGCCAGATGACAGCCACGTGGGGAAATGAGGCTTTTGACTCCAAGCACGGAAGCGAGGGGGGCGGGAGCGATCGTTGTGCGACGTCGAGCCCGATGTTGTCTTGACCAATCATCAACACGTAGTCCGTCTGATGCGGGGCGGTCACCAGATGGCAGCGGGGGGTGTGATGGTATTGAACAAGTGATGAACCAGGAACGGTGTGGGAATGACTTGGTCAAACTGTGGAAAGAAAGGGTGGAAGTGGGGGGTTAGGAGAAGGTGAGTGTAGTGCGGGAGAGGTATATCGGATGAGATGTGAGATCAGTGGGCGGTTTCTGGATCCTCGACCAGTGTGCCAATGACGCGCAGGGGCAGGTTTCTGCAGCCGTTTAGTCGACTTCAAGTTCTTGTACAATCCTCGAACTAAAAATAAAAAGGCATTTGAGAAAAAAAAACGACCAAGGGAGCGAACTCAGGCGGCAGTGGACGTACCTTGACCTCAGGATCTCGTTTAGGATGGCCCGGGGGAACGCTATCGAGTAAGCCCACCCGGTGGGCATAGTCCGTCGTAGAGTTGTATCTCCAAGTGCGATGAGACCGGTCAACGTTTCGGAAAGGGTGATGGGAGAGAGACAAAGGGCTACGGCACCGCCCATGGGCCCGGGGTCATGAGGGCCAACTTCAAGAAGTGACATCCACGTCGGAGCGCCCGCACCTTTTTTCGTCCTACGGTTTGTACAATAAACCGTAGACCCATGCCCGTGGTTCGTGCAACAGTTATACACTCTCAGATCTTGCAACCCAGTGCCAGGCGGTGGCCCTGAGCATCGGCTGCGTCGCCACTGATATTCATAATTATGCCCAGAGACATCTTTGTCCTCGAA
>Ga0307510_10004414_pt1 | contig 16557 bp, 21 predicted proteins | sample 12_EM_MG_FD_207224 | JGI IMG/M metagenome (GOLD analysis project Ga0307510, IMG submission 207224) | Populus trichocarpa ectomycorrhiza microbial communities from riparian zone in the Pacific Northwest, United States - 12_EM | ecosystem: Host-associated > Plants > Roots > Unclassified | place...
TAGGGCCAAAGAGCTTCAGCCACGACTCCATAAGGAGGTCGTCGATGGCGAAACCTGACAGTTCAGGGGGGGGTGCGATGGCGATGGACTCCGCAGGGTACCAGAGGAGGCTCAATGCCGCATGGTCTGAGGAGATAGATCCATCAAATGAGATAAGAAGCAGGGAGATCTGTCCGGAGATCGCCGCAGCTTCGTTAATGAGGGTGAGGTCGAGAACTGAAGGTTGTCAATCGCCTCTGCTGCTGTCCCATGTCGCAGCGCATGGTGGGTTCAGAAGTTCAAGTCCTTGATCGTCAAACCAAGTAACGAGTTCTGTGGCCCATGGGGATGTAGTAGCGTAAGGAAAGGACCATATGGGTGAGTGAGTATTGAAGTCGCCGACAACAAGTGTAGGTAGAAGGGGGTCAAGTCCAGACAAGAGAAGGTGAAGGAGGTTATGGTGTGGTTTATCATATGTACGATGGTAGACATTAACAATACGGAGGATTTCCTCTTCAAAAATAAAGTCCAGAACCATGGACTCAACAGAGGAGAGGGAGTGAGTAGTGTGATTAACGATAGAAAAGGTGCGTGCAAGGTCGTATCTGACGTAGCATGCAACGCGAACCAAATCTGGGTCAGTGAAAGATGGAAGGAGGCATTCCCACATATTATTATTGGTCGCGCCAGGAATGGCGGTACCAAGGGGATCTGAATCAGACCGGGCGGTTTGAACCGTCCCAATCCATGGTTCCTGTATGAGTAGAATGTCAGCAGTGGTGGTTTGTAAGAGGGAGTGAGTCAGGAGACTCTGTTGGTTCATGTTGACCGACATTATCTGAATAGGGCGTTCAGACATGGTCGCCGGACTTAGCCTGTTCGTTAAGGGGTGGTGCAGACTTGTGGTGGATAATGTCGGAGAGCTTGATCCCTCAGGAGATGGTGGCAACCTGTGCAAGCTCTGGGAGGTGAAGCAACTCTGAGATCGTCATGGACTCGAAGTCAGCCGTCCGCCACTTGGAGTGTTCATCAAAGATGCTCTGGAGACGGGGTGAGATGGGTTTGTTAGTAGGGTTCGAGAAAAGGGATGGTCCCGCGTCATTGGTGTGAGCAGGTGCTCGTGGAGCGTAAGTGATGGTACTGTCATCTTCTGGTTGAGAGGAGGGAACATCAGTAGGGGGAATCAGCACGCTCCCTACCCTGGGACGGGAGATCTCCTCATCCGAGGGGTCGCCAGTGCGATTATCTTCGCGGCGGAACTGCTTGCGGAGGGGGCAGGAGAGGTCTCGGGCGAGATGGCCCGCATCCGGGAGCTTGGCACCCCAGCAGTTGATGCAACGTGGGGGGCAGTTGCAGAACATGCCCGTGTGGTTTTTGATGGTCGGGCACCAGCAGACGTGATCCTGAGGGTGGTGTGGGCCACCGCAGATTGGGCAGATCACCGCTGTCTTGGAGAAGCGGCAGCGATCGACCGAGTGTCCGAGGCGGTGGCACCAGTCACACTGTCGAGCTAGAGGAAGAGAGTTAAAGAGTTTGGTGGTTGATTGAGCACCAAAGAGAAAAGGAGGGTTCTTTAGGATGCGAGCAAGTGCGGCACCCGATTCATCAATGATTGAGAAAATTACTGAGGAGCGCTGTTTTTCCTGCTCAATAGTAGAGCGGATCCACTTCGGCGGGGAGACAAGAAGAAGGCCCTGGCAGACCTGGTTGAGACGAAGCTCCGCAAGGAGGTCGTCAGAAGAAGGGACCTGTCCGTTAGTAAGGACGACAGGGACATAATGGAGAATAATGCGGGTGAACCCGCGTTGGGGTAAGAGGGATGCGCCAGGCTGGAAAGGCCGAAGCAGCGTGTCCCGAAGACGAAAAATTTCGTCATTGGATGGTTGTCCTGCAAAAATCAGGACGAAGTTAGAAGAAAGCTAGGAGCTCCACCGTCCACTAAGTAGGGACACGGAAGGGTTAGAGCCTTGGTAGGCCTGTCTAATCGCAGCTTGAAGGGAGCGGACGGTCGCAGCCGCGTCAGGTTGAGGGCCCCGAAGTGCGCGAGTGGTGGGGTCACGTGTGACGGTGAACTCCGTCGTGATCAAGGGGCGCGCTCGTGGGCGCGTGGTGTTGGGCTTGGTAGTTGGGGCTGGCGTTGATGGTACCGCAGAGACTTGAGTGGCGAGCGCACGCTGGTAAGCAATGATGAGCGCAAGCTTGCTGGCGCTCCGGGACGTGACTTTACAGTCAAAGCGGAGTTCGTAGGCGCTGATAAGTTGGTCCCGGGTGAGATTCTGGAGCTGTTGGTCAGAAAGGTCGCGGGGGCGGTTAGTGGTATTAATCGGAGGAGGCTGAGATGGTTGAGATGGGCAGTTAGAATCCGAAACCGCTGCAGCAAAGGATCATGGCTTGTTGCGGCCTTTCTTCTTCTTCTCCCCGATTACTGTCCACAGGACGTTGGGGTCAACCGGTTTGTTCGGGGGAAGAGGCGGGGGTGAGTTGAGGGTAGCGATTGGGGGTTGAGACGGGGCCTGAGGCTGGAAAAGTCGGATAGAGCCGGCCGCTGGGGCTGGTTGCATCTGCAGGGCTGGCAGGGCAGTGGAAGCAGCCCGGTTTCCGGCGACATTAGCAAAGGAGCACATCTGTAGGAAAGAGCGATAGTGCAAGACAAAGGCAGACTCAAACTTGTCAGTAAATTCGGGGTGTGAGTCTGGGGCATAGTTTTCAGAGAGGAATTGGTCGAAGAAGGAGTAAAACTTATCAAGAGAGCTAAATTGGGAAGAGGTCAAGTCCTCGGAACGAGGGTCAACCCCTTCAAAACGTGCCCACATATCACGGACATCAGATGGAATGATACGGGCCATTTCAGTGTCGGCCTCCATCTGAGCCGCGTGAGCTTCTTGAGCTGTCACGCAGTCAGTTGGTATGTGACGACCGTAGTCGTTGAAATCAGCCGCTTCATCCATGCCCCAGATAGAGTCCACCTGTTTCGAGGGGACGTTGGGGTCGGGAAGGCCCGTCTGGAAATTGGTGTCTGGCTTGCGAATGTGGGTCGGGTTGGGTTGCCAAAGGGCCGCAGGGACCGAAGGTGAATAGGGCCGAGCGGGGTTCTCGAGGCGCTCAAGGTGGGTAGAGAATTGCAAGGAGAGGTTTGAAACCTGTGAAGAGAGAGCCATGATCGCGGCCATGACATCAGAGGTGGGGGGGTCAGTAGAGGAGGCTTGAGATGGAACAGAAGCCGCCGTGTTGGAGGGTCCTTGGACCTTGTATGCAGACAGGGCAGGAGGATATTCATATGCAGTAAGCTGGGAGGTATGAACCCCCATCATGCATTCTTCGAAACTACCCTCGGGGGGTCCGACGGACACACCCATAGGTGGAGGCTGGAGGCTCAGAGCCGGCTCCGTCAGAGCCCGGGTGAGCGGGGATGCACGGGGGGTCGTCATGTCTGGGGACTGGCCCGAAGGACGAGATTCAGGAGAAAGAGCGCGTGCTCGGGAGACAGATCTAGAGCAAGGAAGAGGGCGTGCTGTGGGGTCAACGCGTTTCTTCGATCGGTTAGTGCGGGCAACAGGTTTAGATGAGATGGAAGAAGAGGGAGTGGGAGTGGGAACAAGGCTGGATTGGAGTCTCTTTTTACGCTCCTCAACCTCAATTTTTAAAGCGTGTTTGAAGGCAGAGATCTCAACTTCCGCCGCTTCGCGAAGTTCAGCCTCATGTTCTTTTATGTCTGCCAAGGATTGTTTGGTGCGGATATCTAATTGTTTCTCAAAGAAGGCTTCGGCCTCTGCCGCGGCGCGGATCCGGGCAGCTTCCTTGGCTTTGGAGATAACGTCGGCGGCAGTCTTCTCAAGCTCCTTTCGGCGTCGGTCCAAGTCAATTATTTGCTGTGCCTTGGCATCGTCAAAGGCTGTGGTGGCCCAGGGTTCGAGGATCTCAGTAATAGTCGTGTCGGCAAGGGCAGAGCGGAGTTGGGATTTAAGGCGTGTATGCGTTGTTTCGAACTAGGCCTTGAAGCGAGGGTCGGCAGAGACCTCGAGGGCATCTGTTCCGGTGTCAGTAAGGAACCAAATAAAATCGTTGCAAAGGTGTTCTGATTGATCCAGACGCCAGGCCTCAGCCTCCTGGTGGAGGGTGCGGATAGCGTTGTTGACAATAGTGCTGTGCGCCGCGCGAATATTCTGAGAGCAAGATTTGAGCACTGACCTCCACTCAGTGTTGTCGATTGGAATGTGGCATTCCTCAAGGCAACGAAGACAGATGTCCCATGCTTTGGGGTCTGCCTTGTAGTCAGTAAAAAAGTGGGAAAAGGAGGAAAGGGTTTGGTTAAGAAGTTCAATGTGGGTTTGTTCGTAGGTGTTGAGGTCAGCGAAAGCGGCCGGGAAAGGGTGGCTGCCATGGGTGATACGAGTACTGTTATGGAAGTCAACTAGGAGGGTAGAGAAAATGCGAAGCCAAAGTTGGCAAGAAACGGAAGAGTCAAGATCACAGGATTGGAAACCCTGATGGATGAAGGCGCGGAGCCGGTCAAAGGCACCAGAGGCGTTTCTACCTTCTTGGGTTTGAGGAAAGTCGAGAGTGGTGGGGGCGTCAGTGGCGGAGATAGGGTGGAGAGGGTCGGTGGCCACAAGGGTAGTGGGGAGGGTCCCCACTATGACCAACGGGGTTGGATCGGGTGGAAGATAAGCAGACATAGGCTGCTGTAGCAGCAGGGGTCGCGAAGCGTTATCCCAGTGCTTTTTGACCGACGAAAAAGTTTGTGGGCTCTGGTATTTTCTATCCTACTCTAAGCTACCACTTTCTTTGGCGAGAAATTGCCGCGGAGGTGGTGGTTGCCAAAAAAGGAAGTGGTTCAAATTGGCTTGCGTTCCCCTTTCCCGAACAGCGATATCAAGAGGGAAGTATCGCTCAAGTGAGTCATAACCCACGTCACACTTCCTAATCCCTAATCTCCATGACCACTCTCCTGGTGACGCTCAAGGTTCACTCCTTCCATCAACTTACCTTTCCTGTTCCACCCCTCCAACAATAGATGACAATCACCGAAAACCTCAAGTTCAGCGTTGCCAGGTTCTACTCCCACGATAAACCGTGCTCGCCACGCGCGAACACCAAGTCGAGTCCCCCATCGCCGAGCTGCGCGAGGCGCACGAAGCCGCCGCGTTCCACAGCGCCGACGTTCTGCGTCTGAAATCCGAGCTTGACGCACATGCCGCTACGCAGGCCGACGTCTCGCGGCACGAAGCGGAGGAGGCGAGTCCGTGCTACTGGCCGAGCTTACGCGCCAACTCAAGGCGGCGCATTCCCCGCGCAATGGATAAGCTGAGCACCCTTCACGAACGCCACACGACCACCGAGGTACTTCGCGAAGAGAATCGCGCCCTCGAGTGCCGTGCGGCCTCTGCGGACGAATTGCGCGAGACCGTCGTGCGCCTCGATGCGGAGGTAAATGCGGCGCATGCGGAGCGCGAAGCATGGTGCGCCATCTTTTTCTCTCTCTCTGTGTGTTCTACGCTTTGGTGCGAACTTTATTGAGGTATTTAGGGAGAAGAGCGGGGTGCCAGGGACAGCCGCTGCGACACCCATCTCGATCACGCAGGGCCTGTCGGTGCGACGCTTGGGACACACGCATCTTCTCGAATAACAGGGTGCGGACCGCGCTGTGCTGCTCCAGCGCGAGGCAGAGCTCGCTGAAGTACAGGCGCGCGAGGTGGACGCGCGCTACTGCCGATGCCCTACTCCAGGCTACTCGTGCCGCGGAGGAACGTGCGATGAGGGCCGAGCGCACTGCTGCGCTTGCTGAGCGGGGGGTGGGATTTCTCAAGGTCCTCAACGTATGTCCACGTCCTCCCCTTGAATGTTTTGTGGCCTCATTCCCCTCTGGGATGCTGACCCATCTGCCACGAATAGGCGAGCTACGCCAGCGAAGAAGCTGCGCAAGGCTCTGGTAACATGTACCTTGTTAGGGTGCAACACATCAACGAACTTGAGAATTTGGTGGGCGAGTACAAGACGCAGATAAATGCGCTCGAAACAGACATTCAAGAACTTGCCAAGCGACCCGCTCTCGGCCAGGGCGATGGCTTGCAAGCTTTGCGTGAGGAACTTGCTAACGAAAAGCAGGCACTTCAAGAAGCGCGGCGAGGTACGTCACGCCATCGTCTCGCTCCATCACCCTGGAGAAATTGATCCATTCTTCTTACACTAGCGCTGGACGAGAAGGAGGAAGCTGCGCAGAAGGACAGGGAAAAGATCAAGGAGCTCGAGCAGACCCTCTTCGAGCTCCGCGGCGAGATCGGCGCAGGACGACACGTACCGCCCGGGATACGTGTCCTCTCGCTGACCGCGAATCCGCTCAGGATTGGGTAGACCTACGCCAGGCCGCGCTCGACAGACTCAAGGAAGAGAACGCGACACTCCTACAGCGCCTCTCAAGCCTCGAGACGTCCGGCGCCCCCAGCCCGCCAGCACCTACCGCCGGCGTTGTCAATGCTACTGGAATTGGCACAACGACGACGACTACGGAGCTCGTGCCGCGCGCGAGCTGGGCAGCTATGTATGAGGAAAAAGCGCGGCTCGAACGACAAAAGGAAAAGCGGCCGCTGAGCCTGAGACAGGTCTTCGCCGCGAAAACGGCCGAGTTTCGTGAGGCGCTCTCGGCGATACTCGGCGTCAAAGTCGCGTTTTACGATAACGGACAGGTGCGCGTGACGTCGCAGTACGACCTCGGCGCCGCGTTCGTCTTCCAGCCTGTCAAGGACAGCAGCACTACTGGCACCGGCGCGGATGCAGCTTGTTGCGCAGGATGAGGGAGGACCGCAGGAGTTGCCGCAGTTGATGCGGAATTGGGTCGAGATTGAGCAGAGTATACCGTGTTTTTTGGCTTGCGTTACGCCGGAGTGTTATGACAAGTGGAAGCACGAGCGAGAGTTGGGCGGTGGAGGGGAGTGAGGCGGCACAGGTGATTGAAAGTGGAAAGTCAGGAGGTCCTTGGTGGTTGAGCTTGTATTTATTTCGTCGCACGCAATTACTTTTCTTTACATTGGTTTGATACTGTAAACCCAGGGAGGCCGGATAAGATTCACGTGTAACGAGGTACCTACACAATATTCACAGAAGTCACAGCACACCATGACCATGACGGAGGATTCTGCTCCAATCCCTCCACGAGAGAGCCCGGGCTTGTCCTTAGCCTTCCCCGCTGACTGCTTACTTGCGCTCACACAGTGTGTAGATTGGGGGCATGGAGACATACGACCTCACAGTATCCTCTTTCCGAAATCAGTTCCGGGGACCAGGAATCGAGGTTGGTGAGACTGATGGCATGCCTTTGCAGGCAAGGCAGATTCAGAGGGCTGAAGGCAACGCCTTACAAGTGAGATTGAAGTCGGGGACAAGAGGCAAAGCGTCACGACTGAGGTTGAGCCCAAAACGAACTTGAAGTGAGCTAGGACCAAGATCGTTCGGGAGTCGGGCAGGAATGACAGGCCGACGAGAATTCGCGTCGCGTCGTTCTAAGAAATTGAGCGAGTCCCTTCCTTACACTTTCCTTACCATATCGACTCGAGGGCGACGGGAACATCTTAAGCGTGAGTGAACACGACTTCGGTCCTAAGGCCTAAGCCTTACGCACACTCAAGTGGAAACATCTCCAAAGCCCTGTATTGCACAAAGAGAACGAGTGTAAGGCTCGTTCCAGAGGGAACAAGGATTTATATACATCGGGAACAGAGTCAGAAACTACCAGAGTCATACTATGGATTCTACAGAGCCAAGCAGAGTCGATGCATGTACACAGAGGAGTCGAAAGAAGTCATTACCAAAATAGTTTCCGACCGTATTCCCGGAAAAACGAGATAGCAGGGGCCAGGTCTTCTTCAGTAATATCACAAAACCTATCACGACCCTTGTCACGCAAAAGCATGAAGTCTCCGACCCAAGGATAGTGCGCCTTTCCTGGCCCTCCTACAAGCTTCTCGACACACCGATTAGGCCGTTGGCCATTTATGAGTCCATCATCGTCGAGGAACAACGACAGGGAATGGGAGAGCAGAGGCGCAGTTGGTGAATACGTCGCACGCTGCAACGGGATAAATCCTCGATGATCCCATTGGGCATATTCCTTGAAATTGGGGTTATGGCACAAGTAGCCAATGTCTTCGTCGTCTTCCAGCGTACAGGTGACTTGAACAATTCGTGGCTCATCCGCATCGACGCCGAAAAAGTACGCCGCGACCGTGAAACTGTCACCGAGTTGAAGGCCCCGCTCGCGCTCTGCGGGGTCTGGAAGGGCAGGCGAATTCTTTTTTTTTTTCTTTTTCTTTTTTTTTGAATTCGAGGGAGGCGAATTCAAGGGGAAGGAATTGGGGGGAAGGTCCGATCCTGGGCTGTACTCGCGCTCAGGAGTTTCAAGTGGGGGGGACTGATGGGATTTGGGAGATTGCGGCGGCGGTGACTGCGCAGCTTTTTTGGAAATGCCACCAAGCATTCCGAAATAGAGGGAAAACGCAATGACGACGAAGACGGCAACGGCAACGTGATGTAGAGACATGGCAGGTTCAAGTTGTGAAGAAGCCGTCATTTCGGTATTCGCCCCCATTTCGGCACTCACTCCCATTTCGGCATTCCATTCCACTAAAGACTCAACATTTTTGTCATTTTTTCACACGTCTAAGTTCTTGTATATACCTTCATCTGTGCGAGGTTGGACGAAGAAAAACGGTGCTGTAGCCTGAGATCTCTGAAGTTGCGTTTGTCACGCCTTGTCACGCTCACGCTCAATTTCGTGACAATTCGTGACGAATTGTGACCATGAGGCCCATGACGGAAGGGCAAGGGAGTGGCAAGGGTCGTTCGGGAGTTGGACCAGCAAGTGAAAATGACTTTGGTCCTACAGCCTTACGCACACTCAAGTGGAAACAGGCCGCCGGTATTGCACAAAGAGAACGAGTGGCTCGTCCCAGAGGGAAACCAGGATTTATTTACATAGGGAACTGAGTCAGAAGCTCCCAGTGTCATCTTATGGATACAACAGAGCCATGCAGACAACAGAGCCATGCAGAGTCGATACAAGTACACGGAGGTGTCGAAATGCAGTCATTACCAAAATACGATCCGACGGTAGTCCCGGAAAAACGAGATAACAGGGGCCAAGTCTTCTTCACTAACATCACAAAACCTATCACGACCTTTGTCACGGAAAAGTATGAAGTCTCCAACCCAATGATGGAACGCCTTTCCTGGCCCCCCGACAAGCTTCTCGATACACCGATTAGGCCGTTGACCATTAATGAGCCCATTATCATCGAAGAACAACGACAGGGAATGGGGAGGCAGGGGCGCAGTGTATGAATGCGGCGCACGCTGCACCACGACAAACCCTAGCTTGTCCCATTGGACATATTCTTCAAATTTGGGGCTATGGCACAGGTAGCCAATTTCTTCGGGATCCTCCAGCGTACAGGTGACTTGGACAATTCGAGGCTCATCTGCATCGACGCCGAAAAAGTACGCTGTGACCGTGAGACTGTCACCAAGTTCAAGACTCCGCGCGCGCTCTGCAGGGTCCGAATTCGAGGGGAAGGAATTGGGGGGAAGGTCCGATCCTGGGCTGTACTCGCGCTCGAGAGTTTCAAGTCGGGGAGGCTGATGGGGTGTGAGATACTGCAGCGGCGGTGACTGTGCGGGAAGTTGAGACATGGCGGGTTGTGTGAAGGGGGGCTGGCATGGCTGGGCCTGACCAGCTTGGGAAGGTAACGGTACGGATCGTGATGCAGGGGAAGCCGCCTCAGGGGTGAGCGTCGGTACGGATTGGGTGGAAGAACCTTGAAAGAGCTTTGCGATGCTCTTCCTGCTCGAACTAGGCAGAGCCGTGGGCGCAGGACCAGCACTGGGACCGCCAGAACCAGCTTGCGGCCAACCGCTGACACCGACGCTGTCGGCTTGGCCATTCGCCATGGGACGCGAATAAATGGGGGTCCGAGGAGCGGTAGAGTTACCATTTTGGCCTTGGCGTGGAGCACTTGATGCGAAGGGGGGCTGGTATGGCTGGGCCTGACCGGCTTGGGAAGGTAGTGGTACGGATCGTGATGTAGGGGAAGCTGCCTCAGGGGTGTGTGTCAGTACGGATTGGGTAGAAGGACCTTGAAAGAGCTTTGCGATGCTCTTCTTGTCGAACTTTGGGGCAGGAGAATGCAATGAGGTAAGTGCGGCCGCAGCCTGAGAGGATGACATTGAAGGTGCGACGAGGGAAGGGGGTTGACCTGTAATGGCAGACCTTGCAACGGCGACGGAGCCAAAAGATTTGACACCCTCGCCAGATTTTATTGTCAGGGCACATGCTGGCGGAGAAGAGATAGGTGCCGGAGCATTACCTATCGAGCCAAAGGTTACAGGTGATCCTTGGTGACGTAGATTAAATGGAGGCAAGGAATATGGGATGAAAAGTACCTTGCTTCACCGCATTTCGAGGTATGTTGACACCATCTTTTACAGAGACACCTAGGCCAAGAGCGCCGGGACGGCGGGAATGTGCTGCATGAAAGCTGGCGGGATTTGTGGCGGAAACGGGGGTAGGTGGAGCAGGAGATTGGGAGGGTGGAGTAGTGTTTGCGCTGTTTTGTTCTGGAGGGCCCCGTGCCCAAGCAGACTTTGACGGAAGAGGATTCCTTGACGTTGAGGCTGTTGCGGATCTGCTCATTCTGCGAGAAGTGAGACAATGTTTTCGTATGGAAAGTGAGAACAACAAGTCGAGATCAACTCGGATAAGATACAATGAGAATAATACTTAAATGGCAGTCACGCAAACAGGGGGTGAGAGAAATGCACAGAGATGTTAATGCTGGGAGTAGAGAGAGCGGGGTGCACGCGAGCGATGGAGGTGGTAAGCTTTTGAAATGGAACAATGGGACGCAGTGGATAGAGTGAGATGGGATGAAAGAGCAAGGGGAAGAATAGGAGAAGGGAAGGGGGTAGGATGGACGGATGAGTCCAATCCCTGGTCAGTGAGAGGGACGTGAAGACAGCTCCCAAAGAGAGCGGCCTCTTACCTGGACCCCTGTCACCTATCCTCATAACTATCCAGACCCGTGACACCCTTTCACGCCCCCGAATTTATTTACCGATGAATATTCGATGAATGTCCGACACTGACAAGACACATTTGACCCCTCAAAGCTTCAAACTCAACTTGAAGCATAACATATTCACTAGGATTACGTTAAAAGATTTTTTTGCAACCGGAAGAGTCACTGGCGTGCCTGTCCCACTCTTGGTGCTTTCGGTACTTTCCTGATCTGGCCCTGCCCAACTTTGGGCGACTGTCTAACATGTACTGGAGTGGTTCAGTGAAGAAGCCTTGAAGGACTACCGAAATGGGAGTAAGCCAAGAAGCACGTTGGCCGTGAGGCTCATGTAATGCTGCTCATCTCGCGCCTTGTTTACCAACAAGCCTTATCCGACGGACCTCATCTGCGGTACCACTGGCACTCGCTCCTTCACCGCAGTATCCTTGCTCCCCGCGTTGGGTCACTTCAAGTCGCGTTGGGTGGGGGGATCGAGGGGAGGCCATAAACAGGCTTTGAGGGGTGTGCATGGGGAAGGAGAAAGAATTTCTGGATTTCCTCTATGGACGCAGGCAAGTCCAACTTGGACTGATCCGCTCGTTCTGCGCATGGCTCAGAGGGTCACCTTCCAGAACGACGAAGTCAACTTTGCACGTACTAGAATTTGGCTCCATTCCTGAATAAAAAGCGCGCAAGATCAGATCTGCTGTTCTTCTCAGCCCAATGTAATGGTGTCCACCCCTCGTTGTCCTGGATTTTCATGTCCACACCACGTGTGACGAGTACGATTGAAAGCTCCATGTTTCCCTCCTGCACCGCCCAATGCAACGGAGCCCACCCATGGTTGTCCCGGACTGCTGTGTCCGCGCCATTATCGAGGAGCAGGCATGCGAGCTCTACACTTCTCTTCTGCACCGCCCAATGCAACAGAGTCGACCCATTATTGACCTGGGCGGTCACGTCCGCGCCGTGCTTGGTGAGGAGGCGCGCAAGATCCACCCTTCCATTCAGCACCGCCCGGTGTAACGGGGTCCACCCATGGTTGTCCTTGGCTGTCACGTCCGCGCCATGCTTCGCGAGTAAGCGTACGGCGTCCAAGTCTCCGTTCCGCACTGCCCAGTGCAATGGAGGCGATCCGTAGTTATCCTTGGCTGCCACGTCCGCGCCATGCTTCACGAGTAAGCGTACGACGTCCAAATCTCCGTTCAGCACCGCCCAGTGCAATGGAGTCGACCCATCATTGTCCCTGGTTGCCAGGTTCTTGGAATACTTGTCGAGGAAGCATTCTAGATGGTGGATTTTATTCTGACCCCCCCATTTCAACAGACTCGACCAGTTGTTGCGCACGTCTACCTCACCAGGACTACCCTCAAGGAATATCAATGCAAGATTCACCTTTCCCGCATGCACCGCCCAATAAAACGGTGACCACCCAAAGCCATCCTTGGCTTCCACGTCTGCGCCATGCTCGACGAGTATGCGTATGAAATCCACGTTCCCCTTCTGTACCGCCACATGCAACGGAGTCGATCCGTTATTGACCTGTGCCTTCACGTCCGCACCGTGCTCGATGAGGAGGCGTGCAAGATCCACCCTTCCCTTTAGCACTGCCTGATGCAGCGGAGTCCACCCATATTTGTCTTTGGCCAACACGTCCGCGCCATGGTTGACGAGTAAGCGTGCGACGTCCAAGTCTCCATTGAGCACCGCCCAGTGCAATGGGGTCGACCCGTGTTTGTCCCTGGTTGCCAAGTTCTCTGAATGCTTGATGAGGAAGCGTTCTAGATGCTGGATTTTCTTCCGAATCTGCCAATCCAACGGGCCCGACCAGTCGTCGCCCTCGTATATCATGCCAGGACTACCCTCAAGGAATATCAATGCGAGATCCACTCTTCCATCATACACCGCCCAATAAAACGGTGTCCATCCGTGGTTATCCTTGGCTTCCACGTCCGCGCCATGTTCCACAAGTATGCGTGTGAGATCTACACTTCCCTTCTTCACGGCCCAATGCAACAGAGTCGATCCATTACTGACCTGGGTGGTTACGTCCGCACCATGCTCGATGAGGAGGCGTACAAGATCTACCCTTCCACTCAGCACTGCCCGATGTAACGGCGTCCACCCACGGTTGTCCTTGGCCGTCATGACCGCGCCGTGCTTGGCGAATAAGCGTACGACGTCCACGTCTCCATCCAGCACCGCGCAGTGCAATGGAGTCGTCCCATCTTTGTCCCTGGATGCCAAGTTCGCAGAATGCCTGACGAGGACGCGTTCGAGATCCTGTACTTTCTTCTGAACTACACAACCCGACAGGCTCGACCAGTCTTTTACCTGGGCTATCGTGCCAGGACTCTGCCCAAGGATGAACAATGCGAGATTCACCCTTCCCTCATGCACCGCACAATAAAACGGTGTCCACCCGTAGTCATCCTTGGCTGCCACGTTCGCGCCATGCTCGACGAGTATGCGTGTGAGATCCACACTTCCATTCTGCACCGCCAAATGCAACGGAGTCGACCCATTATCGAGCTGGGCCATCACATCCGCACCATGCTTAATGAGGAGGCGTACGAGGTCCACCCTTCCCTTCAGCACTGCACGATGTAAAGGAGTCCACCCACAGTCGTCCTTGGACGACATTTTCGCGCCATGCTCAACGAGTAAGCGTACTACGTCCACGTCTCCATCCAGTACCGCCCAGTGCAATGGAGTCGATCCGTCCTTGTTTCTGGTTGCCAAGGTCTCAGAACGCTTGGCGAGGAAGCGTTGGAAAACTTGGATTTTCTTCGGAACACCCGACTCCAACGGACTAGACCAATCGTTACCCTCGTCTATCACGCCTGGACTATGCCCAATGAGTGAAAAGGCAAGGTTGACCCATCCTTCATGCACCGCCCAATAAAACGGGCTCCATCCGCATTTATCCCGGGCTGATGCGTCGGCGCCATGCTCGGCGAGTAGGCGTGTAAGTTCCACGCTTTCCTTCAGCACTGCCCAGTGCAATGGTGTCGATCCATAGTTATCCTTGGCCGCCACGTCCGCGCCATGCTCGACGAGTATGCGTGTGATATCCACACTTCCCTCCTTAACTGCCCAATGCAACGGAGTCAACCCGTTTCCGTCTTGAGCTGTCAAGTCCGCGCCGTGCTCGATAAGGAAGTGTGAGATATTCACGCTTCCCCTAAGCATCGCCCAGTGCAATGGAGTCCACCCGTCGTTGTCCTGGGCCGTCACGTTTGCGCCTTGCACAATAAGCAAGTATGCCAGATCCAAACTTCCCTCCTTGGCCGCCCAATGTAACGGAGTCCACCCTTGATTGTCCTGGGCTGTCGCGTCCGCCCCGAGTTCTACGAGTAAGCGTGCGACCTCCATATGTCCCCTTTGTAGTGCCAGATGTAATGGAGTCAACCTGTCGCAGAAGTCCCGAGAATGCATATACTGGGGGTGTTCAATGGCCAATTTTTTTACAATGGTGTGTAAGCCACAAAATGCGGCATAATGTAAGGGGCTCCCGAGGGGTGGAAATGGCCTTTCTGTTCGTTTGTGTCGCATCCAGGGAATTGGGTTGCGTACCCATATCCAAACCGCAAGATGTGGCATGCATGGGTCAAATAGCTGCTTCATCCCATCCTCTGTATTTTCTGACACACCCTCAAAACGGGCATGCTCAATCCAGTGCCTGGCAGCATATTCGGCAAGGGGAAACTCCTTCAGTACATCTTTGGTGATATTTTCATCCAGGTGTAGCAAGATACCCAGACATGCTTGCGCGACGAAGGTGTGAGCGGATGTTGTTGAAATATGGTAACGGGACGGAGTAATGCCACATTTTTCGCCAAAACGAGCGGACACCAAGAACTCTTTTACCGTGAAGTGAGAAAATTGCATGACTAGTGAATCATTGACCTCAACAACGGCCAACAAGGTGGAGCATATCGACAGCACCGCTTCTAGAGGATCTTCCACGCGCCAATCCTCGCGAAATTTTGGAATTGGTCCTGTCTTGACATCAAATGTGAGAAATTCTGCTAGCTCCTCGACACGGAGTGGGCGGGAAGCCACTGCGACGCATAGGAACAGCCGTCGGGCAAATTCCCAGTTCGTGCTTTTGATATTCTGTAAGGTGCGTTCATAAGTCCCATCGAGCGTCTCTGGTAATTCGTCCAGAGCATGTCGGATACGCCCTGGCAGGCAATCTCCGAGGTAGCCGAGCTGGCAATACACCCACCGGAACCTACAATAAATCTATGAGCGAGAGTCGTGATGAAGGTATGAGTCTCTTACATCCCATCAGCTCGTCTTGTTAGAACGTCAATGACAAGCCGTTTGTGCTCCGATTTCCATCTTCGCATCTTTTTATGTGAATTCACGGCTGACTTGATATAATTCTCGATGTCCTTCATTTGTCCGCTCTCGTCGTGTATGGAAACGGAATGGAAAGCTAAAGGTTGGAGGACAAGCTTGATGTCGGTCTCGGGGCGACTCGTGACACATACGCGCAGGTTTGGGAGCTTCGAGTCAACGAGGTCTTCCAAGAACATTAGGACCTTCTCGCGAGAGGACAACAGATCGGCTGTACTTGGACATTCGTCCAAGGCATCCACAATCAGATAAACTGGGGCCTGTCCTGGGAGTTCCAATAACTCCTTCAAACACTGGGAAAGTTCGTCGTCGCTGGGACCTTGTGCACCGTGGTTATGCGTTGAATAGAAAGTGGAAAGAATATTGTGATAAGAGTTGGACTGGTCGCAGAGTTGGAATAGAATAGACGAGAGTAGTCCGCGCCGGTCGTTCTTTTCGTCTTCTCTAAAGTCATAGTAGTAGAATGCGAGGGATGCGAGCCCACATTTCCGCATTGTCTCGATCTCCTTGATTATTGTGGAACTGGGAGACGCTGTGAGGACTCTATACTCATGAAAAATACATTAAAAGTCTAACGCACCAAAGAACGCTCTTTCCCGCGCCCGCTTTAAAAGAAGGCCATCAGTCTCTGAGAAAGTATGAGCGCCGAAACTCACGTTTCCCATGAATCCAGAGTAGGGAACCTGCTCCGGATGTTTTCCATCCTAAGAACGTCTCACTTTGAATAAACCACGCCGAAGTCCCTTCGTGGCGTGATTCGCAGGCTAAGTGGTGATTTTGCCATGGATCAGGGGGGGAAAGCCAATTCTTGATATATCTCTGTAACTTGCCACCTGCCAGGCAATCTCAGTGCTTCCCGTAAGGAATGGAAACGTTAGAAAGGCACAGACGTTTCGACTTGTCCTTGTCTGTCGCCATTTTGTGGAGGATTTCTAACTTATACTCAGACATGAAACGAGTTCGTTGTCGATAACAGCACATACCGAGGGCATCTTGAACACTACCGGCGGGTGGTTCATTAACGTCATTGTCTATGAAGATGGTACATCAGGAAAACCCCCTTTTTACTTTTTGCTACTTTTCATGCTTTTATGAGTAAAAAAAGTAAATTTTCAGAAAGTACAAACTACTTTTGAAAAGCCAAGTCCTCCACTTTTCACATACTTTT